>Ga0209491_10000568_pt1 | contig 73884 bp, 72 predicted proteins | sample BON02_FD_187213 | JGI IMG/M metagenome (GOLD analysis project Ga0209491, IMG submission 187213) | Freshwater microbial communities from Lake Bonney liftoff mats and glacier meltwater in Antarctica - BON-02 (SPAdes) (version 2) | ecosystem: Environmental > Aquatic > Freshwater > Ice > Glacier... | reverse complement strand
CTAGCAAATCGCACGCTGGGCAGCCGCAAGCCCACCGCTTGGCTGGCGACATTTACCTTGGCCGGTTTGACCCCCTCACCGGGCTCGACCCGCGTCAGACGCAGCCCCTCCCCGCAGCTCGGGGTGCCGGACCGCCGTCATCCAGCTTCTTGCAGTTGGCCGCGCATCGGTGCTGGTCACTCAAGAATCGCGCCAATCGGCCTCCTGACTTATGCGGCAATCGCCGCATCCCGCACCCGCATGATCGTCTGACGGCTGGTGTTGAACTCCCTTGCCAGCGCAGCGACGGCATTTCCCCCCTCAAGACGGGACAGCACTCTTCTGGTCTGCTCTTCGTCCAAGCTCGGCCGCCTGCCTAACGTTTTTCCTTCAGCCTTAGCGCGTGCCAAACCGGCCTGGGTGCGCTCGATCAAAAGGTCTCGTTCGAACTCCGCTACCGCATTGATCACGCCCATGGTCATCTTGCCCGCTGGGCTGGTCAGGTCCATGTTGCCGAGAGCCAGGCAGTTCACCCGCACGCCCATTCCGGCCAGCGCCTCAACCGTTCCGCGGACATCCATCGCATTGCGGCCGAGTCGGTCCAACTTGGTAACGACAAGCACGTCACCTTCCTCAAGCTTGTTCAGCAACAGACCGAAGCCGGGCCGCTCGGAAGTGGCGACTGACCCCGATACGGTTTCCACGATGGTGCGCTGTTGGATCACCTTGAAACCTGCCGCTGCGATTTCCTGCACCTGGTTGTCGGTCGTCTGTTCGGCAGTGGAGACTCGGCAGTAGGCAAAGACTCGGGACATCCTGGGACTCCTTTTAATGTACGGAAAGGGAGTCCGAATAATGTCACATGACCGAAAGCTTGTCAAGCTAATTTACGGACATATCTGCAGCTGGTGTCCATAACCGGTCGATTTCGTACAGGCGATTACACCGCGCAACCCTCTTGCTGTATTCGCTTGGGAGTGGCCGATCCCCGCTCGCACGGGGCAACCCACTCAGTGTTGCCATTACGCATATCTGAACCGGGCCTATCCCCGCTCGCACGGGGCAACCGGTCGTACCGCATTGGAACTGGCGGTTGTCAAGCTAGTTGTCGCATGAAGGTGGTGTACCAAGCTGCTTTTTTGAGAGTACCAGCCTCCTTGGTTTGATGCGTGTCGGGGTTGAGGTGAACCTGATCGATACGATGCCAATTACGGCATTGTTTTGACCAGCGCTGTGGGTGAGTCTGGCGGGCCAGTTCGTAGACCGCAGCACGCCCAGCGAGGAGGTCTTTGTCGTGCTGCGCGTGGCGTTGGCTTGGCGTCACAAAGCGGATGGCGCTGTGCCTGTGTTCGTCGTTGTACCAGTGCACTAGATCAGAGACCCAGCGACGCGCTTGGAGCAGATTTTCAAACGCTTTGACGGGCATCGCGGGTCGGTACTTCAAGGTCCTGAACAAGGACTCCGAATACGGGTTGTCATTGCTCACCGACGGGCGGCTTCGGCTGGGTGCCACACCCAGGCGTTGCATGGTCGCCAGCATGGTTTCGCCCTTCATGGGCGCGTCGTTGTCCGAGTGCACTACGAGTTGCTGCGCTACGATGCCTTGCCCGGTGCAGATGTCTTGCAGCAACGCGCTGGCGAGCTCCGCACTCTCGCAGTCATACACCTGCCAGCCCACGATCTTGCGGCTAAACAAATCCACAAACAGGTACAGATAGAAGTAGCTCCGCGGACAACCGCGTGGACATGATCGCCGCAGTTATGTTTGCGCTTTTAGAGGACATTGATGCGAGGATACCGGTGTAACACTGACCGGACCGAGCGCCGCCGAAGGGACTAACGTGAAAGCCATTTTTACTCTATTTGGCCAATGCCGGTGGCCGATGCTGACGAGATACGCATTGAATAGTCGGGGACCGAAGGCAGGCACACTTCTACAGATGGGGTTACGGATGGGGTTACTGTGAAAATATGATCTTGAAACTCGCATGAATGCTATTGATACGAATGACACAGCCTCCGCCGATTCAACGTAAGTTATTGAATTGCACTAAAGACCTTTAAATTCAAGGACTTGAACATGCGACGTGTGCCAACTATGTGTGCCACACAGACCAAATCAGACTTGCCGCAATATTTCCGCAGCCCGCCGAACGCAACGAACGGGAACTACTACGTTTGCCGGACCCCATCGACGGCCTTACATCAAGTCGCTGGCAAGCAAAAGTACCGCCAGTCCACCGGCACCGCTGACCTCCGCAGAGCAAAGCCCATCCGCGCGAGGCTCATCGCGGAAATACGGGCTGAGTGGGAGCAACTGTTAGCCATGTCGCGCCCGGTTGGGTGTGCGAGCGCAACAAGAGCCCGATCTGGCACTGGCTCCCATCAGTCCATGGCGTTCGCAAACAACCCGCTTCCAGAATCGCTTCATCATTGAAGCCCGTTGGCACAGTTTGGCAAGACCGCGCGAATGGCCTACGACCTGAGCAGCGGAAATGCGAGGCTGGCGGTATGCAGCGCGCAGTCAGCCTGGATGAACTGCAGCAGCAGGCTGAAATGATCGGCAGACTCCACAATCTGCAATTGGCTGTCGTTTCCGGCAGCCATCCATGCATCGTGCATTTCCCGGCTCTGTTCAATGAACGCTGTCGTCTCAGTAGCGCCGACGGCGAACACCACCGGCGGTAAATCCGCTGCCACCCGCCGCAGGGGCGATAAGGTCGCGGCGCTTTGCAAGTCCAGGTGCAGCTTGCGATTCAGGCTTGTTTTGACCAGCGGCAGCAAGTCGTAAATTCCACTCATTGCAACAATGCCGACAAAAGGAGTGGACTGTTCCGCCGTTTTTTTGCGGGTGCTGTCTTGCAACGCCAGTTCGATCGCGATATGGGCGCCGGCCGAGTGCCCGGCGGCGATCAGCGGGGTCGACTGGCCGCGGACACTGGCGACATGTGCCGCGACAGCCAGCGGGGCCATTTGGCAGGCTTGTACCAACTGCGCTAACGATACCTCGGGGCAAAGTGGATAGTTGACCAATGCGACATCCACGCCACTTTCGGTGAACGCCGGTGCGATAAAGCGGAAGTCGGCCTTGTCGCGCGATTGCCAATACCCGGCATGAAAATAAAGCAGCGTTGCATCGCTTGGCCCGCGCGCCGCGAAGAAGTCGAACCTCTGCCGGGGAAGCGGGCCGTAGGCCAGGTCGAGCGCGCAGGTCGAATCGGCTGTTGCCAATGCACTGTCTGCAGCGAAGCGCGCAAACAGCGAGGAAAAAGTCGAACGGAACTGACCAGTGACGTACTGGACTTCCGCGTCTGGGTCATGGGTAGCATCTGTCATCGGAGCTGAAGTCTCAATAAGTATTCGGCGGCACGGCAAGTTAGTTCACAACCATTTAAGTGGTGCGAGCACGATTTGCGGCCAAGCAATGATCAGCCCCACAGCGATCATGTTGGCGGCGATGAACGGCATGACGCCACGAAAAATGGTGGATAGCTTCACATCGGGAAGCAAGGTCTTGACGGTGAACACGTTCATGCCCAACGGCGGCGTCAACATTCCGATCTCAATCATCATGACCACAAAGACCCCGAACCAGATCGGGTTGATGCCGAGATCGACCGCAACCGCGGTGAAGATCGGCGCAGTCAGCAACAGTAGGCCCATCGTCTCCATCAGCGCGCCGAGCACGAGGTAGATTACAACCATTGCGAGCAACACGCCGGTCGCAGAAAGGCCGCTGGTCTGGATCCAGCTGACAAGCTGGTAGGTCAGGCCCGACAGGGTAATGAAGTTGCTGAACGCCATCGCACCAAAGACAATGGAAAAGATCATCGCCGTCGTCAGAGCCGTTTCCTTCAAACATTCGAGCATCGCCGCATAGCTGAGTTTGCGACGCGCCAGCGCGATAAGGAGCGCCCCGACCGCGCCCATGGCCGCACACTCGGTGGCGGTAAAGACGCCGCCATACAGGCCGCCCATCACGAATCCGAACAGCAACACGGTTGACCAGACGCCGCGCAACGCCACAAATCGCAGACGCATTGGCAAGGCCTGCCCACGCGGCGCGAAATGGGGGTTGCGCGCGACTGTTATCCAGACCGCGCCAATGAACAACAGCAACAGAATGATGCCGGGGACGATGGTTGCAATAAAAAGCTTGCGTATGTCGGTATCGGTTAGCAAGCCGAATATCACCAACGGGACCGAAGGAGGAATCAGCACGCCGAGCACGCCGCCCGACGCCACCGCACCTGTCGACAGCTGGTCGTGGTACCCGAGACGGCGCATGGGCGGCATCGCCACCTTGGTCATCGTTGCGGCGGTTGCGATGGAACTGCCGGAGATAGCCGCGAACAGTCCGGAGGCCGCAACGGTGGCATGCGCGAGGCCGCCCTTGCGATGCCCCAACCATGCGTTGGCCGCATCGTAGAGCTCGCTGCTGATATCGGCCTTGTGAACAAACAAGCCCATCAGGATGAACATCGGTAACACTGACATACCGTAATTGGCCGAGGCGTCTACGACGATCTGCCCGAGCATGCCCAGCGCTGGATCGAGGCCGCGCAGCACTGCAAATCCGCCGATGCCGGCCAGCAGCAAGGCGAAGGCAAGCGGTACGCCTGCGAAGGCGAGCAGGAACACCACGGCAAAACCGATAGCAGCGGCCGTCATGCGGACTCTCCCGACACAAGGCCACGAAGGCTGCGCCAGCTCAGCCACAACATGCAGAACGTCGAGACAGCAGCAAGAACGGCCATGGCGTAATACAGGGGCGCATGTGGCCAGCCGAGTACGACGCTCCGCGAGCCATGTGCAAGATCGTCTGCGGCCTGGATCCAGAGCCGCCAGGCCTGCACTCCGAGTACAGCCGTGCTGAGCAGGTCGCACAAAAAGATCTTTAGTCGATTTGCGGTCCCACGCATCAGTCCATCAACCAGGCTGACAGTAACGTGACCGCGGTGTCGGGTCACCAGCGGCAATGCCGTAAAAATGACCAACGCCATCGCATACTCGACGATCTCAACACTGCCGCGAACGGGTGCCGAAAAAACATAACGCGCGAACACGTCGACGAAGGTCACGGCAACGATCAGGGCCACCGGGATCGCACTCAGGGCTCCGAGAGCGCGGTCGAAGGCATCAGGCGGGTTGGCTGCAGATCCAGCAGGCTGTGTCATCTCGGATGTCCTTTGTTCGCTTGTTCCGGTTCCACGCTTTCGCGGTAACTCTCTTGCCAGTTGACTGCGACAAGGCTTCTTTTGCTGCCTACTCGAACGACTCGGCGGCCAGCTTCTTGTAGAAGTCCAGTGCGGCCTTGCCATCAACGCCAAGTGCCTTCGCATCGGCGAGCCAGGCCTTTTCGAGAGGCTGAGCCAGCCTCTTCAATTCGGCCGTGAAGGTCGCATCGGCGGTGAAGAACTCGATGCCTTGGGCACGGGCATCGACGCGCGCCTTGGCTTCAACCTGATCGAGCAGGCCCAAGCGCCGCGCAAGTGCCTCACCCGACAGCTTGAGGATGGTGTCGCGATCCTGGGTCGTGATTGACGACCACTTTTTCTTGTTGACGAAAAGTGCGAAAGCAGGTGCCGTCAGGCTGCCCTGCACGTCGGTCACGGACTTTGCATATTGCAAGGTCTTGAACGTCGTCGCATCGGCCACGGCATAACCCGCAAAGGCGTCCACTGTCCCTGATGAAATGATCTCGTAACTGCGCACCGCCGGCGCTGCAACGACGCCGGCCCCCACCCCTTCCATGATCACGGCCGGAACACCTGCCAGCGCATAGATCTTCGTTCCCTTCAGGTCTGACACCTGTTTGATCGGTGCTTTCATGCCGAAAGTTGTGCCGCCGGGAAACATGAACAAGCCGAGCAACTGCACATCCTTGTACTCGTTGGCCGTCGCGAAATACTTTTCGTAGGTACGCCACAAAGCGACCGAACTGCCTTTGGCGCTGACATTGATGAATGGCAGGTGCGCGATCTGCGTCAACTTTATGCGTTCACCAAGAAAACCGTGAAACGCATAGGCCGCATCCACGATGCCCTTTTGCACCGCCTCCATCTGCTGCGGTGGCGCTGCCAGGCTGGCCGGCGGAATATCGAACTTGACCCGACCGTTGGTGGCCTTGGTCACATCATCGGCCCACGGTTTCAGGACCAGCGTATTGAACGGATGTTGCGGCTGAATGAAGCTGTTGAGCAATATCGTGGTGCTCTGGGCGGCAGCAACGATCGGCAATGCAGCGGCGAAGGCGGCAATAAAGAGGTGGCGGCGAATGGTCATGGTCTTTCTCCAGCATTGATTGCGTTGTGGGGTTCAGGCTGCCGGCGCGGCGTGGTCGGTGACGACCGCGGCCGATGAGATCGGCGGCGCGAAGATCACGTCGTATTCGCGTGCAATTGCTACCACTTCGGCCGGGCTCGACATGTTGTGGATGCGCCGATACAGTTCGAGCAGCTTCCCGGTGGGCGCGGCCCAGAACAGTGCGGTTGTGACCTTGCCGGTATTGTTGAAAAAGGAATGCCAGATTCCGCGCGGCATGCGCACCAGATCGCCAGGACCTGCCGACTGCTCCTTGCCACCAAGGGTCAGGTCAATCCGGCCTTCGAGGACGAAGATGTATTCGTCCTGCTTCGGATGCACGTGCGGCGGCACAAAAGTCTCCTCCGGAAACGTTGCATGCCAGCAGAACGAATCGTCGCTGACCTGCTTGGGCACATATACCTGCCCCAGGATGTTCCATGTCACGCCGTCGATGCTCTGGTGGGCGCGGGTGATGTCGGCTGTTTCACGCATTCGATTGCTCCTTGTTGTTGCGGGTCAGTTGATCGAGCGTTCTGCCGACGATCGGATTGGTGGATGCGAAACGTGGCTTGAATTTCTGACGCTGCTCGGCAAGATCCTTCTCATCCCAATAACCGATCAATACACCCGATTCGGTGATTCGCGCTTGCACTTCGGTGCTTTCGATCAACCCGTCCGGCACGGTGACCCGTTGGCGCGGCTGGCGCGCCCAGGCGAACAAGGCTTCATGCAGGCGTGCACGTGCTTCGACATGTTCGGGCAACTCAGAAAGGCCCAGGTCCACGAACTCATTCGGATCGGATTGCAGATCGAACAACATCGGCTGGTAGCGCTCTGCGTGGATATATTTGTAGCGACCGTCACTGATCATTCGCAGCCAGGCATCACGCGATTTGCTGCCCAGCTCGATCCGCGCATCCTGAAACGAATAGTCGGCTTCGCAGATCACGTGTTCGCGCCAGTCGTCCGGTTTGTTGCCGAACAGCAGCGGGCGCAATGAGCGACCGTCGATCACATGCGGCACGGCAGGCCCGCCGAAGACATCGAGAAATGTCGGCGCAATGTCGACCGCCTCGACCAGTGCGTCGCAACGCGTGCCACGCGTCGCATCGGCGCGCGCGTCTGGATCGTAGATGATCAGCGGCGCACGGATCACCGGCTCGTGAAACATTTCCTTGTCGCCCAGCCAATGGTCGCCTAGAAAGTCGCCATGGTCAGACGTGAAGACGATCATTGTGTCGTCCATCAGGCCGCGTTCTTCGAGAAAGGCGAACAACACGCCCATCTGGTCGTCAATCTGCTTGATCAGTCCCATGTAGGCGGGCATCACGGCATCGCGCACGCCCGGCTTGGCGAACGTCTTCGAGACGCGATGGTTCATCATCGCGGCGTAGACCGGATGCGGATTGACGCGTTCCGCCTGGTTGCGCACGACCGGCAGCGCATCCTCGGGCTTGTACATGCTGGCATACGGTTCGGGCACGATATACGGCCAATGCGGCTTGATGTAGCTAAGGTGCAGGCACCAAGGCTGCTCACCTGCTTCGCTGATGAAATCCATGGCACGGCGCGTGATGTATGGCGTTTCCGAGTGTTCGTCGGGAATGCGCGCCGGGCGGTTGCTGTATTTGAGGAACCATCCGGAGCGCTCCACGCCGTCTTCATCGAGCGTCGTATTGGCCCAACTCTCCCATGGGTTTTCGCCGTCAAAGCCCTGGTCGCGTAAATACTGGTTGTAGTTCGGATCCGGGTCGTGGCCGGAGAATGGATGAATGCCGTCGTCACGTTCATAAGGGTCGAAGCCGCATTCGGCGATGCGTACGCCGATCATGGAGCTCGGATCAATGCCCATGCGTGCCATGCCGCTGTAGTCGGCCCGCATGTGCGTCTTGCCGACCAGCACTGACTTCACGCCGAGCGGGCGCAGATGATCACCGATCGTCATTTCGCCCGCCTTGAGCGGAACAAAGTTCCAGCTCGCTCCGTGGGAATGCATGTAGCGGCCGGTGTAATAACTCATCCGCGACGGCCCACACACCGGTGACTGCACATAGGCGCGATCAAAAATCACGCCGCGGGCGGCCAACGCGTCAAGGTTGGGCGTCGCTAGCCGCGGGTGGCCATAACACGACAGGTGATCAGCGCGCAACTGGTCGCACATGATGAACAGGATGTTCTTGACTTTCCGCGCCATGGTGCCAGCTCCTTGTGATTGGGTACGGTCGAATCGTAGGCACGCTAGACCAGACTGTCACCTGATGAATATTGAAGCCGATTACCATTGGTAATCGATACTTAAGGGTAGACCCTATGCGTCTGCAACAACTTCAGTTGATTCTTGCGCTGGCAGAAACCGGCAGCCTGCGGGCAGCGGCGTTGCGATTGAACGTGACCCAGCCAGCTTTGTCGAAGGCGCTGCGTCTGCTCGAGGAGGAGTTTGAGGCGCCACTGGCGGTGCGCACGCCAAAAGGCGTACGACTCGCGCCGGCCGGCGAACTGTTGGCCGCACGCGCGACCATCGTGCTGCGCGAAATCGAGCGAGCCCGCGAAGAGATTGCCTGGCAGACACACCAAGCGCAGGCGCGGGTGTCGATCGGAATTTCGCCAGTCGCAGCGGCGATGCTGCTGCCCGGCGCGTTGGCGCGTCTGCATGCACGTTGGCCGCTAGTCGTGGTGCGTGTCGTCGATACGCTGTATCCCGATGCGATCACCTTGATGCGCAGCGGAGATCTCGACATTGCCTTGGGGCCCTTGCCGGCCAATGGTGCAGGAAGCGATCTTCACATTCAGGCCCTGTTCGAAAGTCAACTCGTGCTGGTCGTGCGCGAGGGACACCCGAAAGCCGACGCACGCAAGCTGGCCGAGTTGGTGGATAGCGGATGGGTAATCACCGGCCCCGACCATGGGCCAGGCGACCCCAGGGTGCTCGGCTTTGCCAAATCGGGTCTCGTCGTGCCGCGGCCGTGGGTGGAATGCGAGTCGTTTTCAAGCTTGCTTGTACTGATCGGCAAACTCGATCTGATCGGCATCATGCCGCTCGGGCACTTCGAGCGCTACGGCGCCAATATGGGCCTGCTTCGGCTGGACATTGAAGACCCCATGCCGAGCAACACGGTGCACGCGATATGGCGCGCCGATACGCCGCTGACGGTTCCGACGCGCAGTCTGCTGGATGCACTGGAGCAGGAAGCCTTCGCGGCGCGCGCCGGAAAATCGGCCGTCTCTCGTGACACCGGCATCGTTGGCAATCGGTCGCCGAGTCCAGGTGAAGCCTGAACACCGAGAACCGGAAAAACAAGCTGCCTGTTTTTGTGCCTGCCAGGACGGATTCGACTGCTCGAGGCTGATCTGCTGGTGGGTTGTGGGCTGGCCAATCGCAGCCTGGGTAGCTGCAACCCCGCCGCTTGAGCCGAAAGGCGCCAAGGCATAGAGTAAACCCTCGCGCTTCGCGCCCCTTCGCCGGGCGCGAAGCGCGTCAGGCAAAGGCGCTTCCCGCAGCCCGGGATACCGGACCGCGATCAAGCAGCCACCAGCAGCGGCCTGAGCGCGCGGGCCGCATCCGAATCGGCGTCAACGTCGGCCAGGGAACTCGATCCTCCCTCCTCCTCTTTGACGAGCACGCGGCGGTGGGTAAGCCGCCTGGCCGGCGAATGCGGTGAACGCTGTCAGCACTGCTGACAACCTTGACGCAGTGGCTGTGCCAATCGGGTCATGGGAAGTAGCCGCGACGATTGCTGCTGATGTTGCAAACCACAAAAAGTTGGCGCAGCATCGGCTGCATTTCCCAATGGTTGAGTCAGCCCGGTTGATGCCCGTCACCGCATCACCCATGCCCGCTCACGCGGGCGCCATCGCCAGCCTCATCTCCTGCAACCCAGCAGCCGAAAGGCGTGGAGTCATGCGTTGGGCATCGGGCAAGAATGACGTTCGCCCTGCCCCAACCGGCTGCACGGCCGGCTCCCTGGGCGAACCGCGCCAACGATCCGGCCAGGCAGTAGTAGCGACGCGCGAAATGCCCCAGCCAACAACGACGTACGGCGGCGGGCGCAAGTGACAGCCCCAAGTGACGCGCTCGCCGCGCGTCAGAACAGCAGACCGTGGGACACAATCTGCCCCCCGCCCGCTCCACGCAGGCCACGTCAGCCGAGGCGCCACCAGACGCACCCGGAACCCTGGCACAAGGGCTCAACCCGATGGACCGACTGCAGGCAAGGCCATTGGCATGGGCGCTGTTTGCTGCACGCACTGCCAGCTGGCAGTGCGTGCAGCGCAATTGCGGGCGCATCACCTGTCCGCACCCCGTATGCAGCACCGCTGTGCAGGGCATGTCGGCGCGGCCAGCACCTCGACCTGGGCCAACCAGAAGTACTGACCACCAATCGGCCGTGTCGACAACGACCACGGCGATCGAAACCTGTCCTGCAGCGGCGTGCTGATCTGCGAACTGGCCTGAACCTACGGGTGCCAATGGCACCCCCTCTTTGTTGGATTAGAGGGTGCAGAAGCCGTCGATCCACAGAGGCAACTGCTCGCGCAAGATGCGCAGCGCTGGCGCTTCTTGTCGGTGGGCCAACGTGATCAGCCCAAAGCGTGCCAAGGAGTCCAGGGCCGGTGACACGTTCAAGCGAATCAGGTCAGCGGCCACGGCGTTGACAGTCAGAACGATGGCATTGCTGTGCCTGGCAACCTCCACGAGGCTCAGCGTTTCATCGCAGCGCAGTGTCACCATGTCATCGGGATTGGCCTCGGAGCCGTAGCGTTCGATCAGGATTCGCGCCGCCTCGTCGCTCAGTGGGGTGGATGCCACCGGGTAGTCCATCACCTCTGCAATACCCACCACTCGCCCCGCTTTTGCCAACGGATGGTCCCGGCGCACCAGAAACCCCACCTCCAGCGCAAAGGTCTGGGCCACCTGCAAGTCGGCTGAGGGCCGCATGGAACGGACGTCGACAATGGCCGCGTCGAGATGTTGTTCGCGCAATGCGTTAAGCAACACAGCGGTGTTACCACGCGAGATCTCCACCTGCAACCGGGGATGGTGCTCGGCCATGTGCAGCATCAGTGGGCTGCTCAACAAGGCGCCCGGCGCCGAACTCAAGCCCACGCGCAGTTTGCCGATCAGCCCCGCGCGCAAGCCCTTGCCGGTCTGCTTGAGGGCCTCAGCATCGCTGACCAGGCGCCTCGCGCGAAGCAGCGCCTCGCTCCCAAACGGCGTCAAGGCGATGCGCCGTCCCAACCGGTCAAACAGGCCTCCGCCCAGCTCGTCCTCAAGCCCCTGAATGCTGCGCGTGAGCGCTGGCTGTGTGATGAACAAAGCGGCTGAGGCCTGCACGAACGAGCCCTTGTCGGCCAGCACCACAAAGTGGCGAAGTTGCACCAGCGTCATGTCAAACCATCCCTGAAAGTCATAGATCGTTGCTCATCAATGCATTAGACATCAGAACTTCGGGGCTTTAGCATGCCCCACAGTTCATTCAACCAGGCCAGACAGAAGCATTTAACTGCTTGTTCGGCCACCGACCAGGAGCACGGCCTTGGAACGACTCAGCGAACACGCCATTCAGGAATTCATCGCGCTGCGGCGCGACATCCACCAGCATCCTGAACTGGCCTTCGACGAACACCGCACCAGCGCGCTGGTGGCCGAAAAACTGCGCGCCTGGGGCTACGAGGTGAGCACTGGCATCGGCGGCACGGGTGTGGTGGGGCAGCTGCGCCGCGGCACCTCACCGCGCACCCTGGGCATACGCGCGGATATGGACGCGCTGCCGATTGTGGAAGACACCGGCGCCAACTGGACCAGCCGCCACCACGGCGTGATGCACGCCTGTGGCCACGACGGCCACACGGCCATGCTGCTGGCCGCCGCGCAACACCTGGCCAGCCAAGGCAGGTTCGACGGCACCCTCAACCTGATCTTCCAGCCAGCCGAAGAAGGCGGCGGCGGCGCGCTGAAAATGATGGAAGACGGCCTGTTCAAGCGTTTTCCCTGCGATGCAATTTTCGCCATGCACAACATGCCCGGCTTTGAGCAAGGGCAGCTGGTGTTTCGCAGCGGCCCCTTCATGGCTTCCTCGGACTACGCCACCATCATGCTGCACGGCGTCGGCGGACACGGCGCGATGCCCCACAAGGCGACCGATCCGCTGGTGGCCGCAGCGTCCATCATCATGGCGCTGCAGACCATCGTCTCGCGCAATGTCGACCCGATGCAGCCTGCTGTGGTCACCGTGGGCTCGTTGCAAGCAGGCCAGGCCAACAACGTGATCCCCGCCGCTGCCAAGCTGGAGATCAGCCTGCGGGCGTTGAACCCTCAGGTGCGCGTGATCATGGAACAGCGCATCAAGAAGCTGATCCACACACAGGCCGAGAGCTTCGATGTGCGCGCCGAGATCGAATGGCGCCCAGGCTACGCAGTGCTGGTCAACGATGTTGAGCAGACCCAGCGCGCGCTGGCCGTGGCCCAAAAGTATTTCCCCAGCGAACAGATCGTACCCAATGGCCCGATGTTCACCGGCAGCGAAGACTTCGCCTTCATGCTCGAACAGGTTCCTGGCAGCTACTTGTTGGTCGGCAACGGCAGCGGCGAAGCGCTGGGTGCCTGCATGGTCCACAACCCGGCCTACGACTTCAACGACAACAACATCGCCACCGGCGCCGCCTATTGGGTGGCGCTGGCCAGCGACCTGCTTTCCCCCAGCCCTGCCACCAACTGAACAAACAGGAGACAAAACCATGAACCCACGCATCCGCATCAAGAGCCTCATCGCTGGCGCCGCACTGACCACCCTCGGCCTCGGCCTCGGCACCACTGCCCAGGCCGAGACCACCGCACTGACCATGTCCAGCTGGGTGCCGCCCACGCACTACCTGGCCACCGAGATCCTGCAGCCCTGGATGGCCGCGGTCGAGAAAGCGACTGAGGGCCGGGTCAAGATCAACATGTTGCCAAAACCGGTCGGCAGCCCACCGCAGCATTGGGAACTGGCCCGCAAAGGCGTGGCCGACATCACCTGGGGCAACTTCACCTACGAACCTGAGCGCTTCAAACACGTCTGGTTCTCAGAGCTGCCCATGATGGGCCAAAACTGCGAGGCCAGCTCGGTCGCCCTGTGGCGCACTTACAGCAAGTTCCTGGCCGACAACGACGCCTTCAAAGGCGTACAGATGCTGGGCGTAGGCCTGCTGGGCGGTGGGCAATTCCACCACCCCAGCAAAGTGATCATCGCCCCTGACGACCTCAAGGGACAAAAGGTTCGCATGGGTGGCCCCATCCAGAAGCGTCTGTTGGAAGACCTCGGCGCCATTCCTGTCGACGGCCCAGGTACCAAGGCCTACGAAATGCTCGAAGGCGGCGTGATCGATGCTTCGCTGCACCCTCTCGAATCCGTGGTCAATTTTCGCCTCGACGGCAAGCTCAAGAACCACACCATTGTTCCTGACGGGCTGTACGACGCCAGCTTCTTCATCGTGATGAACGAGCGCAAGTTCAAACGCCTGTCGGCAGCCGACCAGCAGGCCGTGATGAGCGTGTCTGGTGAGGCACTGTCGCGCCGCTGGGGTCAGGAATTCAACAAGCAGAACAAGGCCGCCGAAGCCAAACTGCGCGCCGACGGCCACAAGTTCGCTGAGCCCAACAAGGCCCTGTTGGACAACATCCGCAACGTGCGCAGCACCATGCTGAAAGAACTTCAGGCCGAAGGTCCGTCCTTCGGCGTCAAAGACGTGGGCGCCATGGTGGACTTCTACGAAAAGCAGTACCAGTCACTGGCCAAGTAAAACGGCGTATCACTGAGGGCATGGCCATGAAAACCTTGCAACAAGGCATTCAACAGGCCGTGGGCCTGCTGTTGGTGGTGATGTTGGCGGCCATCGTGGCGCTGACCTTCACCGATGTGGTGGGGCGGCGCCTGTTCAACACCCCGGTGTTTGGCGCCAACGACATCACCGAACACCTCATGGCCCTCATCATCTTCTCCGGGCTGCCCCTGCTGACCGCCAGGCGGGGCCATTTGAGCATCGACCTGTTCGACCACTGGTTGCTGCGGCCGAAGTGGCGGTTCTGGCACAAGGCGGTGGACGTGCTGATCGCCGCCGTGCTGGGCCTCACCGCCTGGCAGTACTTCCTGTCCATCCAGGAAGCGCACGAATTCAATGAAGTCAGCCCGGCGCTCACCATTCCGCGCGCCTGGATGTACACCTTCATCGCCATCACCACCGCCCTGGCGGCCGTGCTCGCGCTGTTCGCGCCCCCACCGCACGCTGACACACACGCCGAGGAAAACGCATCATGACCATCGGTCTCATCTGCCTCGGACTGGTGCTGTTGCTGTCCTTATTACGGGTGCCACTGGGTTTTTCGCTGCTCACTGTATCCATCGGTGGCATCACGACCATCAACAGCTTTGAAGTGGCCCGGGTCATGATCCCGATGACGCTGACCGACGCGGCTTTTTCTTACGAACTCGCGGTGGTACCACTGTTCATCCTGATGGGCAACGTGCTTTCACGAACCGGCATCTCTCAAGATTTGTTTCGGGCCGCCAACGCCTTCTTGGGCGGGGTGCGTGGCGGACTCGCTCTGGCCACCATGGTCACCTGCGCAGGATTCAGCGCCGTCTGTGGCTCGAGCTTTGCCACGGCCGCCACCATGGCCAAGGTGGCCTACCCCAGCATGCAGAAATACGGCTACTCGGACCGCCTGGCCTCGGCCACCATCGCTGCGGGCGGCACGCTGGGTATCCTCATTCCGCCTTCCATCATCCTCATGATCTACGGCATCCTGACCCAGCAGAACATTGGCGAGCTGTTCATTGCCGGCGTGTTGCCTGGCCTGCTGGGGCTGGCCATGTACATGGCCGTGATCTACCTGGTGGCGGTGTTCAAGCCGGAACACGCACCACGCGGCGATCGCGTCAGCGCCGCTGAGCGCTGGCAGTCCCTGTCCGGTGTCTGGCCTTTTGTCACCTTGTTCCTGCTCATCATCGGCGGCCTCTACATGGGCTGGTTCTCCGCCACTGAGGCTGGCGGCATTGGCGCCGGCATGGCGCTGCTCATTGCGGTGGTGCAGCGGCGGTTGGGCTGGGCCCGTTTTGCCGAAGTGATGAAGGAAACCGCTTTTACCTCGGTAATGCTGTATGTGGTGCTGTTCGGTGCCATGCTGTTTGCCCAGTTCATCAGCTTTTCGGGCTTGGCCGACGAACTGCTGGGAGTCGTCAATGGATCGGGTCTGTCACGCACGGGCGTTTTGCTGTCCATCCTCGCGGTGTTCCTGCTGCTGGGCTGCGTAATGGACGCGATGGCCATCATCCTGATCTTCGTGCCGCTCTTCATGCCGACCCTGGTGGCGCAAGGCTTTGACCTCGTTTGGTTCGGCATCATCGTGGTAGTGCTGACCGAAATCGGCCTGATCACACCGCCGGTGGGCATGAACGTGTTCGTGCTCAAGGCCAACCTGCCCAAGGTGCCAATCGGCACCATCTTCCGAGGACTGGTCCCGTTCATTGCCGTGGATCTCGTTCGCCTGGCTTTGCTGGTGGCTTTTCCGTCCATCAGCCTGGTGCTGGTGCAGTTGATGAAATAGAAACCACCACCTGCAGTCCGACACCAATCGGGAGAGACTGGACGGCCAAGCCGCGCCAGCGCCGAAGGAGCAACCGCCCCGGAAACTCTCAGGCAAAAGGACCGGTCGATGTATTTGATCTCTGAAGAGCAGCCGGTAACGTCTATCGGCTCACCGCAGGAGCAAGCAGCGCCATCATCATGGGCGCTGTGAATCTCTCAGGTTCCAAACAGAGGGGGCGTGTGTCGCGCATGTTGCGAGGCACACCCAACACTTCTGACGTCTGGAGCTTTTCACATGAAATCAATCGCCGTTGTCGGCGGAGGCATCACCGGTGTCACCACAGCCTATGCGCTAGCCAAGCGCGGATTCGACGTCACTTTGTTTGAGCAACACCGCTATGCCGCGATGGAAACCTCGTTTGCAAACGGGGGCCAGCTCTCGGCCTCCAACGCCGAGGTATGGAACCACACGTCCACCATCCTCAAGGGGTTGCGGTGGATGCTGAAAAGCGATGCACCTTTGCTGGTGAACCCCAAACCCAGCTGGCACAAAATCTCGTGGTTCGCCGAGTTCATTGCCAACATCCCGTACTACCGCGCCAACACCATCGCGACCACCAGACTCGCCATCGCCGCGCGCGACCACCTGTTTGCCTGGGCCGAGGCCGAGGGCGTTGACTTTGATCTGAAGCGCCAGGGCATCCTGCACATCTACCGCGACAAAAAGGGCTTTGACCATGCCGCCGAGGTGTCCAAAATGTTGGCTCTAGGTGGTCTGCCGCGCCGCGCGGTAACACCCGAAGAAATGCGCGCCATTGAGCCCACATTGGCCGGGACCTACTTCGGCGGTTTTTATACCGAGAGCGACGCCACGGGTGACATCCACAAATTCACGGTCGGTCTCGCTGCGGCCGCCGAACGTTTGGGGGTGACATGCCTCTATGGTCAAGATGTGACAGACCTTCACAGCGATGGCACTCAGGCCGCGGTCACCGCCCACGATGCCGAAGGTGCACACACCCGTACCTTTGATGCACTGGTGGTCTGCGCCGGCGTTGGCAGCCGCGACTTCGCCGCGCAACTCGGCGACCGCGTCAATGTCTATCCCGTCAAGGGCTACTCCATCACGGTGAACCTGCCCGATGCCGCCAGCCAGCTGGCCGCCCCCACCGTGAGCCTGCTCGACGACGAAACCAAGCTCGTCACCAGCCGTTTGGGCCTGGACCGTTTCCGCGTCGCCGGCACGGCAGAGTTCAACGGCGCCAACCGCGACATCCGCGCCGACCGCATCCGGCCGCTGACCGCGTGGGTCAACCAGTGTTTTCCCAGCATCAACACGCGCCAGGTGGTGCCGTGGGCGGGTTTGCGCCCTATGCTGCCAAACATGATGCCGCGCGTCGGCGCTGGCAAACGGGCCAACGTTTTCTATAACACCGGCCATGGCCACCTCGGCTGGACGCTGTCCGCCGTCACCGCCGACATGGTGGCCGAGCAGGTGCTTCAGGCTCAGCGTCAGAATGGGTCTGTGTCGGTACCTGTCGCAGCTTCGGCCTGACGCCCAAACCACCCATGAGCCCTCATGGTGATTTCAGCTTTTGATCTGTTCAAGATCGGTATCGGCCCCGGCAGCTCGCGCACGATGGGCCCCAGAGGACAGGAAATTCAAGCGCGCTTTTCTCTATCAAAGGCCCGCCGGCAAGGCTCCCGAACGCCCACTTCAGCAGCTTGGCCCTGCTCTTCGACGAGCACCGCCTTGCGGGTGGGCAGCGTCGGCATCGGATTGCGCCGCGGCTATCGTCTCAGTCGGAACGCCGACCAGCAACGGCCGCCATTCAACGGACCGACCATGGCGCGCTGCCAGTTCGTCGATGCGCAGGCTGCCCAGATAGCCGAACGGTGAAATGAAGTCGAACCAGAATTCGACGCCGGGTTTCACACGATCTCCCAGGCCAATGCGAAGCCTGACATCAGCTGGTGCAATCGCGGCTTGACAGCGGCGGAAGCAGGGTCGCCCGGCAGGGTGAATCGCAAGACGATGCGTCCGCCGCGGTCCTCGCCCTGAACCGAAACCTGCTCGCCCAACCCGGCTCGCAACAAACGCTCCCGGATCACACGCTCGGTAGCCTGCAGACGCAGGCCCGGCTTGTATATCTTGCCAATCGCGGTCAGCGGCAATGCGGTGACGATGGTGATGCGCTTGGGGATGGCCGCACGCTCGGGGATGAGAGGCGACGCAAATGCCAGCAGTTCGCCCTCGTCGATAGCCGCCCCCGGCTTGGCGATGACAAAGGCCACCGGCAATTCCCCGGCATATTCGTCTGGCTCGCCAATTGCTGCCGCCATCGCTACCTGCGGATGCGCCATCAGTGCCTCCTCGATCACGCCCGGATCAATGTTGTGGGCGCCTCGAATGATCACGTCCTTGGCGCGCCCGGTGACAAATACACGGCCCTGCGCGTCAATATGACCAATGTCACCGGTGATCAACCAGCCATCGTCGAAGCTTCCGGCATTGCGCGCCGGTTCGGTATAACCCGGGCCGACATTGGCGCCACGCAGTCGCAGGACCCCTTCGGCATCGGCCCGCACCTCGCTGAACGGCAACGGCAGGCCGCACGATCCCGGTGTGCGCGGCGCGCGTGCTGGTTCGATGGCGATCACGCCTGCACACTCTGTCATGCCGAGGATATTGCGCACCGGGATGGAAAACTCGGCCTCGAATCGGGCAGCCAATTCCGTCGGCAGCGGTGAGCCACCGGTCAATGCCAGGCGAACGCCTTGGCTGTGGTCTGGCGAGCGAGGTGCGGCAAGCAAGGCCGTCATCACCGTGGGCACCATCGCCAGCATCGTCACGCGATGGGCATGAATCAATGGCCAGGCGTTCGCTAGAAAGGCCGCATCACGCCAGCCGGCCGGCGGCGGCAGCACGATCTCGGCACCGGTCAGCAGCATCGATAGCCCATAGACGAAGGCGCCGGCGACGTGGAAGAGCGGAAATCCGTTGAGCATCACGTCCGTTGGATTTGCATCGTAAAGGCGGGCTGCGCCCCAGGCCGCATTCAACTGGTTGCCGTGCGTGTGCTGAGCGAACTTGGGCAGGCCGGTCGTGCCACCGGTGTGGAATAGCGCCGCAATGCGGTGGGCATCGGTAGGCGTGTCGAAACCCAACGCTGCGCCATCGAATTGCGCACGTCCGGCGTCGAAATTCACGGCGTCTGCGTCAGCGCCACCAACCGTCACCACAGCCTGCAAGGTTGGACACTGTTTGCGCAAACGCTGGACGCGCCGCCCGATGTCACCGGCGGTGTGGTCAGCGGCAAGTGTCACCACCACGTTGGCGCGGGCGGCGTTGAGCAATGCGACCAGGTGATCGTCAGACAGCGCATGATTGATCGGGCAGACGATGCCGGCAGTCTCGGCGCCCCACAGCGCAAACCAGGCTTCGGGCAGCGGGGGCAGCAGCAGCGCGACCCTAGGCTCGCCGTCATCCACCAGCGAACGGAACAGCTTGGCGCTGCGACCAGTCTCTGCCAGCAACTGTGTATAGGTCCAGCGCCGCGGCTGCGTATCGTCCGCACTTGCAAGCGCTGTCAATGCCGGCCGATCGCCGTGTCGCCGGGCAACGTCAGCAAGCGCATCGAACACCTTTGTGAATGGAATCCAGCGTTGCTGGCCAGCCTGCTCGATGGCGTGAATGTCGGCGAGCGACGCGATAGTGTGCACTTTCATGGCCGATTTTATCCCGAACCAGCGGGTATGTTGATCGGATCGCTCGCCTCTTGTGGTGGATCCGGACTGGCTTGAACGCAACCGACATCGGACGTGGATTGATCGCGCGACTGTTGCCATTCAACCTGCGACGCCGGGCACAGATCGTCGGCTGGAACTCGACTCGGCGGCGGGTTCCAGCCGGTCGAGGCAACAAGTTGGCTGAATCGTTCAGCAGGCGTTTCGTAGTCTAGGCGTCTGGGCGCCAGAACATGTGGCGGCATGAACAGCCCTTGGTCAGGCGAGCAAAGTTACGCTGAGAACTGCCAATTTCTACTATGGCGCGTTGAACGTCCGCTGGTAAGGGCTCGTGCGATGTTGCAACGGGCCTGCTGAGCAGATTTATCCCTCAATTCATCTGCATGGCTCCCATTCGGCGCAGATTGAGCGCCGGGCAAACGAGCTTGAACTCGGCCAGTGCCTTCTTCAATCACCGCATGCTGAACTGTCTGAACCCAAGTACCCTTTTGATCCAACCTTTGGGCGGCTCCGCAATCCATTAGCGTTTGCGGTAATCCACTTTGCCCTTGTCTGTCTGTAACTTGGCCTGTGTCGCCACCGTGTGCGGGTAGCGTTGGGCATCGGTTGGTTCAGATTATTCTTTGCCCCCTCGCCCCGGCGCGATGACCAACTCAATGTCTGGCAGGGCTTGCGCCAGCTTGGCCATTACCTCTTCTCTGCGGTAACCCGCATCGGACAGAACCTGTGTCGCGTTCGATTCAGCATGCGCCTTGATGGCCGCCAACACCATGGGAAGTTGCTGCGTATCCGAGTTGGTGTTGACCTCCTCGGCGGCCACGATGATGGGATGGGCCTCGTCCATCGCAGTCTGGGCTTTGTAGCTGTCATCGAAGCCCCCGCCAGCTCGCTTCATGATGTGTGACTCGGGGTCAGTGAAGCTGTCCTGCGCTTTGGCTGGTGGCACACCAAATTCGCGCTGATTCGGCTTGCCGCCTTTGGGTTTGCCTTCTTCGCCCTTGGAGCGGCGCTCAACTCCGTCACTGCGTGCGCGCTGGGTATCTGCTTGGCCTTGGCGTTCTTTAAGGTGCGCCATGGCAGCCTCGATTGCCAGCACTCTGGCCGGCCTGCGTTCAATCTCAGCAGGGATATGCAGATCCGGTTCGTTCTTCTCGGCCTCATCGGTGCTGCTGGCCTTCTTCACCAGCGCAGCGATCCGGGCCTGGAATGCAATCTCGGTGGCGTGCATACGTCCCTATCGCATGGCTTTGTGGCGGCTGGCATTGGTTTTGATCTTGGTTCCATCCACTGCGATCGCGCCCAGCTTGACCAGTCCCATCTCGCACGCCAAGCGCACGACCTGGGTAAACAGTTCGGTGAACTCATTCAGGTGCAGGGCATGAAACTCCCGCAGTGTGCGGTGGGCCGGGAAGTTGTCGCCAGCCAGTACCCGAAAGGCTACGTCCTCGTGCAGCTTCCTGGAGGTAATTGTTGCTGCGGCGCTAACAGCCCTCTCACCCCCACGACTCCAGGAATCAGCCAGGCAACTCGATTGATCAGCGCCGGTCGCAACCCGCTTCGTGTTCAGCATCCATCGGGCCGATACCGATCCCATCGATACGGATGAGAAATCGATTTCAGGTTGTGCGTGCGACTGGTCAGGACAGTGCCGAACAAATCCCCGCATGCAGATGGACGAGGGCCATTTGCCCATGGGTGTCGGTTTTCTGGAAAACCTGTTTCAAGTGGCTGCGAACCGTGTTTTCCGACACATTCAAGGAACGCGCGATCGTCGACAACGGTTGCCCGGCGAAGACCAATGAGCTGACCTTGGCTTGCGCGGCCGTAAATTCATACTGGTGCGCAAACGCGCAGGTATCCGGATCGTGAAGTGCATGACGGCCCCGAACGGTCAGCACCACCAGACTTTGCCGCGCACCCGTCTCGCGCATGAAAACCTGGCCCGCAGAACGCACGACGACGACGACGGGCGGTGTTGGCGGCGCACAGGCCAGCGTCAGGACACTTGGCGACATATGTGAAGATTCGCCTTGCGCCACCTGGGCGATCGTCTGCCGCAGCAGGCGTTGATCGGCAGGGCTCACGGCCACCACGCTTGAACCGTCCAACCGCAGTCCCGAGCCGCCAGCGAGCAAAAAATCCGCAGCTGGATTGCGATAAACCGACTGCGCATCGGCGGTGACCATGAGCACCGGGTTGGCGTCTTTGTCGCTCAGCGCAAGCAAGGCGCGTGCGAGGTCATCGGCCTCCTGCCAGCGCCAGTGGCTCTCAAGCGACAGCGTGATGTGACCCAGCAGGATCACCATTCCGGCCTTTTCACGCGCGTCGAACGGCCCCTGATTCTCCGCTCGGTAGGCCGAAACAAAACAAGCCCCGCGCGCACCTTGGGCAACGACACCGCAGAGCCGGTGCAGGAGGTGCCGGGGTTTCAGAAATCCGCGGTAGAAATCGGTGCGTCGCAGGTCCTTGTTGCTGATCAGGTCCTCGCCCGACATGACCCGGCCGGCCGAATAGTCTTCGCTCGACAAAAACCACGGGTTGCGCGCCGAAAACGCCACCAGCTCCTGGTTGAAGGACGCGCTGCCCGGCGATTCGAACATGGCCGAATCGGAGCCCGTGGTGAAGTCGTGGTGGCCCAGGGTGACGACGCCGGCACCGAGGTACTTACCTACCTTTTCCAGCGCGGCGGGCCATTCGTCGACGTGCACCCCTGCCGCAGAGATCGATCGCATCAGCGACATCAGCGCGGTCGGGAATTCATTGAGCAAACCTTGTCCTCCCCATCATGTCAAAGCGCTGCTGCGCAACAACCGCCGCGGAAACCCGTGTCACGTGATGGCTTGTCAGATCGATGCACACGTTTGAACCTTCACATCGGTCTGCCTTGCCGCTTTCGCATTTTCGGTATCTGAGGCCGACTGTCAAGTGTGCGCATGTGCGGGTGTATGGCGGCCGACACCTGCCGGCCGCAAGCGGTCAGGGACAGGGGCGTGTATGTGTAACGGGTATCGGGTATCGGGTATCGGGTATCGGGTATGCTAGTCGAATTGAGGCTGTCGGGCCCGATGGAGATTCACGGGTCATGCTTCGAGTCAGACGCGAATATCAATCCTGGGTCGCCAATGAGTCGCTCGAAGACTACGCGCTACGTTATACCGCGAGTTCGTATCGTCGCTGGGCACCCGGACTGGTGGCCAACACCGCGATTGGCGGCATCTCTTTCCTGGCCCTTGAAGCGATCGGCGCCAGCATCACGCTGAATTTCGGCTTCCAGAATGCGCTGATAGCGGTGCTGGTGGTCTCGCTGATCATCTTCCTGGTCAGCCTGCCGATTGCCTACTGGTGCAGCATCGCCAACGTCGACATCGACCTGTTGACGCGTGGCGCCGGCTTCGGCTATATCGGATCGACCATCACGTCGATCATTTATGCGTCGTTCACGCTGATCTTCTTCGCGATCGAGACCTCGATCTGGGCTCAGGCGCTGCAGGTAGCGACGGGGCTGAACATCGTTGTCGGTTATCTGGTGTGTTCTCTGGTGATCATTCCGATCGTCTTCTTCGGCGTCACTGCAATTAACCAGCTGCAGCGCTGGAGTCAGCCGATCTGGGTTGCCATGATGGTCGCACCGTTCGGCTTCATTCTCTACAAGGATCCGCAGGTCTTGTCGGCGTGGGTTGCGTTCGAGGGCGGCAATCCTGGCGGCGGTTTCAACCTCCTGATGTTCGGCGCCGCCTCCGGCGTATTGTTCTCGCTGGTCGCCCAGATCGGCGAGCAGGCCGATTACCTGCGTTTCCTGCCTGATCGCACGCCTGCCAACCGAGGCGCCTGGTGGGCGGCGATGTTGATGGCCGGCCCGGGATGGATCGTGATCGGAGCGCTGAAAATTCTTGCCGGTAGTCTGCTCGCGGTCCTCGCGCTGCGCGCCGGTAGCAGCGCGTCGCAGGCGGTCGAGCCGATTCACATGTTCGTTCACGCCTATCAATTCGTGGTCGACAACCCGGCGACGGCTCTGGCTCTGGCGGCGGTCTTCGTGACCATTTCGCAAGTCAAGATCAACGTCACGAACGCCTATAGCGGCTCGCTGGCCATGTCGAACTGTTTCGTCCGGCTGGGACACTTCCACCCCGGGCGCGTCGTCTGGCTGGTATTCAACGTACTGATCGCCCTGTTGCTGTCCTTGCTCGGAATTTTCGAGACTCTGGAAGCCGTTTTGTCAGTTTATTCGACTGTTGCAATCGCATGGATCGGTGCCCTGGTTGCAGACCTCGTCGTACTCAAGCGCACGGGCATCAGCCCGCCCTACATCGAATTCAAGCGTGCCCACCTCTACGACATCAATCCGGTAGGGTGTGGGGCCACGCTCATCGCGTCCGTTATCGCCATCGTCGCCTATGCAGGCGCTTTTGGGCCGGTCGTTCAGTCCTTGTTCGGATTCATTGCGCTGGCCGCAGCGTTTGTCTCCGCCATCGTGATCGCTTATGCAACGCGCGGGCGCTACTACATCGCCCGAAGCGATGCGCATTACCGGAACAAGCCATCAAAGCTGCTGGTCGAATGCTGCATCTGCGAGCGCGAATACGAGGCGCCCGACATGGCGCACTGCCCTTTCTACAAAGGCCCGATTTGCTCCTTGTGTTGCGGTCTGGAATTGCACTGCCACGACTTCTGCAAGCACCCGAACGACGTCGCCGGCAGTGCGTCCGAGTTGAGTCTGACGGGCCTGCGCTTCCGGCCGCATGTGCTGCGACGCGTTGGGCGCTTCCTGGCGCTGCTCAGCGTCGCAGCGGTCTTGCTGGGTGCAGCTTTTCTGCTGACCTACCGCTTCATGGATCTGCACGCCGTGCCACCCGATTCCGATCTTGTCAACGTTCTGCTGCGACTGTACATCGGCACACTGGTGGTGGCGTCGATGGGATGCTGGTGGATCGTGTTGTCGCATGAGAGCCAGGAGCAGACCGGGCGTGAATTGCGGGGTTCGATGCGCCACCTTGAGCAGACTCGAAAAAACCTGGTCGAATCCGAGAAACTCGCGTCGCTGGGTGGACTCGTGGCGGGCGTGGCACACGAGATCAACACCCCGGTGGGCATCATCGTCAGTGCGGCCTCGTATCTGAGTGACCGCACAAATCAGGCCCAATCGATGGTCAAGACGGACCTATTCGATCCAGCGGCCCAACAGAGATATTTGCGTGACGCCGCCGAGTCGGCACGACTGCTGAGATCCAACGCGGAGCGCGTGGCACGGCTGGTGCTGAACTTCAAACAGCTGGCCGTCGATGGCATCAGCGAAGCGCGGCGAAGCTTCGATCTCCGAGACCATTTCCTTGAAGTTATCGACGCATTGCACCCCAGGCTCGACGCGACCAGAATTGAAACCTCCATTGAGGTGCCCCACGGAATCCAGATGGACAGCTACCCGGTTTCACTGGCGCAAGTCTTGACCAACCTGGCGATCAATTCGCTGCAGCACGCCTTCGAGCATTCAGGACCGGGTCATATCACCATCCGCGCCGCGCTGCTTGATCACGACGAGGTCCGCGTGGACTATTGCGACGACGGAAAGGGCATCGATCCCGATTTGCGCTCCAAGATATTCGACCCTTTCTTCTCCACCAACCGCAAGTTCGGTGGAAGCGGGCTCGGTCTGTACATCGTCAACCAAATCATTACGCGGCAACTTCACGGCTCGATTACCCTGGAATGCACAGCCGGCCGAAGCACCTGCTTCGTGATGTATTTTCCAAGAATCGCCAGGAATCCACCGGATGTCGGACGCATCCTGGCGGACATGCCGAGGACCGTCATTGATGAATCCTGAATCCCGAACTGCGGCAAAGGCCCGCACCGAGCGCTGGAAGATCCTGCTGGTCGACGACGAGCCCGCCGTGCATGAAGTATCACGGCTTATTTTGGCCGACATGTCTTTCGAAGGTCAGGAAGTCGAACTGCTCAGCGCAAGCTCGGCGGCCGAGGCGCGTGAATTATTCGTCTGCAACACCGACGTAGCCCTGGTGCTGCTCGACGTCGTCATGGAGACCGACGATGCAGGCATTGCGCTGGTGCAATACATTCGCGAGCACTGCGGGGCGGGAGAGACCCAGATCGTCTTGCGTACCGGCCAGCCTGGAATGGCGCCCGAGCGCGATGTCGTGCTGCAATATGAAATCAATGGCTACGTCCTGAAGACTGAGCTGAGTGCACAGCGCCTGCATTCCATCGTGGTCTCGGCCCTGAGAAACTATCGACATGCGCGGTCATTGCGTGGCGCGCTGAAGCGCGACGGGGCGCTCACGCAGCCTGCACGGCAATTCGATGCAGCCAAGGCTGCGCTGACACTGGAAATGGCCGGCCTGGACGAAAACGAATCGGTCCTTATGCAGGCTCAGCCCGAGATCGTGCTGGCGTCGAACGCGATCAGTGGCATCGAGCTGGTGCCGCAATGGAAAACAAGTCTGGGCCTGCTGTCTGCCACAAGAATTCGCGATGCCGTGCAGGAGGGCCCAACGCAGATGCGGATCGTGCGATGGATGCTTTCACAGGCGATCTTCTGGACCCGTTCCTGGCACACCAGTCCAGAAGAACCGATCAGAGTTTCCGTCCCCATGGTCGGAGAATACCTGGCCTCCAGGGGCGTGTTGACCGCCGTCATCGATGCGATTCGTGAGGCCGACCTGCCCAGTGGATCGCTCGACTTTCTGGTCAACGAAGCGACTTGGCTCGGCGGCCATCCCGATCTGAAAACCGCCGTTGCAAGCCTGCGAGAAATCGGCGTGAGCTTCACCCTGACCGATTTCGGAGCGCAGCGGATTGCACTACAGCGACTGAACCAGTTGGTACCTGACCGATTGAAGATTCACCGGCTGTTTGTCCGAGAGGTGGCGAACGATCCCGATCGGCTTGCATTGGCACGCTCACTGATCGCCTTGGCCCATACACTCAACATCGAAGCCATCGCAGACGGAATCTCTTCCGACAGCGATGCCCAGTTCTTCAAGTGGGAAGGCTGCCAACTGGCGCAGGGCGACGCTCTCGCGCCGGCTTGCGCACCTGCAGATGTAGCGGAATTCTTGCGCCGCGGCAAAACATCAGCGCACTGACCCGCGCAACGGCCAGTGCGCTGTCACTGGTGCATCAGCCGCAGCCCGGATGTGCGCAACCGAAGCCGCAGGCAGCCCGCCAAGAGCCCTGGCCGCTCGGGCGACGGCTACCCGAAGCCAGGCCAAGCAGGTTACCTCCCGCCAGGTACGGGGCAGAAAGTGAACGCTTGGACGGCGCGGAGCAGATGGGGCAGGTCTGTGCATCGCCCGACTCGGCCATTGGACGAAAATGGCGGAATCCGCCGCAGTTTTCGCAGTTGTAGTCATAGAGTGGCATGTTCGCGTGTCCCGGTGATTCGATTCAGTTCTGAAAAAAATGGGCCAGCGCACCCGTCGACGATCAACTCATCATTCCGCTAAGTAACAGATATCCGGGAAGCCAACCGGTCAGAATCCCTACGGCGAGAGTGACCGCTCCAACGAATTTGGCGATCGGCTTCTTGCCCACGAGAAGAACGAAGTACAGAAACCACAAAACACCCCAGGCAGCCCAGCACAGTCCGAGCCAGATTCCCCATGTCGTCGCGGCACCCTGCAGGGTTTCAATGGTCACCGGGATGGCGGTGATCGCAACGAACAAGCTGAACCATCCCAGGCCACGTCCGTCTGCCCCGTTGTAACGATTCAATGCGACCCAGAAATAGGTGAAGCTGAACAGCAGTAACATCCCTGCCGCCTTGATAGAGCCCAGATCAGCTCCTGAGCCAAACGCGAGTTGGAGCGAGATCAGCAATGTGATTCCACCAACAAACACGCCGATGACGCCAATTTCGTTGTCGCCGATCCGACCCAGAAGCCAGAGGCCATTCAGGCACAAAACGGCGCCCACATAAAACAGAGCCAGTCCTAACATCGCATGTCTCCTCGTTGGATTTTTAAAAGCACTTAAAGGCGGACCCGGCTTGCCAAGCTGCAGGGCCGGGTCGCTCCAGTCCGGGCCGGCCTGCACTGCTGGCAAGCCAGTCTCAACGCACCTTCAGTTGGGCGTTTTCGGGACTTGCAGCCCCTGTTTGACCTGGTGAGGTGCACCCTTGGCAGACGGCCGGATGTCGAAGTCGAAGATCGCACGCGGGATGTAGATGGTCGAGCACGCATTCGGAATATCCACCACCCCGGACAAGCGGCCTTCTACCGGCGCAGAGCCCAGGATCATGTAGGCCTGAATGTCCGTGTAGCCGAACTTCATCATGTAGTCGATGGCGTGATTGCAAGCGTTCATGTAGGCCAGCCACGAATCCAGATAGTGCTGCTTGCCGTTGCTGTCGACGGAAACTCCGGAGAAGGCAATCCATTCGGAGTACAGCGGATCACGGTTGCCAGGCATGAACATGGCGTTTTCCTTGATTCCGTACTTCTCCATGCCGCCCTTGATCAGGTCGACGTGCAAGTCCATGTACCCACCCATCTCGATTGCACCGCAGAACGTGATCTCACCATCACCTTGCGAGAAGTGCAGGTCGCCGAACGACAGCTTGGCTCCGGGAACGAAGACCGGATAAAAGACCCGGCTGCCGGAGGTCAGGTTCTTGATATCCTGGTTGCCACCGTTCTCGCGCGGCGGGGCAGTTCGGGCGGCCTCGCTGGCGATGCGATCGAACTCAGCACCTTTGAGCGTGCCGAGGATCGCACTGTCGGCCAGTGGTGGCAGCGCCAGCGGCGGTACGCGCATTGGGTCGGTGGCGATCAACGCGTTCTCGCGCTTCGTCCATTTCGCCAGCAGTTCAGCCGAAGGTGCCGTACCCATCAGACCCGGGTGATGGATGCCGGTATAAGAGACTTCCGGAATATGACGCGAAGTGGCCACGTCTCCGCGGAAATCCCAGATGACCTTGTAGGCATCGGGAAAACGTTCGGTCAGGAATCCGCCGCCGTTGTCCCGTGCAAACACGCCGGTATAGCCCCAGCCCATGCCAGCGTAGTCACCGCTATCTTCCTGGTCGCAGGCGTCAATATCGAGGATGTCGACGATCAGCAGGTCACCGGGCTCGGCGCCCTCGACATGGAACGGTCCAGACAATACATGTACGCCAGCCAGCGGGGCATTGCGCAGGTCATTCGCGGAGTCATCGTTCTTGATGGCACCATCAAACCACTCGCGAATGTCGGCACGGAAGACTTCACCCGGCTTGACCGTGACAACCGCAGGAATGTCGGGGTGCCAACGGTTGTGTCCAACAATTTTCTGGTCCGTGAATTTCTTGGTGTTGTCTATGGGGTAAAGATTCTTTGGCATTTGAAACCTCTTTCATTCGTTGGTTGCTTTGCACTGCACTGCGAAAAGCGAGTACGGGACTTCTACAGGGGCTTGCTCGATATCCGACTCCTTTCTTTAGTTCGGTCGATGCCCATCGAGACAGGAGCATCCGGATTCCGTTGGCGGATGGAGGCAATGCAGCACCCTCCAGAGAAAAGCGTGGGGTGGTCGATACTGTCCACCGTCATCAAGGCCGATCGGCCTGACCTCGATCAGGGCCTCGGCAGAGACCGCAAGGCGGGGGTCATCTGGACGGTACGGTTGGCTGCGCGCCCTGGCGATGGCGAACTGATGACCTCAGGTTCGTAGCGGCTTCTTTCTGCGCGCTCGATCGCTTTATTCCATCCGCTGTTCGACGCAGATCTCAGCATGGGCATCGAAAACACACGCTTCGACTCACTGCTGCAAACCGGGCAAGGAAGCGTCGTCGGTGCGGTGCCAATCGGCCGCATCACTTCGAATTCACCGTCTTGGTCACATTGATATCCAAATATCGCCACTGTGTGCCTCCTGTCGAGTTATTGAGACTTCATGCTATGGCGATATCGCCAAGGGCGAATCCCATCCAATGGTGAATGTCTCTGCCAATATTTGGTGATGTCCGTCTCACCCGTTCGGATGAGACGCTGTTCACGATCGGGTTCGTATCGGCTTTTCCGCAGGAACTGGGCAGGTCATAGCAGGCGATACTTCACGCCACGACCCACCGCGCTTTAAGGCCGACCTGCCCACTGTTGTCGGCAGTTGAAGGTAGCGCTTTTGCCGCGTTGGAACGAAGCCCGCTTTTCAGATTGAGATTGAATGTTGTGCACGATTGTGGGAGTTGGCGAAGGTGTCGGCGCAGCCTTGGCAAGGCAATTTGCGACCAACGGATATCAGGTGGCACTTATTGCGCGTACTGACCGGGTAACCAGACCGCTGTCCGAGCGCCTCGAGGGCGAGGGCTGGCGGGCGGCGCCGTTCATTGCCAACGCCGGCGATGTCAGCGCCATGGATCAGGCGTTTCTGGCCATCAAGGAATGGGGTGGTGATGCCGACGTCCTGATCTACAACGCGGCCGTGATGCGACCCGGAATGGCCTCTGAGATGACGGCTGAGAACGTCCTCGGCGACATGACGACAAATCTGGGCGGCGCGATTTGCGCGGTAGGCAGCACGATCGACGCCATGAAAATCCGCCGACGCGGGTCAATTCTGTTGACCGGGGGCGGATTGGCGCTCGAACCCTATCCGCAATGGACATCGCTGGCGGCAGGCAAGGCGGCCTTGCGCGCGTATGGACTGGCGCTGCACAAGGAAGCCGCTTTTCATGGCGTTCATGTGGCGGTAGTTGCCATCTGCGGCATCGTCAAGCCTGGCGGACTGTTCGACCCGCAACACATCGCCGAGGTCTATTGGAAGCTGCACTGTGAACCCGAGGGATCGTTCACCCGGGAAATTGTGCTCCTGCCAGAGGGCGGCGACCCCTACTACAACGACCCCCAAGGGGTCTACCGGGCAATGTCACAGCCCATAAAAGCGGGCAAGCTTTGAGGCGGGTACACAGCGCAGCAAGTGTCACCCGCAACATCCGGGATACTTCCCGATCAGTGTCCACTGCGCGTCCGTTCGGCCCGCTCAGGCAACAGACCACGCGGTCTGAATCGCAACGTGACCAACAAGACGATGCCCATCGTGATCAGACGCATATGCGCGGCGCTGTCCAATAGATGCGCGCGTACCGCGCTGTCTTCCGACATGCCTGCCGTTAAGAAATTTAGCAAGGCATAGCCCATTGGTTCGGCCTCAACCCAAAAGAACCAAATCACAAAACCACCCAAAATAGCGCCAAGATTATTGCCCGACCCACCCACGATCACCATCACCCAAATCAGGAATGTGAAGCGCAAGGGGTTGTAGGTAGTGGGTGTGAACTGACCGTCCATTGTGGTCATCATGGCCCCCGCAAGGCCCACAACGGCAGACCCAAGGATGAAGACCTGGAGGTGTCGACCCTTCACGTTTTTACCCATCGCTTCTGCCGCTGTCTCGTTGTCGCGAATCGCGTACATCATGCGCCCCCACGGCGACTTGATGGCGGTCTGCGTCAACCAAAACAAGGCCAACAAAACAAGCACGATCAAGCCGGCATAGCACAGCTTGACATAGATGGACGTGAAGTCCTGTACGTCGGCACCAAAGCGGGCCGCCCACTCCTGCGCCCAGAGCGTTTGCTGCAAGTCGTACTCGAAGGGCACGGGACGCGGCAATCCGTTGACATTCTTCACCCCTCGCGTCAACCAGTCCTCGTTTTTCAGAACAGCGATGATGATCTCGGAAATACCCAACGTCGCAATGGCCAGGTAGTCTGATCGCAACCCCAGCGTCACCTTCCCGATGACGGCAGCGACACCAGCGGCCAGCACACCACCCAGCAACCAGCCCCACATGATGGGCAGGCCCAAGCCACCCAGGAAACCACTTTGCGCCGGATTAACCGACTCGATCCGCGCAACCGCCGGGTCAAAGAAGTAGCGTGCAAGAAAATAGCCCAACACAATAATGCCCGTCATCACCCAGCCGCGAAGCGCTCCTTTCGGCATGCGACGATAGACAACGACAGACAACACAATCGTTGCAATACTCGTCAGCACCCCGGCACCTATCCCTGCGCCCCCAGTCGCCCAGGCTTCTGGAACCGGTTCCATGGAGACCAGCACCGCGGCAATACCACCGAGCGCAGCAAAACCCATCAAGCCCACGTTAAAGAGCCCCGCGTAGCCCCACTGAATGTTCAAGCCCAGCGACATGATGCCGGCAATCAAACAGTAATTCAGGATCGTCAGTGCCAGCGACCAACTTTGCAACACGCCCACCAACATCAGTGCGAGTGCCATCAATGCAAACATCAACGGTGCTTGTTGTTTGGAGATAGTCATACCGCTTTCCCTGCAAAAATACCGGTCGGTCGCAATAGCAGGACCAACACCATGATCACGAACGACACCGCGAACTTGTAATCTGTCGATAGCAGTTGGAGCAAGCCTTCCGGCGCCCAGGATTCAGGTACCAGGTAGGTAATGAACTTCTTGTAGGCATAAGTCACCGTGACCTCAGAGAACGCGATGACAAAACCTCCCGCAATGGCCCCCAGTGGGTTGCCAAGTCCGCCAACAATGGCCGCCGCAAAGATAGGTAACAACAGCTGAAAATAGGTAAACGGCTTAAAGCCCTTGTCCAAGCCGTATAACGTGCCAGCAATGGTTGCAAGCGTCGCGGAAAGCAACCAGGTAATCATGACCACCCGTTCCGGGCTGATGCCCGATAGCAGTGCCAGATCCTGGTTATCGGAGTAGGCGCGCATCGATTTACCCGACCGGGTACGTCCCAGAAACCAGAACAGTGCGGCGACCACCACAATGGCCGTGACAATGGTCAGACCCTGGCTTGTCTTGAACGCAATGCCCTCGTCCAGTCCTGTCATGCGCTTGAAATCGCCATAACGCATGATGAAACGCTCACCGTCCGTGAAGCGCTGATCGCCGGTTCCGATAGCGAAACGGACCAGGCCATTCAGAACAAACATCAAACCGATTGACGAGATCAGGAAAACAACCGGGGGAGCTCTATTTTTTCGTTGGTGCCTATAGACCAGTCGGTCTGAAACAAGCACCATCGCCATGGTCGCCAAAATGCCGAACGGAATGGCCAGCAGTGCCGTGGGAAGCGGCGCAATGCCGATACCCAGTCGCTCGAAGCCCCAGGTCACAAATATCACCACCATGGTGCCAAAGGCCATCGTGTCCCCATGCGCAAAGTTTGAGAAGCGCAAGATGCCGTAGACCAAGGTCACGCCGAGCGCACCGAGCGCCAACTGGCTCCCGTATGCGGTTGCGGGAACAATCACAAAGTTGCTGAGCAGCACAAGCGCATTCCCGATGTCTTGCATCGATCAGCCTCCTAAAAATGAACGGCGGACTTCAGGGTTCGCCATCAAGGCCTCACCAGTATCAGTGAAGCGGTTACTGCCTTGCACCAACACATACCCCTTGTCGGCGATATTGAGTGCCTGGCGCGCGTTTTGCTCGACCATCAAAATCGCAATACCTGTGCGCGCAATTTCGATGATGCGATCGAACAGTTCATCCATCACGATTGGAGAAACCCCCGCCGTTGGCTCATCGAGCATCAACACCTTGGGTTGCGTCATGAGAGCCCGACCGACAGCCACCTGTTGACGCTGCCCACCAGAAAGCTGGCCTGCGGGCTGTTTGCGTTTTTCTTTCAGTATGGGGAATAAGTCAAAGACCTGATGCATGGTCTCGCTAAAGTCATCTTTGCGTAAAAACGCACCCATCTCCAAATTCTCCTGCACCGACATGGAGGTGAAGACGTTATTTGTCTGCGGGACAAAACCCATGCCCTGCGCCACCCGATCTTGCGGGCTGAGGTTGATGATGTCTTTGCCATCCAGCATCACCGACCCTTTGCGAATGGTCAACATGCCAAACAACGCCTTCATGGCGGTTGACTTACCGGCCCCATTGGGCCCCACGATGACCGCGATCTCACCGCGGTCGACGGCGATCGTGCAATCGTTCAAAATATCCGCCCCGCCGTAGCCGCCGGTCATGCCTTTCCCGATGAGGAAACTCATGCGGCCACCACTGGTTTGTTCTTGAGACCGCGCCCCAGGTAGGCCTCAATAACCTGCTCATTAGAGGTCACTTCGGCGGCACTGCCTTGCGCCAGAACACGTCCTTCGGCCATCACAATAACGGGCGCGCAAAGCCGCCCGATGAAGTCCATGTCGTGTTCAATCATGCAAAAGGTATAGCCGCGCTCCTTATTCAAGCGAACGATGGCGTCGCCCAGGGTGTTTAACAGCGTGCGGTTCACTCCGGCACCCACTTCGTCCAGGAAGACGATCTTGGCATCCGTCATCATGGTCCGGCCGAGCTCCAGCAGCTTTTTCTGACCGCCGGACAAGTTGCCCGCCAACTCGTCCGCCACGTGGGTAATTTCCAGAAACGCGATGACCTCATCGGCTTTGGCGCGCACAGCTTCTTCCTCCTGACGCACGCGCGCTGGACGCAACCAGGTATCAATCAAGCGCTCACCCGACTGCCGACCGGGCACCATCATGAGGTTCTCGCGCACGGTAAGCGTCCCGAACTCGTGGGCGATTTGAAATGTACGCAACATCCCTTTGGCAAACAATTCGTGCGGCGGCAAACCTGTAATGTCTTCACCGTCCAGCAATACCTGCCCGCTCGTTGGCCGGTAGTGGCCCGCAATGACATTGAAAAGCGTCGTTTTCCCCGCGCCATTGGGGCCAATCAGCCCCGTAATTCGGCCCGTTTCGAGAGTCAAGGAAACATCATCAACGGCATGAATACCGCCAAAATGCATTCTGAGATTTTTAATTTGAATCATGTCAATGAAGCAAGCCGCCCTCGCCATTCGGCGGGGCCGTTCAGAAGGTTAAGGAAACACTGAACAAGTCCCCGATGTTGTTCACCTCTCTTGGTGCTTGCGCGTTATGGATGCGTTGAATGACAGAACGGGATGCGAACGATGGTGAAGCAAATGACATTGGCGACGGCGAAGGAATTTGAAATCCACGGAAGCGCCACGCGCAAGGCCGAGTTTCTGGCGCGAATAGAAACGCTGGCGCCGTGGGCCGGGATGTGTGGGTTGATGCGCGGCCGCATTGCCCCAGGGCCGGCAACGGTCGAGCGTCGCTCCGGCGGCTACTTGATCCGTAGTTTCTTGATGAAGCGGATCGTTTAAACCCACTTCACCCACCAACAATTTCAGCTTGTCGATTAACGGTAGCCAACGGTAGTGAATTTGCCACCCTTGACTACAACTTCGCGATAACTACCTGCACTCTCTCCGGGGGCAATCAACTCAACCGCAGAGGCACCGACATAGTCGATGTCTCCACCCTTGGCCAGAATTCTCAATCCTTTGGCCAACTCACCGGGGAAGATTTTTTCGCCCGGCGCATTGGCAACTTCAAACACCTTGCGCTTCACGGCGTCGCTGTCAGTTGAGTTGGCCGCTTGCATCGCCAGAACCACCAATGCCGCAGCATCGTACGACTCGGGTGAGTAAGGAGCGCTTTTGAAACCTGCCTTTTCAGCCATCGCCACGTATTGCTTGGCGCCGGGGCTGTCTGTGCCAGGCACCACGCCGATGGAGCCATTCAAGCCCTTGCCGATGGCCTTGGTCAGGCTTTCACCAATCATTGCGTCGGGCAGGAAGAAGGTCTGAAACGCACCGGTGTCCAAAGCCGACCGGATGATGCCGCGACCACCTTGGTCCAGGTAGCCCGCAACGATCAAGATGTCGCCGCCGGCAGAGGCCAGTGCACCCACCTCGGCCGTGTAATCACCTTTGCCGTCTTCATGCGATGCATAAATGGTGATCTTGCCGCCGGAGGCCTCTACGTTGGTCTTGATGCTGTCTGCAAGGCCTTTACCGTAGTCATTATTGGTGTAGGTCAAGGCGGCTGACTTGATGCCTTTTTCCTTCAGCATTTGCGCAATGATTTGTCCTTGGCGCGCGTCGGAAGGCGAGGTGCGGAAGAATAGATCGTTGTCGGCAATGGTTGTCAAAGCAGGCGACGTCGCAGATGGCGAGAACTGCAGCACGCCCTTGGGCATGGCGACATTCTGCAAAATGGCAGTGGTCGCACCAGAGCACAAGCCACCAATGAGCGCTTTAACCTGGTCAGAACTCACCAAACGCTCAGCGGCAGTGGTGGCCGCGGCGGCATCGATACAGGTGCTGTCCGCGCGAACGGGTGTGATGGTCGTACCACCCAGGAAAGCGCCGCTATCGCTGGCCTCTTTCAAAGCCAATTCAGCACCAGACGCCATGGGCGGCGCCAAGGATTCAGCAGGACCTGTGAAGCCAAGGATGACACCGATCTTGATGTTCTCAGCATGAGCCGACGTAATCAGAGCAGCTGCCAATGCAGTGGCCGTTAGAATATTTTTCACGAGTAATCCTTCCCAGATTTAAAGGTGCGGGATAGACATCCTGCGCTAACCCTTCGTATTGCGCGATACAGAGCAGACCGCTTGCAGCGGTTTGTTACTCGGCATGCAATGCGCTACTTTAAAGTCTAGCTATGTTTGCATCAATGGTAAATCAGGGTCTACCTCTAGGTGTAAACATGTAGTGCACCAGTCGTAGTGCAATTCCCCGACCATTGAAACCAAGGCTGTTTGGAAGCGTCTGGTTTCGGGATTTTCTAATCGGTCGCTCGGACTCAGGCCCGAAGTTTGCGCTTATGTCTGCCTTTCACGGGTGGCGTGATAGATGCGTCGCGCGACCGCGCTGCGTCTTCGCAAAGACTCCGCAGCGCCACAAAATTGCGACGTTCAACATCACCCGGTCGCAATGCCAGCGACATCTGCATCGTTGGGGCCAGGATTCCTAAAGATATGGTGCGCACCGGATAACCCATGCACAGTCGCGGATCCGCCGCGGTCAGGATCGACGCTCCCAGGCCGGCACTGACCATCGCGAAGATCGACTGTGCAGACTGCAGTTCCATTTCGCCGTGTGTCTGCAACCGGTGTTCCGCCACAAAGCGCCCTGCCATGCGACCAGTCTCGCTGTTGCGGTCGAAGCGGATCCAGGAATGCTCCAGGAACAGCCGCGCCAGATCAGTAGTGCGCGATGCCGGCGGGGCGATCACGATCAAGGGGGTGGTAAACAGCGGGTACCAGGTCAGGCGGCGCAGCCCACGCCGTTCGGGCTGTGCCACGATGGCAGCGTCCAGCACACCAGCTTGCACACCCTCGGTCAGCTTGCTGCTGCGACCCCTTAGCGGACGCAGCTCCAGCCCCGAGTGGCGCACACGCGCCAGCGACAGGATGGCCGGCATCAAGGTGGGCTGCAGCGAGTCGATCACTCCTACCTTCAACAGCCCCTCGATGGCCAGGTGTTCGCGCTGGCGCATCAGTTCGATCTCGCGCAGCGCAGGCTCCACAGTTCCGGCGACAGTCTGTGCGAAATGGGTTGCGCGTACCTGCGGGCCGGAACGGTCGAACAGCGGCGCGCCGAAATAGATCTCCAGCTGCTTCATCTGCATGCTGATCGCACTTGGCGTAATGTTCATCTGCTTCGCTGCAGCAGCAAAGGAGCCGGACTGGAGCACGGAGCGCAGGGTGTGGAAATAGTCGATCTTCATCAGAAACTTTGATGATGGAATAAACAAAGTTTCGCTATTTTTTGGCGATAAGTCTACCTATGATGCACGGTTTCGCGAACGATCCTGCACAACCACCAGCGAGGCAGACATGACGGCACCCACCCGCACCTCCGACGTCTCATTAGCACGACCGGCCAGCTGGACGGCAGAAACACTGCGCAACGACACCTCATGGGTGCTGCGGCTCACGCCGGAAGAAGCAGCCGGTTTCGACACCGCCCTCGACGCGGCCAAGGCGACCGGCAAGCATCCGCTGGACATGACGTCGGACGACTTCCCTTTGCCGCCGGCCTCTGCCACCGCGCTCAAACGTGCCATGGCCATGACTCAGTCGCGCTTCGGATTCAGTCTGGTCAAGGGCCTCAACGTCCAGCGCTGGAGCGTGGAGGACGCCCGCCTGGCCTACTGGTGCATGGGCCTGCACCTCGGTGTGGGGCGCACGCAGAACCGCAGCAGCGACTACATGAACGACGTGCGCGACGCCGGTGGCGCCTACAAGGTGACGAACGGCCGCGGCTACAACACCAACAAGGGACTGGACTTTCATGTCGATTCCTGTGACGTAGTGGCCCTGCTGTGCCTGCACAACGCGATGCGCGGAGGTACCAGCCTGGTGACGAGTTCCCTGGCCTTGTGCGAGGAAATTGCATGCACCCGACCGGATCTGCTGGACACCCTGCGCCAACCCTTCTTTTACAGCTACCAGGGGGCGCAAGATCCGTCTCTGCCTGCGTTCTACAAATGCCCGATCCAGGGCGAGGCGCAGGGCTATTTTGCATTCCGCACCAACCGCAAGAACATCACGGCGGCGCAGGACGACTTTGTGCAGATCCCGCGGCTGAGCGAAGCCCAACGCGAGGCGCTGGATTTGCTGGAACAGTTGCAGGCAAACCCGCGCTTTTGCTATGCAATGCAGTTGGACCCGGGTGACCTGCAGTTGCTGAACAACTACGTGGTGGTGCATTCACGTACCGATTTCGAGGACTGGCCCGAACCGGAACGCAAGCGCCACCTATTGCGCTTGTGGTTGACGATTCCCCAATCGCAGCCGCTGCCACCGCAATGGGCCGAATATTACGACGATGTGCGTGCCGGTTCCGTGCGCGGTGGCTTGCGCGGGCAGGCCATGACGCAGCAGTTCCTGGACTACGAGGCGCGCCAGGCACACCGCTGCGGCATGCTGTATCGCCCCTTCCAGGCGCCGACTACCGCGCCGGGCACAATCACTGCCGCCTGAGCTGCAACGCATCCCGCCTTACCCCACCTGTTCACCCAAACCAACTTACTGGAGACTCTTACATGCAACGACGCCCCATTCTTCGATTTGCCGCGATGGCCACTTTCGCGGCCACCGTGTGCGCCAGCGCGCTGACCAGTCAGGCACAGGACACGACGCCGATCAAGATTCTGGTGGGTGCGTCTCCGGGCGGATTCACGGACACGGTGGCGCGCGCGCTTGCGGCCGAGATGTCATTGGTGATGAAAGGGCGCTCAGTGGTGGTCGAGAACCGGCCTGGCGCTGGCGGCAACATCGCCGCGCAAATGGTGTCCAAAGCGACGCCGGATGGCACTACGCTGCTGGTGAGCTTCACCAGCCATGCCATCAACGCCACGCTGTATCCGAAACTGCCTTTCGATCCCATCAAGGATTTCACGCCGCTAACCCAGCTTGCGACGGCACCCGGCGTGCTGGTGGTAAGCCCCACAGTCCAGGCCAATACCCTGAACGAGTTCATCGCGCTGGCTAAACGCGAACCAGGCAAGCTGAACTTTGGCATCCCCGGGGTGGGAGCCTCGACGCACCTGGCCGGCGAGATGTTCAAGATGCAGGCTGGCCTGAACATCGTGAGCATTCCGTACAAGGGCACATCGCCGGTGATCACCGCTCTGCTGGCCGGTGAGGTTCAGATGTCGATGGCAACGGTCAGCAACGCCAAGCCCTACGTGGTCGCCGGCAAGCTGCGGGCATTGGGAGTGACAAGCGCCAAGCGGGTACCGGAGTTCCCCGATGTGCAGGCAATTTCGGAAGTATTGCCCGGCTTCGAATCCAACGCCTGGTATGCGCTGTTCGGCCCCGCCAACATGGCGCCAGATCTGGTCAAGACCATCAGCGACGCCGCGCGCAAGGCCGTGGCCACGCCAGCCGTGCGCGCCCGCCTGGAGCAGGACGGAGCGACCGTAGTGGCCGGCTCTCCGGACGAGCTGGCGGCGTTACTCAAGGCCGACATTCCCCGCTGGGGCAAGATCGTGAAGGCCTCTGGCGCTTCGGCTGAATAAGCCTGGCTCTGCCCGCGCATGGGCAGAACCTGGCCCAGAAGCGGGTCGCGCGCTCAGGTGGGTTTCTCCCAGACACTGAAGACGCGGTTCGCACAACACAACCGTGCAGGCACTGCAGCGAAGGAAGATCATGTTCCCTGATCTGAAACAACGCCTGCAGGCTCCCAGTGTCTACGAGGCCCTGACGGCGCTGATCGCGCAGCAGCCCGGCTTCGATGCGGTTTATCTGTCGGGTGCCTCCATCGCCAACAGCAAGCTGGGCCGCTCAGACATGGGGCTGGCGCTCAAGACCTTCCTCAAGGGCAGTTCACCCGAAGACATAGAGGAGGTGCGAGCGTTGTTGCGCGTTGGTGCCAACGGCGCGCTCGACAACCTGCTGGTGGGCCGGGCCCATGTGGTCTACGAACGCGGTGAACGACCCGGGAGCGCCCTGCTGTAACCATGTACCGCCGCTGCGAACGCGAACCGAATGTGGATGGCAGCTCAGCGCTCGTCGGCGAGTTTAAGCGCCTCGTCTATCTGCCGTGCGGCGTTGAGCAAGGCATCGCGTACCCGCAGCGCAGACACCACGCGGTCGGGCTCGATAACGTCATCGGGCCCGCTGCAGTCCTGGATGAACCGGGTCACGATCTCCGACAGTGACGTGCGCGCGGCGACCTCCGGGTTCCCCAGGTACTGCCATTCAGACTCATCGTCCGGGTCACGCAACACCATCAGACGTCCCGCATCGGCGGACAGTTGCTCCGGTGTGGGTTCGTCGCCTGCACCGGCTCGGCGCCCGGAAACCGGAAAGTAGATATGCATTTAGTGGTTCCTCTCTCAACAGGCAACAGTGTGCACCCGCGCACGCAACGTCGTCGGGGCGTGCGCGCCGCGTAATGCAGTGGTCCGCATGCCCGGCCACCGGCACAAGCGCCAACTCAGCCCCAGGCATCGAGCCCGGCATCCTTGAGCGCGGCGCGCAACACGTCGGTGCGCGACACAAGACCCACGACTCGGCCGTCTTCGCCCACTACCGGCAGGCCCGGTAAGGCACTGTCGAGCAGCGCGCTGGTGGCGCGTCGCAGGTCGGTCCCGGGGGCGACGCTAGGAATGGGTGTCAGCATGACGGATTCGATGCTCTGCGCGCGCCAGTTGTCCCAGGCCTGCGCGCTGGCGCCAGGCTCGGGCCATTGCTCGTAGTTGGCCAATACGGCCCTCGTGACCATGCCCACCAGGATGCCGCGGGCATTCACCACCGGAGCCTGACCCCGGCCGTGGGACACGAGTTGTTGCCACGCCTGTTCGACACTGGCGCCGACAGTCAAGGTCATGGCGGGGCTATGCATCACCTCGGACACGGGAAGGTCATGCCAGGCCAGGGGCACCGGTTCATTCGTCGACGCATAGGCTGCGATGGCCGAGCGCTGCATTGTGCCGCCAACGGGCGCGCCATACTCCACCGCCTCGCGCACAGCGCCGTCGCGGCCGTCGCGCAACGAGGGTTGGATGGCGCGCGAACGCTCCGCGGCATGTACCTGCCGGATTTGGCGCATCTGCTCCAGCGTCCCCTGAAACATACGCCCCGATGGGCCGTAGATCGCGAAGATATGACCTCCTGCTGCTTTGCGAAACCACTATAACGCCGACGCCGCAATCGCGGCAATTCCTCATGCCGGATGGGCTTGCCCGGTATTTTTGGAGCCCTCCACGCCTTCCGAACCACGCATTGCTCACTGCGGCAGCTTCATTGATGCACTTTCGCCTACTGGGGTTCGGGCCGCGTGGGCAACGTGGGCAGCACCACGGGGCAACCCAGCCGCGACTGGGCGACCGCCAGGTCCTGTGGCGCATCGATATCGATCAGATAGTGGTCGTTGGCAGTCTCCAGATAGGACACAGATTCTGGATGCGCGCCCATGTAATCGCGGCAAGCGGTGTAGCGGTCGCTGGCCAGGATGACTTCGATGACACGGCGCGATGCCAGCACCGGGTTGCCCCGGCGCGTGCCACCGATGCGGGGAACGACGAACTCTCCAGCGACCCGGTGCTCAAAGGCATCCAGCAGATCATTCAAGTCGGCGGATGTCAGCAGGGGCTGGTCGCACAACAGGATCATCACTGCATCGGCCTGCGGGTCGGCGCCCGCCAGCCCCAGGCGCACCGACCCACCCTGTCCCCGCGCAGCGCATGCGTTGTGCACCGCGCGGGCCCCTGTGGTCGCTAGCGCCTGCACGATGGCGTCATGGTGATCGCCAGTGACAACCAGCACCTCGGCAATACCGGCACCGCGCACAGCGGCAATCAGGCGCTGCACCAACGGCATACCGTCGACCCGGATCAAGGCCTTGGCAACCCCGCCCAGTCGGGCGCCGCTGCCGGCCGCCAGGATCACCGCCGCGATCTGCACGATCGGTTCCCTCTTGCGCCTGTGCCCACTGTCTGCTGTCTGCTGTCTGCCCGCAGCTTCAAGCCACCTGCGCGGCCGAAGCGCCCTGCGCAGGAACGCGTACAGAATCGGCACTGTTCTTGCAGGCCAGCACTTCGGCCATGATGCTGACGGCGATCTCCGCCGGCGTCTTGCTGCCCACAGGCAGGCCGGCTGGCCCGTGCAGTCGGTCCATCACATCAGCGGCCAGGTCGAAGTGCGCCATCAGGCGCTGCCGGCGCGCAGCCTGGTTGCGCTGCGAACCGATGGCACCGACGTAGAAGGCCTGCGATTGCAATGCATCGATCAGCGCAAGGTCGTCCAGCTTGGGGTCGTGACTCAAGGCAATGACGCAGCTGCGAGGATCGGGCTTGAACGCAATCACGGCGTCGTCCGGCATATCGGTCACGACTCGCACCCCTGCGTACGACCAATCGCGCCGGTATTCCTCGCGTGGGTCGCAGACAGTGACCGCGAAACCGCACGACAGCGCCATCGACGACAGGTATTGCGCCAGCGCGCCGGCGCCTATCAGCAACATGCGGTAATCGGGGCCGAAGGTATTGCGCAGCGCGATATCGCTCAGCCGCATGGCGTCGGACGCGCTGCCCGGCTGCAAGCGGACCGTGCCATCGCGCAGGTCCAGCGCGCGGCAAACCAGCGCGCCAGACTCCAGCGCGCGCACCAACGTTGACAACGACTGCGGATCGGGGTCATATTCCAGCACCAGTTCCAGCGTGCCACCGCACGGCAGGCCGAATCGATGGGCCTCGTCCGCACCCAGGCCATAGGTCATGGGCTCCGGCAGGCCGGAAAGACGGGCGGTGTCGTCGCCGGGCGCCACGGCATTGCTCTGCGACGCACCGGATCGTGTGTAACGCCTGATCAGGTCATCCTCGATGCACCCGCCCGAGACGGATCCGACCACCACACCATCGCCGCGCAGGGCCATGATCGAACCGACGGGTCGCGGCGACGATCCCCAGGTGCGCACTACGGTGGCCATCAGCGCACAGTGCCCATGCAGGCGCCAGTCGCGCAGTTGGCGCAGCACGCTCAGGCTGATATTGTCCATGGCTGGCAGTCTACGCCGACGTCAGCGCAGCGTACCCACCCGAGCGCTGAGCGCGCGATTGGCGACTCACGGCCGACTCGAAGGAACACGGGCTGTGGCCAACAATTCCAAACGCATGCCCGGCGCCACCAGCGCCGCCACCACAGCGGTCGACCGGCTCGGATACGGCGGGCGGAACACGTCGGCATAAACCGCGTCGACCGGCTTCATGTCGGCCACGTCGAGCAGATAGAGCTGCACCTGCAACACGTCGTCGAGCGATCCACCCGCAGCCTCAAGCGCCCGGCGCAGGTTGTCCAGGGTCAGCCTCGTCTGTGCCGTGATGTCGCCCTGCAGGATCTTTCCCTCGGCTGTGACCGGACCGTGGGAGGTATATACCATCTGCCCGTCGCTGACGGCCCAACTGAACGGCTGGCCGAGTGATGGCAGCCCGGTATTGATTTCCTGTCGCATCCGAATCCCTTCCTGTTGCAATACAGGCTGCTCTCACAACCCCAGATAGGCCTGCCGTACCCGATCGTCGTTCAGCAGGTCCGCGCCCACGCCACTCAACGCGACAGCGCCATTTTCCAGCACATAAGCCCGCTGACACAGTCGCAACGACTCGGCCACGTTCTGCTCCACCAGCAGGATGCTCATGCCTTCGGACGCCAGCAAGGCGACTGTACGAAACATCTGCTCCACGACGATGGGTGCGAGCCCCAGCGACGGTTCGTCGAGCATCAGCATCACTGGTTGCGCCATCATGGCGCGGCCGATCGCCAGCATCTGCTGCTCACCGCCGGACAAGGTGCCGGCGCGTTGGCGCCGACGCTCGGCCAGGCGCGGAAACATCGTATAGACACGCTCCATGGTGCGTGCTTCGTGGCCACGCGCACGGCGCAGGATCGCGCCCAGGCGCAGATTGCTCTCCACGCTCTGGCTGGCGAAGATCTGGCGCCCTTCGGGCACCTGTATCAGACCGTGTTCACAGATGCGGTCCGTACTCTGGCCGACCAGGCTGGCCCCGTCAAACGACATCTCGCCTGCAGTGGCTCTGACCATGCCGGCAATGGTACGAATGAGCGTGGTCTTGCCAGCCCCGTTGCCCCCGACCACTGCCACGGTCTCCCCCCGATTGACATACAGGTCGACGCCATCGAGCACCCGCATGCCGGCATAACCGGACTCGAGACCCTTGACCTGCAGCAGCGGTGCTTCGGAACCGGTCATGATGGAGTCCCTTGCAGCGTCGGCAGCCCGGTGCCGAAATAACAGGCAATCACATTGGGATCGTTGGCGATCTGCTCCGGGCCGCCTTGTGCAATCTTTTCGCCATGGTGCAGCACCACGATGGTCTGCGCCACCGCCATCACGACCCGCATCACATGCTCGATCAGCAAAATCGTCAGGCCATCGGCATTGAGCTCGCGCAGCACCTGGGCAATACCATCGGCCTCGGTCGGCCGCAGGCCCGCCATCACCTCGTCGAGCATCAACAGGCGGGGCCGGGTTGCCAGCGCCTTGGCAAGCTCGAGCAACTTGCGCTCGGGCAGGGCCAGCGCAGATGCGCTGGCATGCGCCTTGGCACCGAGGCCGATACGTTCCAGCACGGCCATGGCTTGGCGCTCGGCCGCCGCAACCGAGCGTTCGCGCAACAAGGCGCCCACAACGACGTTCTCCAGCACGCTCATGCCCGCAAGCGGACGCACGATCTGAAAGGTCCGGGCGATGCCGCGTTCGCAAGCCTGCTCGGGCGTCACGCCCGTGATGTCCTGGCCATCGAAGGTGACACTGCCCGCGGTGCAGCGGGTGGCGCCGGCGATCAGATTGAAGCAGGTGGTCTTGCCGGCACCGTTGGGGCCGATCAGCGCCGTGATCGACCCGCGTTGCACGGTGAAGTCGACGGCACTGACCGCAGTCAGACCGGAGTAGACCTTGGTCAGGCCCTGCACACGCAACAAACTCATAGAAGTATCCTCGGGGCGGCCCGGCACTACGCTCATTTCCGCCCCCCGATTCGCAACCAGCGTGCCAGCGGCGGCCAGACGCCTTGTGGCGCGAACAGCACGATCATCAACAGCAGCGCGCCATAAACGATCAGCTTGAGGCCGCTGATGGAGAACTCCTGTGCAATGTCCTTTGCCAGCTCGTTGAGCGGGTGGATCACGATCGCGCCCAGAATGGGGCCGAACAAGGTGCCGAGGCCTCCGATGATGGGCGCGATGATGAGATCGATGCTCATGCGCATGCCGAAAACGCTGTCCGGGAACAGGCTGCCCTGAATCAACGCATACCAGGCACCACAGACGCCCGTGAAGCCGGCGCTCAGTGCTGCGGCCAGCACCTTGACACGGGTCGCCGGCACGCCGATGGCGCGCGCAGCGTCTTCGTCCTCGCGCACGGCGCGCCAGTAATAACCGATGCGGCCCCGGACCAGGAGCGCACAGGCCAGCCAGATGAGAGCCAGCGTCGCCAGCAAGGCGTAGTAGAAAAACGCCGCGCCGCCACGCAGGCTCAGCAAAGGCTGGTTGTCAGGCGTCAGGGCTGGCAGAAACAAGCCACCATTGCCGCCCGCAAAGGTCCAGTGCTCAACCAGGATCCGGGCCAACTCCGCAAAGGCAATCGTCAGCAGCGCAAAGTACACACCGCGCACGGCGAAGCGAAATCCCAGTGCACCGACCAAGGCCCCCAGGACCGCCCCGGTGGCAAACGCCACCGGCAGTCCGAACCAGGCAGAAACCGCAAGCTTGTTGACAAGCAGGCCCATGGCATAGGCACCGGCGCCGAAATGCAGCGCATGGCCCAGTGACAGCTGGCCGGCGTACCCCATCATGAGATTCCAGGCCTGTCCGACCGACGCGAACAGGAATACCAGTGCCAGTACTGACAATACGAAATCGTCGACGACCAGCGGCACCGCGCACAACACGGCCAGCAACACCACCGCCAGGCGGGCAGAACGGATTTCCAACATGGCCCTACCCCTCGACCTTGCCAAAGATGCCCTGGGGGCGAAGCAGAATCACCAGCACCAGCAGGCCGTAACTGAACAATGACTTCATCGACGGCGACACCACGGTGGCAGCCAGCGCTTCTGCCAGCCCGATCAGCAGCCCGCCGACCAGGGCGCCAGGCACACTCGCCAGCCCACCCACAATGACGATGATGAAGGCCACCAGCGTGAACTCCCCGCCCAGGTAGGGTTGCACGTCGAACATCGGCGCCACCAGAGCACCAGCCGCGCCGGCGCAGGCAAAGCCCAGCCCGGCAGTCAACGCAAACAGGTGCGGAATCCGGATACCGATGGCCTGTCCACCAACCCGGTTCTCGGCCGCCGCCTCGATCGCCATGCCGGTGAGAGAAAAGCGAAACCAGGCCCACAGCGCCCCGACCAGCAGCAAGGACGCGACCGCGGCCTGCGTGCGCACGGCATCGAAACGAATGAACCCGAGCTGGTAGACCTCGAAGCTGACCGCGCTCTGGATACCCCGTGGATCCGGCCCGAAAAATACAGCGTGCAGCCCGGTGATCATGAGCGCGATTGCGATATACAGGATGAACTGCATGTGCTGCGGCGCCTCGACGAAGCGGTTGCCCAGAACGCGCTGGAACAGATATCCCAGCGCAAACAGCACGACAGCCGCGATCGGCGCCGCCACCAGGGCCGAAGCACCGGTGAAGGCCCAGACGCCATAACCCACGTACATGCCAACGACGACCATCTCTCCATGCGCAAAGTTGACCATGCGCATGACACCAAAGATTACGGTGAGCCCGGTGGCCAGCAGTGCATACACCGCCCCCAGCAGCAGGCCCCCCACAACAACGTTGCCGTAGAACTCAAGCATCGGCAAACGGCCTGGCACCGGCCACCCAGGCCCGAACGAGCCGCATCAGGCGCGTGCCTTCCACTTGGTCATTGGGAGCTTGGGTTGCGCCTGCGCAATCGATGACGGCCCGACCAGCACCGGCTCGCCCTTGACGATCTGCAGCATTGCCCCACCGATATTGTTGTTCTGGCCTTTTTCGTCGAACTGGATCGGACCACCGAACATCAGGTGTTCGTCGATCTTCGTGGCTTTGAGCGCAGCATGCAGGTCGGCCGGCTTGGTCGAGCCGGCGCGTTTGAACGCATCGGCAGCCACCAGAATGCCCTCCCAACCGAAGCCCGAGTTCAGTTCCAGCCGGTCCCCCGGGTATTCCTTGGCCCAGCGCTGCAACACCGCCTTGGTGGTGGCATGGTTCGGGTCGTACCAGGGCACGCAGGTGATGTAGTCGTCAGCGTACTTTCCCAGCGCACTGGTGAATGCCTTCTCGTAGGGACCAGGCGATCCCGGGCCAACGATGGCCATCGGGTTGAAGTCCTGCTTGACCATTTCGCGCACGATCAGGATCGCATCATTGACGCGGGTGATCGGGCACAGCAGATCGGGATTGAGTGCCTTGGCCTTGGCAATCTCGACCGACAGGTCGCGCGCCCGTACGTCGTAGCTGATGACGTCGATGATCTTGATGTCCACACCCAGCTTGTCCCACAAGGCCTTGACGCCACCGAGCATGGCTTGGCCAAAGGTGTCGCTGGTATGGGTCAGCACGGCGGTCTTGGGCGCAAAACTGGCGCTGCGCGGCAACTCCTTGATGCGTTGCACCGCGCTGGTGATCAGCTGCGGCGCATTGGTGAAATTGCGGAACACCATCGTGAAGCCCTGCTCGGTGATCTGCGGCGCTGACGCGACGTTGACGATCAGCGGGACCTTGGCAGCCTCCGCAGCCTGCGCGGCGGAAATCGTTGCGCCACTGTCCCAGGCGCCGACCAACACGGTATGGCCGTCGCGGATCAGGCGTTCGGCAGCGACCCGACCGGTCTCCGCCTTGGACTCGGTGTCGATGAAGGTCGCCTCGATATTGATGCCCTGGTCCCTCATCATCTTGACCGCCAGCTCGGCGCCTTGGCGTGTTTGCTGTCCCGGGAAAGCCAGCACGCCGGTCAGGGGCAGGATCACCCCCACCTTGAGCGTGTTCGACTGGGCCAGCAACAGACCCGGAAAGCCAACGGCGGGTAACAACGCACCGGCCTTAAGCAGCGTGCGACGGGTGGACGGAAGGCGGCGATCGTTCATGGGGCGGACTCCTGGTTGGTTTCTGGGTTGGTCATCAAAGCTTCGAGAATACGCACTGGGGTGATCGGCAGGCGGGTGATACGCACACCGATCGCGTCATGGATGGCATTGGCAACCGCGCTGGCAATCGGCAGGATCGTGCCTTCACCGCCGCCTTTGGCGCCAAACGGGCCGGGGCCGTGCCCCTGCTCCTGGGTGATGGTGACGAACTCACGCGGCAAATCTTCGGCCAGCGGGACGCGGTAGGTCAGCGGATCGGCATTGCTCAACCGGCCCGATTCATCGTAGATCATGTGTTCGAACAGGGTCTGCGCCAAGCCCATGATGGCCGCGCCATCTTCCTGGCCTTTGAGCATCGCCGGATTGATCGCGCGCCCGGCATCGCTGCTGGCCACCAGCTTGAGGACCGTAACCTGCCCAGTGGCGGTATCCACAGCCACCTCGGCTGCGCCCCAACCGATTTCCCAAAACACACAGGGCGCCTCGAGTGGCGCGCGATGGTCGCTGGGCGCCTTGAAGAAACCGTCGGCACTGAACTCGAACCCCGTTCCACCGTAGTGGCGCATCACCATGGGTGCCAGCGGATGTGGCTTGCCCGCATGTATCACCAAGCCATTGCCCATTTGCAGCTCGGCGGCCGCGACCCCGAGCTGTTCGGCGGCGAAGGCCAGGATCTGGTTGCGCACACCATGGGCCGCCTTCGCGACTGCCTGCCCCATCACCACGATGCCCGAGCTGGCGTTGGTGCCCTGGTCGAAGGGCAGGTAGTCGGTGTTGATCGGCGCGTACGCCACCTTGTCGAGCGGTACACCCAGGATTTCCGCAGTAATCTGTGACAAGGCGGTGCGCGCGCCTTGACCGATCTCGATCGTGCCGCATTGCAGGAATACGTCGCCACTGGTGGACACCTTCACCCGCGCCTGTGCCGGCTTGTTCACACCACCACCGTCCTTGAAGCCGATTGCGATGCCCATGCCGCGGCGCACCGTTCCGCTGTTGTCGTACTGGCGCTGGTGATAGCCGATCTCCTTGCACACCACGTCAAGGCCTTCGCGCAGGTCACTGTCGATGCCGCTTTCACCTGGCACGAACGCATCGCCAAGCCGGAGCAGGTTGCGCATGCGCAGTGCATAGGGTTCCATGCCCAAGCGGCGCGCGATCATGTCGATCTGCGATTCCGATGCCCAGCTGCTCTGCGTGCCACCAAAGCCACGGAATGGGCCGGCGGGCGCAGTATTGGTCATCACGCACTGGCAGGTGGTGTCGAGGTGTTCCCATCGATATGGACCCGGAATCCGGTATCCGGCCTTCTCTGCCACCAGAGGACTTCCGTCGGAATAGGCGCCGGCATCCAGCAATATCTCGCTTTGACGCGCAACCAGCCGGCCGTCAGCCATCACGCCCGTCTTCAGGCGCAGGATTGCGGCGTGCTGGGTATTGGTAAGGAATCCTTCTTCCATCGTCAGGCAAAACCGCACCGGCCGCTCAGTGAGCATCGACAACAACACCGATATCGCTTCCGTCTTGACGTTGTTCTTGGCGCCGAAACCACCCCCCACAAACGGGACCTGAACGGTGATCCGGTTCTCCGGAATCTTGAACATGCGCGCCAGTTCCTTGCGCAATGGAAACGGATTCTGGCAACTGGTCCAGAGCCCGATTGCGTCGCCGCGCACGTCGGCAACCGACACGAACGGCTCCAGGTGGTAGTGCGTCATGCGCGAGAAGCGGAACTCGTCCTCGAACACATGATCACAACCCGCGAACGCTGCGGCGTCACCGGTGCGATAGTTGAACTGATAACACACGTTCTTGCGCGGGCGCAATTGCGCGCTGGCGCCAACGCCATAGCCGGGCACCATCCCCATCGGAGCTTCGTCAAACAAGGCACAGGCATCGTCGGCCAGGGCCCGTTCGATGCTTGCGGCCACCGGCAGATCGGCGTAGTGCACCCGCACCAGGCGCAACGCCGCGATCGCGGTGGCTTCGGAATCGGCCGCCACCGCGCACACGATGTCGCCGACATAACGCACCTTGTCCAGTGCAACGATCGGCTGGTCCTTGATGAAATAGCCGTAAAAGGGCATCACGTGTGATGGCAGATCAGCCCCGGTGACCACCGCGTGCACCCCCGGCAACTGACGCGCAGCCTGCGTATCGATGGACACGATGCGTGCATGGGCCCGCGCACTGCGCAGCACCTTGGCATGCAGCATGCCCGGTAATACGATGTCGGTCGAATACACCGCCCGGCCGGTCACTTTCTCAAGCGCATCCTTGCGCGGCGCGCTGGTGCCCACCACGTGCAAGGCCGGCTGTGCCGCCGTCATGCGTCGTCTCCGCCGGCCAATCGAAGAGCGGCCTGTTCGACCGCGGCGATGATCTGCGCATAACCGGTGCAGCGGCAGACATTGGAGCTGATCCACTCGACGATGGTCGCGCGATCAGGCCGCGGATGGTGCTCCAGCAACGCCTTGGTCAACAACACCATGCCCGACGTGCAATAACCACACTGGAATGCGCCCTGATCGACGAATGCCTGTTGAACCGGATGCAATCGTCCGCCTTGCGCCAGACCTTCGATGGTCTGCACCGAGCAACCATCGAGCTGAAACGCAAACATCGAGCAGGCTGCCGCCGGAACGCCATCGACCAGCACCACACAGGCACCGCAGACACCACGTGAACATCCGACGCGGGTGCCCGTCATGCGCAAGTCGTCGCGCAACAGATCGGCTGCAGTGCGCTCGACAGGAACCGTGATGGTGCGTACGACGCCGTTGAGCGTCACCCGCACCGGGTACTCGGACACGCCGTTGACCAGCGCTGCGGGGTCAGACATGCAAGGACTCCAGTTGCCGTGCCAGCAATGCGGCGCCGGCGCGCCGCGCGTAATCGACCGTGACCTGGGCATCGGCGAACGACGGCGACAGACCCGCGAACAGATCACGCGCAATGGCAGCCGCACGCCCACGCAACTGCTGCGGAGCCATTCCCGGCAGCAACAGCTGCAGACTGACCGGCGTCAGGTATTCAGTCGCCAGCACCAGATGCAGGCGCAGGCCGCCCGCATCGCGCCAGACTGACAGGGCCTGGGTCATCAGTGGACGCAGGCTGCGTTCGTAGTCGAATGCCAGCAGCGCGCGCGCATCGACCTCTACCGCCGTGAGCAACGCGCGCTCGGGCAATGTGTCCCCCCATACCGCCTCGACACCGAGCTGGATCTCCTCGTTCGCCGTGGCAAGCTTCAGCCGGCCCTCGAGCGCCTGCAGCAACAGCGCGAGTTCATAACGGGTACGCCGCGCCATCAGGTTGCCACCCAGCGTGGCACGCAGCCGGATACGCGGATTGGCAATGCGCGCCCAGGCGCGCGCAAAACCCGGAATCACGTCTCGTACCTGCGCGTCCGCGGAGCCGGCGCTGTGGGTGACGCGCGCGCCAATGTGCAGCACGCCGGCGTCATGGCGCAGCTGGCCCAACGCGTCGATACGGGTGATGTCGACCAGTTCGCGCGGCATCAAACCGTCGTTGTATTGCGCCACCAGATCGGTGCCGCCAGCCAGCACTGCCGGCCGTTCGCAGCGTGCCAGGCACGCCACCGCATTTGCCACGTTGGCCGGCCGCCACAGGCGCATGGGCGCCAGCGAGCGAGCGCTTGTGGGCAACATTCCGGTGGACTCAAGGATTTCCATGCAAGGGCGGCGGACAGCAGCGGGTTCAGGTTGGCATCGACCTTTTGACGGTGGCCGATGCATCACGATGTAGACACATTCGCAACGGGTCGCCATCGCTGACCGTCGAAGTGATGGCCCCGAGCGTACAGCATGACTGTTGATAGATCAACAGGATGAAAACCCCTAGTGATCGTTCGAGCAACCGAACCGTTTCACTCAGGAAACGGGAGCTGCTTCGACGCGTCTGGAACGGCGCCACACAAGGCATGCAGCTTCTGCAACGCGGTGTACAGCGTCACCCGCTCCTCGCGCGTCAGCACTGCCAGCACCCGTGCCTGATGCGCGCGGGCCACCGGAATCACCTTGTCATGCAGCGTGCGACCCGTGCGGGTCACCCGGTAGGCGGGTTTGCCCTTGCCCTTGTCTTTGCCGCGGGGCTGTCGCAATTCAACGTAGCCGCGCTCCTGCAGCAGGCGCAGTGCTCGGCTGACCAGCGCCTTGTCGGAGCCCGACAGCGCGACAAGCTCTCCGAACGGCACTGCCACGTAGTGCATCAGCAAAGACAGCAGCCGCCACTCGGAAACGGTCAGGTTGAACTGGTCGGAATACGGCGCTGTGACGGTACGACGCAAAGCGTTCGCCAAGGTCACGATGACTGTGGTTGGAAAATTGTCGACTGTCAGGTTTGCGCCATCGAGTCCAACATCGGCCCAAGGGCAACCGGCAATGGCTGCCGATTCCGAAGAATGCACTGCAGCGGAGCTTGTCATGGTCGGAAGGATCAAGGAGGGTGGCACAGGGGTCCAATATACAAGCGATACAAGTGCCAGCCCGTGCCGACCATTCCTGCAAGCCGGCCGAGCGCGTACCGGTCAACCGTTACAACAACCCCCGCCCCGGAACGGAACAAATCACTGCGCCGTCAAGCCGCGTGGTCGGCGTCGGACAGAAACAGGCTTTGCAGGTCGTTGAGAAAGTCGAAGCCCTGGGTCGTCGGCCATACCCGCGCCAGATCACGATCGATCAGGCCTTTGCGCTGGGCCTCGTTAAGCGCCGCTTCTATCGCGCTGATCGGCAAGCCGGTACGTTCGGTGAAATGTGCCAGTGAAAAACCCTCGCGCAGGCGCAGCGCGTTAAGCATGAACTCGAACGGAAGGTCACGGCGCGCCACCTCGGTCTGACTGGCCACGCAATCGCCGGCCAGTGCCTTGTCCATGTACAGCCTCGGTTCGCGATGCCGCACCTGGCGCACCACCCGATGCGCAAAACTGAGCTTGCCGTGCGCACCGGCGCCAATACCGAGGTAGTCACCGAACTGCCAGTAGTTGAGGTTATGCCAGCAGGCATGGCCAGGGCGGGCATAGGCCGACACTTCGTAGCGGGAGAGCCCGCGCGCCTGTGTCATCGCGGTGACCAGGTCGAGCATTTCGTAGGCCGTATCCTGGTCCGGCACTACCGGCGGGAACTTCGCGAAATAGGTGTTGGGCTCGATGGTCAGATGGTAGATGCTGATGTGCGGGCTGTTCAGGTCGAGCGCCGTGGTCAGATCCTGCTCCAGTTCCTGCATCGTCTGCCCCGGCAACGCGTACATCAGGTCCAGGTTGAAGGTGTCAAAGGCCTGCGCTGCCTCTTCCACCGCGGCGAGCGCCTGCGCGCGGTCGTGCACCCGGCCCAGTGCTTTGAGGTGCCGGTCGTTGAAACTTTGCACGCCCACGGACAATCGGGTCACGCCGGCATGGCGAAAGTCGCGAAACCGGTCGCGCTCGAATGTGCCGGGGTTGGCCTCAAGCGTGATTTCGCAGGCCGGTGACAGGCGCACGCGGGCCCGGATGTCAGCCAACAGGCGGTCGATGGACTGGGGCGAAAACAGGCTGGGCGTGCCACCGCCGATGAAGATGCTGTGCACGGTGCGCCCCCAGACCAGCGCGAGCGCGGCGTCCAGATCGGCGACCAGCGCGTCGAGGTAGCGCTGCTCCGGCAGCTCCGGCGTGCTCAGTTCATGCGAGTTGAAGTCGCAATACGGGCATTTCTTCAGGCACCACGGCAGATGCACGTATAGCGCCAGCGGCGGCAACGCGGCCAACTGCAGGCTGCCCGGGCGCATCAGATGGGTCAGATCAGGCACAGCCATCGATCAAACCCAGCGCTCGCGGATCAACTCGACCATCTGACGGGCGGCCCGCCCGCGGTGGCTGTTAGCGTTCTTGATCGTGATCGGCAATTGTGCAAACGTCTGGCCAAACTCCGGCAACCACATGACAGGATCGAACCCGAAACCGTTGCTGCCCACCGGTTCCCGGACGATCTCGCCGCTGGCGCGCCCGGTGGCGATCAGTGGCTCCGGATCATCGGCACTGCGCAGCGCGACCAGCGTCGACACCATGGCCGCACGCCGGTTGTCGATCCCCTGCATCTGCTCGAGCAAGGCGCGCACATTGTTGTCGTCGCTCTTGGCATAACCGAACTGCGTGGCGTAAAACGCAGTGTCGACGCCGGGCAAGCCGCCAAAGGCGTCGACGCACAGGCCGGCATCATCGGCCACAGCCGGCAAGCCGCTGAGCCGCGCAGCATGACGCGCCTTGGCCAGCGCATTTTCGACAAAAGTACGAAACGGCTCCTCGGCCTCCGCAATACCCAGATCAGCCTGGCATACCAGCGTGTAACCCAGCGGCGCAAACATGGCCTGCAACTCGACGAGTTTGCCGCGATTGTTCGAGGCCAGCACGATGGTCGGTTGTGTCACAGCGTCAATCCCACCACGCGAAACGCCTGGCTCACGCGGCGAGGCATGCGCGTTGCAGATCCATCAGTTCGACGATGCCCTTTTCGGCAAGCGTCAGAAGCGCGTCCATTTCGCTGCGCGAGAACGCCACACCTTCGGCCGTGCCCTGCACCTCGACGAAGTGACCGGCGCCCGTCATGACCACGTTCATGTCTGTGTCGCAGGATGAGTCCTCGTTGTAGTCGAGATCGAGCATCGGCACGCCACGCACGATTCCCACCGAAATCGCCGCCACTGGTGCGATGATCGGCGACTCCGTCAGCTTGCCCTCGGCGATCAGGCGCGATACCGCGTCATGCGCCGCCACGAAGGCGCCGGTGATGCTCGCTGTGCGGGTGCCACCGTCGGCCTGCAACACGTCGCAGTCGAGCTGGATCGTGCGTTCGCCCAGTTTCTTCAAATCGAACACGGCGCGCAGCGAGCGCCCGATCAGGCGCTGGATCTCCTGTGTGCGACCACTTTGCTTGCCGCGGGCCGCCTCACGGCTGCTGCGGGTATGGGTGGAGCGCGGCAACATGCCGTATTCGGCTGTCACCCAGCCTTCGCCGCTACCACGCTTGTGGGGAGGCACCTTTTCTTCGACCGAGGCGGTGCACAACACCTTGGTGGCGCCAAACTCGATCAGCACCGAGCCTTCCGCGTGTATCGTGAAGCCACGGGTCAGACGCACCGGGCGCAATTGTCCAGTGGCGCGTGCGCCACTGCGTTCAATATCAGTCATTCAGGGTTTCCAGAAAAAGGGTGGTTTGTCCACCGACAGCCACCTAGCGCCGCTTGGCAGCCGAGCGGCGAATGGCCTCGTTTATTTCTGCGATCGAGCGTTCGATGGCGGCATCGTCCAGATCGTCTTCGCCAGGTTCGAGTCCACCCGACTGCACCGTGCTGGCGTACACGCCATCATGGAGTATCTCGGTCGCATCGTCACTGGGCGCCGGTTCGATCGTGTCCGGTGTTTCCCATTCCATGGCGATCACGGTGACATTGTCGCTGGTCTCCCCGGCACGCTGCAGCGCCATATCCACCAACTCGGGAACGGCCTCGCCGACCGCACCGGTATGGAGCTGGGCCACGATCTCTTCGTCGGACAAGGTACCCCACAGACCGTCGGAACACAGCATCAGCTTGTCGCCCTGCTGTAGCGTGACCGGTCCGGCAAGATCGAACAGGGGTTTGGCCGGCGATCCCAGGCAGGTGAACAGGATGTTGCGGTTCACGTGCTCGGCCATCCGCTTTGACGCATGCCCCTTGGGCGGCTGCTCCAGATAGGAGTGATCCCGGGTGCGCACCACCAGTTCTCCCTTGCGCACGAGATAGAGCCGCGAGTCACCACAATGCACCCAGGTGGCCGTGCCGTTTTGCACCACCGCTGCCACCACCGTCGTGCGCGGTGTGTCGAGCATGCCTTTTTCGATCGCGTATTTGATGATCTGGCGGTGCGCGGCCATGACGGCCGACGTCAGGAACGCGGTCACGTCCTCGATCAACGGGTTCGCCTGCTTCTGGTACAGCGCCGACATTGCCTGCAGCGCCAGTTGCGCAGCAACCTCGCCCTCGGGGTGCCCACCCATACCGTCGGCCAGCAACAAAATGCCCGAGCTGCGGGTATAGCTGTAGCCCATACGGTCTTCGTTAAGCTGACGGCCCCCTTTGCGACTGACCTGGAAAACGGAGAATTTCATTTGGGTTTGACCACCGAGCTTGCGAGGGCCTTGCCGCTTTTCTTGGAGTCGGTGACCATGGTGTCGAATTGCAGCCGCACTTTTTCAGCGACTGAGAGTTTGGTGTAACGGCGCTCGCCTTCGCGGCTGAGCTCTTTTTGCAGCGCAAAGACCGACTGTGGCCGGGACAAAGGATCGAGCGCCATGCACCATTCAACCACTTCGATCAGATTGTCGGAATAAATGCCCCGCAACCGGGTCAGCGCCGTCGCAATACGGTCTTTCTCGAGGCGCTGCGGAGCCTCGTTCGGCGGGTAGCCCTGCATGCAGGCGTACATGCACGCACCGATCGCGTAAATGTCGGTCCACGGCCCCATGGACGAGTCCCGGCGGTACATCTCCGGCGCCGCAAAACCCGGCGTGTACATCGGACGGATGAAGTTCCCTTCCTTGCTCAGCACCTCGCGCGCAGCCCCGAAATCGATCAGCACCGACTTGTTGTCGTCGGTAATGAAAATGTTGGCCGGCTTGATGTCCAGATGCAGCATCTTGTGCTGATGCACGATGCGCAGCCCGCGCAATATCTCGTCGAACAACGAACGGATGGTTGACTCGCGAAACACCTTTTGCTGTTTCTGATCACGCGCGGTGATGATGAAGTCCTGCAGGGCCGCGCCCTCCAGATAGTTCATCACCATATAGACCGTCTCGTTCTCGCGAAAGAAATTCATCACGCTCACCACCGACGGGTGAGAGATCTGGGCCAATGCGCGGCCCTCCTCGAAGAAACTCTTGAGGCCCAGGCGGTACAGTGACAGTTTTTCCGGGGCGACGACCGGCGCGAGTTCTCCGGAGGGGCGCGATGCCAGCGACGCAGGCAGATACTCCTTGACGGCCACTTGCTGGCCTTCCGGATCGAGCGCGAGATAGACGACACCAAAACCACCCGCGGCCACTTTGCGGATAATGCGGTATCCGCCAATCATGGTGTCCGGTGGCAACGCAGCGGGTTTGACCTTCGACATGCCTTTGGAATGGATGGCGGTGCGCAGCTGAGGCCAGTGCACGTAAGCCGCCCACTAACTCTCCCGACACCGACAGGAACAAAATATCCATGCCAGTTTACAGTATGACCGGTTACGCGGCAGGCCAAAGCAGCAATGCGGCCGCAACCACTTCCCCCGACACCAAGGCTGCCAACGGCAGCTGGCTGGGACTCGAAATCCGCTCCGTCAACAGCCGCTTCCTCGACATGACCTTCCGGCTTCCAGAGGAGTTGCGTGCGTTCGAACCGATGCTGCGTGACATGCTCGCCGGTCAGCTCAAGCGCGGCAAGGTCGAAGTGCGGGCCACAGTCGAATCGGGCACGGTGGGCCCCGTCATCGAGCCGTCACCGCGGCTGCTGCAACGGCTCGGTTCACTGCAGGACAACATCCGGGCCTGGTTGCCGGATGTCCAGCCCCTGCGTGTGGCCGATGTGCTGCGACTGGCTTCGACGGAACAATCGGGACCGCGGGACTGGCGTGGTGACCTGACCACACTGGCCGAAAAAACGCTGCGTGAGTTAGTGCTGGCACGCAAACGCGAAGGAGCCCGGCTGGCGACCACCTTGAGCGGCAAGATAGGCGAGATCCGCGCGCTGGCGCAGCAGGCCGGTCCGCTGGTGCCACAACTCGTGGCGGCGCAACGCCAGCGTTTCCTGGACCGGTGGAACGACGCCATGAACGCAGCGCCGGGCGGCGGCGCGCCTGCACCTGAGGCGGCACAGGATCGCGCCCTGTCGGAGGCAACCGCCTTTGCCATCCGGATCGACGTAGCCGAGGAGATCACCCGGCTCGAATCCCACCTGGACGAGCTCGAACGGCTGATCAACAAAGGCGGTGAAATCGGCAAGCGGCTCGACTTTCTGATCCAGGAATTGCACCGCGAGGCCAATACGCTCGGGGCGAAATCGGCCGCGCTCGAGTTGACCCATATATCGGTCGACATGAAAGTGCTGATCGAGCAGATGCGCGAACAGGTGCAGAACATAGAATAGGCGGCCACCCACCGGGAGCGGCCACCGCGCCCGCAACTGCGCAACTTAATTATCGTCATGGACTATCCCGGAAACCTATTTGTCGTCGCGGCGCCCAGTGGCGCCGGCAAGTCCAGCCTGGTCAAGGCCCTGCTGGAACTCGACTCCCTCGTCAAGCCATCAATTTCCCACACCACGCGGGAGCCACGCGGCCAGGAAAAAGACGGGCGCGAATATTTCTTCGTCTCGAACGACGAGTTCGACGCCATGGTGAAGGCCAACGGCTTCGTCGAATGGGCCGAGGTACACGGGCGCCGCTATGGCACATCGCGCCACGCCATCGCCGAACTGATGGACCAGGGCTCGGACGTGGTGCTCGAGATCGACTTTCAGGGCGCTTTGTCGATCAAACGCGTGTTTGCCAACGCGGTGTCGATCTTCATCCTGCCACCGAGTTGGGATGAATTGCGCTCCCGGCTGGAGCGCCGCGGTGAAGATACGCCCGACATCATCGACCTTCGTCTGCGCAATGCCGCGACGGAGTTGGCCCAGGTCGATAATTTCGACTTCGTTATAATCAATGATTCTTTTGACCGCGCACTGTTTGACCTCAAGGCCATCGTGCATGCGCAGCGGCTCAAGTTTGCGGTACAGCGTCGCGCCCGCGCAGGTACTTTCAGCGCGCTGGGTATCCCCTAGCCCGTATTTTGCTTTTCGGAGAATCCATGGCTCGCATCACCGTCGAAGACTGCCTAGCGCAGATCCCCAACCGTTTCCAGCTGGTGTTGGCCGCGACGTACCGCGCCCGCATGCTCAGCCAGGGACATACGCCCAAGATCGAGAGCAAGAACAAGCCTGCCGTCACCGCCCTGCGTGAAATAGCCGCCGGCAAGATCGGCCTCGAGATGCTCAAGAAGGTCCCGATCTAAACTGCGCCCCGGCGCACACCAGACCACCTGAAGTGGCACCCCCAGAGGTGCCATTTTTTTCGTCCGGGTGCCGGGCGCGGCATGCGCGCTATATTCAAAGGGTGACCAGTTTTATAGATCCGTCCCCGGCACTTGCCAAACGTCCGCGCAAGCCGCGGGGTGCCGGAGCGCCAAACCCGGCTGCGGCCAACGCGGACGCGGCCAGCTTTGCCGCGCTCACGTCCAGGCTCGACTATATGTCGGCGCCCGATGTCGAAAAGGTGCGCCAGGCCTACAAGTTTGCCGACGAGGCTCATCTGGGACAGATTCGTGCCAGTGGCGAGCCGTACATCACCCATCCGATAGCCGTTGCGGCGCAATGTGCCGAGTGGAAGCTCGATGCCCAGGCGTTGATGGCCGCCTTGCTGCACGACGCGCTGGAAGACTGCGGCGTCACAAAAGCCGAGTTGATCGAGCGCTTCGGCGCCTCGGTGGCAGAACTGGTCGACGGGCTGACCAAGCTCGACAAGCTGCAGTTCAACACCCGCGAGGAGAACCAGGCCGAATCGTTTCGCAAGATGTTACTGGCAATGGCGCGCGATGTACGGGTCATCCTGATCAAACTGGCAGACCGCACCCACAACATGCGCACGCTGGGCAATGTGCCACGCGACAAATGGGGCCGCATTTCATCCGAGACGCTGGAAATCTACGCACCGATTGCCCACCGGCTGGGCCTGAATCAGGTCTACCGTGAGCTGCAGGATCTGTCGTTTGCATATCTGCACCCCTGGCGCAACGCCACGCTGACCAGGGCCGTGGAAAAGGCCCGCAGCCGTCGGCGCGACCTGATCCGGAAGGTGCACAGTGAGGTCGAGTCGAATTTCGACAAGGCTGGCATGTCGGTGCGCATTGCCGGGCGCGAGAAATCGGTGTTCTCGATCTACCGCAAGATGATCCTCAAGCACCTCACCTTTGCCCAGGTGACCGACATCTATGGTTTCCGGCTGATCGTGCCCACCCTGCCCGACTGCTACACCGCACTGGGCGTGCTGCACCAGATGTACAAGCCGGTGCCAGGGCGCTTCAAGGACCACATCGCGATTTCCAAGCTCAATGGCTACCAGTCGCTGCACACCACGCTGGTGGGCCCCTCGGGCGTGAACGTCGAATTCCAGTTGCGCACCGACGCGATGAACCTGATCGCCGAGTCCGGCGTGGCGGCTCATTGGCAGTACAAGGCCAATTCGCCCGGAGAAGACGCTGCCGGGGGCCTGGGCAATCAGTGGCTGCAGTCGCTGCTCGACATCCAGCGCGAAACCGGCGACGCCAACGAGTTCTGGGACCATGTCAAGGTCGACCTGTTCCCCGACGCGGTCTACGTATTCACGCCGCGCAGCCAGATTCTGTCATTGCCGCGGGGAGCCACCGTAGTGGATTTTGCGTACGCGATCCACAGCGACGTGGGCGACCGTACCGTGGCCGCTCGCATCAACGGCGAGCAGGTGCCGCTGCGCAGCGAGCTCAAGAACGGCGACGTGGTGGAGATCGTCACGGCATCGATCTCGCGGCCCAACCCGGCCTGGTTGAGTTTTGTACGTACCGGGCGAGCCCGCTCCAAGATCCGGCACCACCTCAAGACCCTGGCCAGCGCCGAGTCAGAGGTGTTCGGCAAGAAACTGCTGGCGCAATCATTGCGCGCCGAAGGCATCGCGCGTTTCCCCGAAGACGAAACCGAGTACCAGGCGGTGTGGGAACGGCTGCTGCGTTTTACCGGTAGCCGCACCCGCTCCGAGTTGCTCACCGACATTGGCCTGGGCAAGCGGATTGCCACCATCGTGGCCAAGCGCCTGGTGGCGCTGCTGGCCGAGATCAAAGGTGAAAAACCCGATGCCCTGCTGCTCACGCGCGAGCGATTCACAGCCGATCCGGCCAGCAAGCAGGGTGTGGTGAGCCTCGACGGCAGCGAAAATGCGACGGTCCAGTACTCGCCTTGTTGCCGACCGATTCCGGGCGACCCGATCCTTGGCTACCTCGGCCGCGGCGAAGGGCTGGTGGTGCACACCCGCAGTTGCCCGGTGGCGACCAAGCTGCAAAACAAGGACAGCGAACGGTTCATCGATGTGGAGTGGTCAGATGAACCGGCACGGTCGTTCGAAACCGAAATAGTGGTGTCGGTCATCAACGGCAAGGGCGTGCTGGCGCGGGTCGCGGCGGCGCTGGCTGCGGCGGAATCCGACATCACCCATATCCATATGGGTCAAGAGGGTGCCCAGGATGCGTCCGACCTGCGGTTCGTGATTGCCGTGCGTGACCGCGCGCATCTTGAAACCGCGCTGCGCAACCTGCGCCGTACCTCCTCGGTATTACGGGTTCAGCGCGTCTGAGCGCGCCGGCGACCCCGGGCCGGGATATTGCACCTGCAAGACCTCGATCTCGTCGATACCCGCGGGCGTGACCAGTTGCACTACGTCGCCCACCCGCGCCTTGAGCAAGGTGCGCGCCACCGGGGCCACCCAGCTGATTTCCCCCTGGGTCGTGTCGACCTCGTCGATGCCCAGTATCGTCACCGTGCGCTCGACGCCCACCTGATCGACATAGGTCACCGTAGCGCCGAAAAAAACCTGATCATTGCCGTGGTGCACGGACGGGTCAGTAACCTCGGCGATCTCCATGCGTTTTGTCAGGAACCGGATCCGGCGGTCGATCTCCCGCAGGCGCTTCTTGCCATAGATGTAGTCGCCGTTCTCGGAACGGTCGCCATTGCTGGCCGCCCAATGCACGATTTCCACGACCTTCGGGCGCTCGTTGTCGATCAGGTCCATCAGCTCGGCGCGCAGCCGGGCGTAGCCGCCGGCGGTGATGTAGTTCTTGCCACCGGCCGGCAGTTCGGGCAGACGGAGATCGTCCTCGTCCTCATCGGGAGCGTTATCGGTTTCGCGGGTGAATGCCTTGCTCATGGTGGGTCGATTTGCAAAGGCGCAGCCGAGGGGCGCGCCAGGGCTTCTATTTGAGCACCTCAAGCGCGTACAGGGCAATACCGGGCACGAATAACAACAGCGTAATACGCAACACGTCGGAGATCAGGAACGGCACGATGCCGATAAAGGTCTCCTTCATCGGCACATCCTTGGCCATGGAGCTGATGATGTAGACGTTCATGCCCACCGGCGGCGTGATGAGTCCGATCTCGACCACCATCAGGGCCAGAATGCCAAACCAGATCGCCTTGCCTTCCTGCGTCAACCCCCAAAGATCGATGCCCATGATGATCGGAAAGAAGATCGGGATCGTCAGCAGAATCATCGACAGGCTGTCCATGATGCAACCCAGCACCAGGTAGATCAGCAATATGACCACCAGCACCAGCAGCGGTGGCAGTTCCATGCCGATTACCCACTTGGCGAGTTCGGCCGGCATCTGCGTCAATGCCAAAAACACGTTGAGCACGTCGGCGCCGAGCAGGATCAGGAAAATCATGGCTGTGGCCTGAGCAGCGCCATAAATGCATTCAAGAAAACCGCGCCCCTTCAAGCCACCGGACGTCAGTGCGACAAAACCCGTGGCAATGGTGCCGATCGACGCCGCCTCGGTCGGGGTGAAGAAGCCGCCGTAGATGCCGCCGATCACGACGATGAAGATCAGCAGCACCGGCCAGGTCTCCGCCAGCGCCTTGAGCCGGCCCAGCCATGGCATGCGTTCGCCTGCGGGCGCATCTTCCGGATTGATCCGTGCCATTACGGCGATCACGAGCATGTAGCCGGCCGCGGCAATGATGCCAGGAATGAAGGCAGCGACGAACAACTTGGCGATGTTCTGCTCGGTGATGATCGCGTAGATCACCAGCGGCACCGACGGGGGAATCAATATGCCCAGCGTGCCGCCAGCGGCAATGGCGGCCGTGGCCAGCCGTGCCGAGTAGTTGTGCCGGCGCAGTTCCGGCAATGCAACCTGCCCCATTGTGGCGGCTGTTGCCAGTGACGATCCGCAGATGGCGCCGAACCCAGCGCAGGCCGTCACCGCGGCCATGGCCATGCCACCACGCCAGTGGCCGATCATCGCGTTGCCTGCCTTGAATAACGCCTTGGACAAGCCACCGTGCGTCGCGAACTGCCCCATCAGCAGGAACAGCGGCACGACCGACAGGTCGTAGACCGAATACCGCGCGTAAGCGACGGTCTTGAAATAGTTAAGCAGCGTGTCGAGGTCGACCAGCCAGATATAACCTATCGAGCCGGCGGCCAGCATCGCCACACCGATATGGACCCGCAGCACCAGCATCAGCAGCATCATGGCGCCGATCAGAGCGCCTTGCTCGATACCGGTCATGCCTTGACCTCCCCGACGTGCTGCCACGCGGTATGCAAGGCCGCGCAACCGAGCAGGAAGAACGATGGCCCCATCGGGGCGTATCCCCACCAAGTCTGCAGGTTCAGCAACATGCTGGCATCGTGATTGCCGGCAAACTCGAACGTGGCCAGCGTGACGCGCCAGGCTATGGCGAAAGCACCAAGCGCCATCAGCAAGGCGGCGATGGTGTCCAGAACGGCGTTCGAGCGCCGTGAATTCTTGACCGTGAAGAAATCCACGATGATGTGGCCGCGCGCCATCTGGCAATACGGCAATGCCATCGACACCGCGACGGCCGACATCATCTGCACCAGTTCATAGTCGCCCAGCAGGGGCTTGTCGAAAAACGAGCGACCCACGATGCTGTAGACCGACATCAGCGCCATCGCAATGAGCATAAGGCCCGAGCAGATCGCGAACAGGCGCGAGACGGCATCGAGCGTTCGTCCGATCGGGTCGGTCGGACGCGACGCGTCGGTAAAAACCGCTTCTGACATGGTGAGGTCCCGGGTGAGGAGTCCGAACAACAGGCATGCGTGCACCAATGGGGACCGGACATGCCGGCCACCCATCGACAACCATGCCCTCGCACGCTTACTTGGTGTGTTTTTTCACCAGGTCGCGCGCGGTTTGTAGCAGCATCTTGCCGTCCGAACCCTTGGAAGTAATGTCAGCGGCCCACTGGTCATCCAGTGAATCTGTCGCTTTCTTCCACTTCTCGAGTTCCGCGCCGGGGATGACGGTGATCTCGCTGCCGGAGGCCAGCATCTTGGCCTTTCCAGGCACATCCGCGGCAGACTGGGTCTTGCCCATGAAGGCCGAGAAGTCGGCGCCCGAATTGGCATCAAGCACTTTCTTCAGGTCAGGCGGCAGCGACTCGTACTTGGCCTTGTTCATCGCCACCAGGAACACTGTGGTGTACAGGGCGTTGTAGCTGCGGTCGGTCTCGGCCGTGTACTTGGTCAGTTCGTTGACCTTGATGCCCGGGGCGACTTCATACGGAATCACCGCGCCGTCGATCACGCCCTTGGACAGGGCCTCGGGCACGGCCGGAACCGGCATGCCGACCGGAGTGGCGCCCATCATCGCCAGCATCTTGTTGGTCAAGCGGGTCGGCGCGCGCAGCTTCAGACCGCGGAAATCCGCCAATGTCTTGATCGGCTTCTTGACTGTGTAGATATTGCCCGGACCGTGCACATGCACTGCAAGCATGTGGGTGTCCTTGAATTCGTCACGGTCGTACTTATCGTAATACTCCCACGCCGCACGGCTGGTGGCTTCGGCATTGGTCATCATGAACGGCAGTTCGAACACCTCGATCTTGGGGAAACGCCCGGCCGAGTATCCAGCGACCGTCCAGACGATGTCTGCCACGCCGTCGCGCGCCTGGTCGTAAAGCTGCGGCGGGCTGCCACCGAGTTGCATCGACGGGTAAATCTGGCACTTGAGCTTATTGCTCGACTCTTTGGCAAGCTTGTCACACCAGGCGCCAAACATCTCGACATGCTGTGTCGATTGCGGGCCCAGGAAGTGGTGCACCTTGAGCGTGACCTCCTGCGCCTGCGCGGCCAGGGAAGCCGCGCCGATGCAGGCCGCGACAAGAGTCATCTTCAGTAGTTTCATAGTGTCTCCTTCATTGGATATATTGGATACCAAGCATCTTCAAGCAGCCCGACCGGGATGCTTGAACAAGCCTTCTTGCGCGTGTCTGGCAGTGACATCGCGCTTCGACAGCGACGACCATCCGATATCGTCGATGCCTGTGCTTGGAGTGTAGACCGTTGCAACACCCGATCAGCCGACGACCCGTACCGTTTTCAACGCGACCAGCGTCGCGGGCGACTTGGTGAAATAGATCGGCCGCTCGACCGATTTGTCGACTGGCTTGCCCATCACCACCGCATGCGCATGGTAATTGCGGCCGACAAAGAACAGTCGATGTGCGGGCAGGCATTCGGCCTTGCCACGCACCGGTACGGAGTAGATCGGGGGCGGTGTCCAGAGATAGGTGGTCGGGGTCATGGTGGTGGTCGCTTGTCCTGTTTCCTGGGTCTTGTTTCGTGGATGCCAGGCTGTGCCGGCGCACAACCGGTCATCGGCGAGCGGGACGATTTCAGTCGCGCTGCTCGAAAACACCGAGCTTCTTATGCAGTGGTGTCTCGTCCGCCATGAACACGAAGGCGGGTTCCGTTGCCGACAGGTTGCGCAGTTCGACCGGCGTGTAGCCTGGCGCACAACAGGTGTCTGCCTCCTTGAGCGTGAAGGTCTGCTGCTCCACCTGGACTTCGGCGCTGCCCTCGATCGCATGCAACACCAGGGCCGGGGAGCGCGCCGGCAGGCGCAGGGTCTGGCCGGGACGCAACATCAGCGCGTAAAAGCCCAGGATGTTCTGCACGTCGCGCCCGGTCTCGGGGTTGCTGTAAGTGAGCTGCACGGCATCGAGCGCCGGTTGGTCCTGCGCCAGCGCCGTCAATGCGGCGCGGGCCTCGACCCACGGGTACCGCAACATCGGATAGGCCTTGGCACTGCGCTGAAACACCGGGGTGGGCACCAGGCCGCCGCGCGCGTATACAGTGTCGCCCCGACCCGGCGTCACGGCCTGACGCTCGCCGTTGACGTGGTAACTCGTCTCCATGTAATACACCAGCGGAAGGTCCAGTACATCGAGCCAGATGACCGGCTCGGTGCCGTCGTGCCCGTGCTCATGCCACAACCCGGTTGGCGTCAGGATCAGGTCGCCGCGGCGCATCGGGCATTTTTCACCGTCCACGGTCGTCCAGGCTCCTTCCCCCTCCACCACCATGCGCACGGCGTTGGGGGTGTGCCGGTGTGCCGGAGCCCACTCGCCCGGCAACAGCAACTGCATGCCCAGGTACATCGCGGCACTGGCCTGCATCTTTTCGAGGCCATGGCCGGGGTTGGCCAACACCAGCACGCGGCGCTCAGCCTTTTCGATCGGCGTGAGTTCGCCCGCCTGCATCAGCAGTGGTTTGATGGCAGCATAGGACCAGTGCGTGGCACGGGTCAACGGCCGTGGTTTGGTCGGCGGCAACAACGCGCGCAGACTGGGCCACAACGGCACCAGGTTCTGCGCCTTCAGCGCGCTGCGGTATTCGTCGGGCAGATCTTCGAGGCGTCCGAGTTCAGACATGGCATGGCTCCTGGGCTACAGATTCAACAGGTTCAAAGGGGTCAACAGGTTCAACAGGTTCAACAGGTTCAACAGATTTCATTCGGCCAGGCAATTCTCGACCCGCCAGCCGTACAGCCACTCCATCGCGTCGTAGAAACGCTCCGGTGTGCGGCCTTTCCACAAGTCGTTGCGCACCAGTCGCTCGACACCCTTGGCGTGGAAGATGCGACCCATCTCGCGGGCCGACAACACGACACGGGCGGTGCGCGCAACGCGCGAGCGCTGGTAGTGGGCGGACGCCTTGGTGAAGTCGTTGTCGTGCACCCGCAGCGCTTCGCCCAGCGTGACGCCATCCTCCATCGCCATGCAGGCGCCCTGCGCGAGATACTGCAACGGCGGATGGGCGGCGTCGCCCAGCAACACGACACGGCCGAAGGTCCATTCTCCGATGGGATCGCGGTCGGCCGTAGCCCAGCGTTTCCAGTCCTTGGGCAGTTCGATCAACTGGCGCGCGCGCGGGCAGATACCGTCGAAGTAGGTCAACACCTCGTCCCGGCTGCCTTCACGTACGCTCCACTCTTCCTTGTCGCGACTGTGGAAGGTCACCACCACGTTGTATTGTTCGCCACCGCGCAACGGATAGTGCACCAGGTGGCAGTTGGGCCCTACCCAGATGCTGGCCGCGTTCCATTGCAGGTCAACAGGAAAATCGGCCCGGTCGACGACAGCGCGATAGACCACATGGCCGGACACCCGGGCCGCGTCGCCGACGAACTGTGCACGCACCGCCGACTTCACGCCATCGGCGCCAATCAGCGCCAAGCCGCGGTGACGGCCCCCCTGCGTGTCGATGACCGTGACGCTGTCTGCGTCCTGCTCGACACGCGCCACGCGGGTCGACGTGCACACGGTGATGTCGCCATCCTCCTGCGCGCCTTCGAGCAACGACATATGAATATCGGCGCGATGGATGACTGCATACGGATTACCAAAGCGCTGGCGAAATGCCGCGCCGGTGGGAATACGCCCGACAAGGGACGCGTCGAGCGCGTCATGCATCACCATCTCATCGATGTAGACCGCACGTGCACGGGCCTTCTCGCCGATACCCAGCGCATCAAGCGCGGCAAACGCGTTCGGGCCAAACTGGACGCCGGCGCCGATTTCACCGAGTTCGGGTTGCTGCTCGAGCACCTTGACGGCGAATCCACGCCGCGTGAGCGCCAGGGCGGCCGCCAGGCCACCAATACCGCCACCGGCGACCAACACGGGAAGTTTGGATGGATCTGAATGCATATGCGCCACTTTCGAGACAACAATCATATCGTTAGTGCACTGATGATGAGTGTAGTGATAGACTGATGCCATCGTTAGTCGGGTAAACCCGCGGCACCATGAACACACACCAGGATCCCAGCGCGTACCTCGACCTAGGCGCATTGCCCGGCCACCACATTCGGCGGCTGCAACAGATCGCCGTGGCCGTATTCCTGCAGGAAACCGAACCGCACGGCATCACGCCAGTCCAATACGCCGCGCTGCAATCCGTAGCCAACACTCCCGGCAACGACCAGCGCACGTTGGCGCGCACTATCGGACTGGACACCTCCACCATCGCAGCGGTGATCGATCGGCTCGAAACACGCGGCCTGATGCGCCGCAGCGCCTCGCCCGATGACCGGCGTGTCCGACTACTGTCGCTGACGAATGACGGGGAAGCCGCCTTGACGGCCGTCGTGCCGGCGATGCACCGCGCGCAGGCGCGTATTCTGGAGCCGCTGCCAGAAGCCGAAAGACGGGAGTTCATGCGCATGTTGCGCACACTGGTCAATGCCAACAACGAATTGAGCCGAGCGCCAAGCGACGCCTGACCGGCAGCGGCCGGTAAGACGTATTCGCTGCGTTGCCGGCAATCGGGGCTCGCCTGCCTGCGAACCACCATCGGAGCCCTCACCGGACGCCGTTTCAGACTCCACAAAGAAAAACAGCCTAGAGGGGTAAGCCTCTAAGCTGTTGTTCTAGAACCGAAATTCTGGTGCGGCTGGCAGGAATTGAACCCACGACCCCTTGGTTCGTAGCCAAGTACTCTATCCAACTGAGCTACAGCCGCGCAGCCTCAGATTCTAACACTAACTTTGGGCAGGCTCAGCCTCGAGTTTCGGTTCTGTGTCTTTTGCTGGCAACGGTGTCGCAACCGCTTCCTGCAACTTGACCAGGCGTTCAGTCTGCGCCAGTGATATCAGGTGCGCGTAGACGGCGGGAAGATAACGCTTGTTCTTGATGTCCAGGAACAACTCGTCTGAGAGGTTGTTCAGACGCTCCTCGTTGATGACGTAACAGCCGGCAATGTCCTTGACCCCGCTGGTCTCGCGCACCCGCAGATTCAACGGCGTGAACATGTTGTGTTTGGCCAAAAAAGTACAGAATTCATTGGTGGTCACCTCCATCTGCTGCAATTCCGACAGGTAGCGCTTGACGTTGTCGATCACCTGCGTCGACGTGCCGCTGATGTCGAACAATGCGGCACCCTCGGTCTCGCTCACAAGGCTGCTCTCCTCGTCGATGCACACAAGGTACTGGCCATCGGCGCCACCAGGCGCCAACGTGAACGGGTAGCGCCGGATCACCGCCGGAATATAGGAAGCCTGCCATTTGCCATCGGCATCCACGAACACATTCACACCCGGTTTGAGCCCCAGCAGCACCACCGGCCGAAATTCGTCCTTCTGTTTGTCTTCCAGGAAGACGATGGGGTAGATGGATGCGGCGCGCGTGAATTCCTGCAACGTGACGTACGCAACATGAAATTTCGCGGCGAAGTCGAAACTCGTGATTTCCTTGACCCGCTTTTGCGCATGCACGTCCTTGTTGACGGGGACGATTTTTTCGAACACAGGCGCTCCTTCTGTTGGTGTATTTCTAGTGTAGTGTCCATGCCGTAGCGCGCAAGCGGCATCGCCGTCCAAGCGTTCAGCACCGGTCCTTGCAAACGCGCAACGCTCACGCCAAGCGTCCGACGCGGTCATTGGGTTGGGTAACGCACCCAAACACCAATATGCATCGGCGCAAATGCCATCAGGTAGGCGCCCGACCTGCACTGAACAGGATATCGCTCCATGGTGTCATCTGCTAGAGTGACTCTATCGGCGGCGTCTGGCCCGATTTGACCATCCCGAGGGTGTCGATTTTATTTACATAGCGCTCCAAGACCATGTGACGACCGTGTAACGCTGATAATAATCGCATACAAATCAATGACTTGAACGAAAAATAGCGATTGGCGTGATTCTTGCTTTTGACTGAATGAACGACTTTTCCCAAGGCGAATACCATGAACAATCACGAAACACATACCGACACTGACCAAAGCCCAGTGATCGCGACCGCCAAAGGGCGTCGCCGCCTGATCGGTGCCGGCGTGGCTGCAGCACCATTCCTTTTGACTTTGGTCAGTCAGCCAGCACTTGGCGTCACATGTTTCACGCCGTCGCGGTCCTTGTCTCGCAACACCAGCCTGTCGCAAGCTGGCAAATATGGCGAATGTACAAACGCCGAATCGCCAGGCAACTACAAGGCGCAACAGTCCTCAGGAGCCAATGCTTACCATTGGCCGTCCTCTGTTCCACCGTCAACGGCGATGCACCCCCTGTTTGCGATGGGAAACAGCGAAGGTGTTACCAAATTTACCAAGACCGTCAATTCGAACATCGTTTCCAAGACACTAGGTGAAGCGCTGAACGTACAAGCCCCCGGGGAAGTGCATTTCCACATCATTGGCGCCTACCTCAACAAGATGGGTGGCAATGGCGCAGTGATCCCGGATAGCGCCTTGACTGTTCAGGCCCTTCTCAATATCTGGACTGAATATGCCACCAAAGGGTTCTACGAGCCCTTTGCCGGGACACAATGGGATGCCGGAGAAATTGTCAATTACCTTAAGAGTAACGGAATAGTCATATAGATCAACAACGTTACACCACGTGCCCGCAACGGCTTTGATGCAGCAGTTTCTGATCCGTACATGGCCTGATGGCAGCGTAGTTTTCAACTGCCTGACCGGAGACACGCACGCTCTGGACCCAATGACATATCGGGCTTTTGAAGCGATCCAGCGCGGTGATAATGACCAGGCGGCTATTCTTGCTGTATGTCAATCACTATCTCCACAGAGCCCGGCAGATGAACTGGAATCCATGGCACAGGCGTGTTACGAGCGGCTCGACAAGTGCGGCTTGACCGCGCCTCCCCAACAGCCTTGAACCCCGATGCTGCGGAGATCGGCCAGCTGACATTCGGTCAGCTCACAGGCCTGTTGCACGATGGCCGGTTTGCGCTAAATACCGGCACACTTGTTTCGCGCATTCGAACCCGTCTGCCAGACGTCGTGCGGTCGCTACATGCGTTGTATGCCAACCATCCGTACCAGGTGGATCCGGACTTCGCAGACTTCCATGTCGAAGTGCGCCAACCCCGCAACCTGCGCCGATGGTTCAAGCAACAAGCCGAGTTTCTCGTCGATGGAGAACGGCCATTTGAACCTCTGCCGCGAGAACAGGCGCCTGCATTCCTGGAGTGGGGTCTCAATTGGTCCATCGCTGCCTCCTGCCACCAGTGGCTGACCATCCATGCGGCCTCGCTCGAGCGCGACGGTCTGGCGGTGGTGATGCCAGCGCCGCCGGGCTCCGGCAAAAGCACATTGTGTGCAGCGCTGGCGCTGCGGCAATGGCGCTTGCTTTCCGATGAGCTCACTTTGCTGGACCCGACCAGTGGGCTGATACATGGGCTGGCGAGGCCTATCAACCTGAAAAATGCATCTATCGACCTGATCCGGAACTTCGCGCCTGGCAGTGGATGGGCGCCCGAAATTTACGACACGTCTAAAGGTCGGGTTACGCACCTGCGCCCGCCACGCGACAGTGTCAAGCGCATGCGCGATCCCGCCAAACCTCGCTGGATCGTGTTTCCCCGCTATGAAGCCGACGCAAAGCCGCGCATGACGCCGCGTGGCAAGGCACAGACCTTTCTGCATTTTGCGCAAAACGCGTTCAACTACAGTGCGCTGGGTAGCCTTGCGTTCGACGCCACAGGTGATCTGGTGGACCAATGCGACTGTTACGACTTCGTTTACAGCAGACTTGAGGACGCTTTGACCGCGTTTGACGAATTGCTGGACTCTGTCGACCAAGCTGACACATGACAGGTCAAATGGTTCGGCTCGACGGCCATGCATTGATCGAGATGGTTCGCGAGCCGACATCGGTAAGGTCGATGCCGCTGCGACAACTCGACGCCCTGCTGCGCGTCAGCCGTCGCGCCAATCTGCTGGGCAGACTCGCCGAAGGCATCCATGCGGCCGGCATCGAACAAGACCTGCCGTCGCAGGTGCGACCCCATGTTTTGTCGGCCCGAATGTTGACCGCCCACCAACGCGACGCAATCGCGTGGGAGGTTCGGCATATCGGTGTCGCGCTGCAAGATCTCAAAGCACCCGTCGTCCTGCTGAAAGGCTCTGCTTATGCCATGCGTGGGCTGGTTGCGGCGCAGGGCCGCCTGTTCGGCGACGTGGACATTCTGGTCCCGCGTGACATGTTGAACCACACGGAAGCCGCTCTCATGGTCCGAGGGTGGGCAAGCGGAAATCAAGATGCATACGACGAACGTTACTACCGCGAGTGGATGCATGAGCTCCCGCCAATGACCCACCGTGGCCGCGGCACTGTCATCGATGTTCACCACAACATCCTGCCGACGACAGCCCGTCACTGCCCCGATCCCGACATGCTGCTTGCCGCCAGCGAACCGATTCCGGGCACCCCGTTCAGCACCCTGTGCCCGGCCGACATGGTAATCCACAGCGCCACGCACTTGTTTCACGAAAGCGAACTGCAAAACGGCCTCAGAGATTTATTCGATCTCGATGCGTTACTTGTCGAGTTCAGCTCCCGCTCCGCATCTTTCTGGCCCGATTTAGCCGATAGGGCCATTTTGCTGGGTCTGGCGCTCCCACTGCTACTTGCGCTGCGCTACACCCACGCCATTTTGGGCACAACAGTGCCGCCAGAGCTGCTGCCCCGGCTGACGGCTGAGTCGCGAATAGGCACAGTGTCGATACGAATGCTCGACGCTATCTATCTAAGGGCCCTGATGCCGGATCACGCGTTGTCTCAGCGGTGGCAGGAGTCGCTCGCCCGCGCCTGCGTTTACCTGCGCGGACACGCACTGCGCATGCCACCCGGCATGCTGGCGATGCACCTGGGCCGCAAGGCAGTGTTGCGACTGTTTCGTAATACCAGTCGATCAAACTAGCAGGCGCTGGTTGCTCACGGTGTCGGGACCCATAGGATAGCCGTTGTCACGGAAAATTCAAGGTACCAAGCGTTATCGCGACGCCGCAAACTGATTGCCGAAGAAATTGGTAGGGCGTGAGTGATTTGAACACTCGACCAAAGGATTATGAGTCTGATTAGTATAGTATTTGACTGTGTTGATTTACAGCTATACAATCTATATAAATCAACGACTTAGAACGATACTACTGGACAAGTAAACAGCTTGAGCGTTGATTGAAATAGGGTGATATTCTGAAAATCTGCTTACATCCGCCGTTACATCCTGACGATGCAAGACCTTCAAAGGGTTCAACATGGCAAAGATTGTTTTCACTGCTGGCAGGGTTAGCGGGTTCACCTGCCCGGCTGACAAGGCCCAAGCGTTTCTATGGGATGTGACCGCGCCGGGTCTAGCACTGAGGGCAACACCTGCCGGGAAACCCGCCTATGTGTTCCAGAGCCGGTATCAAGACAAGACCATCCGCCTGACTATCGGCAACCCTGACGCATGGAACATTGAACAGGCCCGCGACAAGGCAAAAGCATTGCAGCGCCTGATTGACGATGGCACAGACCCCCGCGACCTGAAACGTGACGCACTGGCAGACAAGGCCACCAAAGCTGCCGCCGTCGCCGCCAAGGTGGTGACAGACGCCAGTGATACTGTGACCGTGGGCGAAGTCTGGAGCGCCTACATTGAAGAACGCCGCCCCAAGTGGGGAACGTTGCACCTTGACTCGCATATCAAGTTTGTCCGTGCTGGTGGCGTGCCTGCCCTGCGTGGCACCCGTGGCCGTGGCGTGACCATTGCCGGGCCGCTTTATCCGCTGATGGCGCTGCCACTGCGTGACCTTGATGCGCCAAAAATCGAGGCTTGGGCCGCACATGTTACCGGCTGCATAGATGCGCGTAAATATGGCGGAGTTGTAGAGCTGGTCCGGCAACAGCAAGGGGCCCTCAGGCCCCTTGCTGTTTCGACGCAGAGTTGCGATACGCATCAGAACGGAACGTCG
>Ga0209491_10000564_pt1 | contig 74194 bp, 76 predicted proteins | sample BON02_FD_187213 | JGI IMG/M metagenome (GOLD analysis project Ga0209491, IMG submission 187213) | Freshwater microbial communities from Lake Bonney liftoff mats and glacier meltwater in Antarctica - BON-02 (SPAdes) (version 2) | ecosystem: Environmental > Aquatic > Freshwater > Ice > Glacier... | reverse complement strand
AATGTATTTAAATAAATTTTATAGGTTTAAAGATTTAAACATATTATAAGTAACAAACAAACTAACTACAATGAAGGTTTTGATAATATTATTAGCCGTAACAACTATTTCAAATGTTGAAAGTTTGGAATTTTATCAACTTTCTGAATATGAGGCTGGTTTAAAGGGTTTGGGTAGTTTATTTAATTTGGCACGTAATCTATTGATACCTGTTAATAATTCTAAATATTTGGATTATTCTGAACAATTTGGTGAAAGTGAGGATTATCGTAATTGTTTATATAAGTCTCCAGAACCAAAACACTATGACGAAAGAAAATTTAGGAAAAATGTCAAACATACAATCGGTAACTATAAATGGAAAGATAGTTACTGGGTAAATTTTGAAAAATTGGATGATTTCGATAATTTTATTGAACCAAACAAACTCCCAGAATTTATTAAAAATCTAAACTGGTTTCTAGACACATTTTCAGACCCTTTCCATAACTCTGGAAAATTCTACTACCCACCCAAAGGAGTAAGAGAATGGCATACCAATTCTTACCATGGTGGACCAGGTTGGAGAATGTATGTTGTAGTACGAGATTATGATGGTGATTCTGGTATGAATGTTATTGATCCTGAAACGAAAGAAAATTTAAATATTAAAGATATTGGTACAGCAAGTATCAATTTTTTTAAAATTACTGATCATCGTAGTCCTACATGGCATTGTGTTTATAGTAAGAATGTAAACAGATATTCTTTAGGTTTGAAGTTAACCGAAAATGAAATTAACAAATTAATATACATTTAAAGTTTTAGTTATATAATATATTAAAGCAAGTAGTAAAGTAATTCGTAAAATGAAAATCATATTGTGTATCATCATTGGTTTTGCCTTCCTTGAAGGAAGTAAAATTAACGCTGACGATGTTAGTGAACTTAAGGAACGTCTGCATGGACGTCAACTAGGTCCCGGAGACCCCGATGAATGTAGGACTGGTCCAGCCCCTATTAATGATGATAAACATTGTAAAGGCGGAGAACACGTAGATACTATTCAGTCGGTTTGTTATACAGACAATCAAAAATGTTCTGATGTTTCTTTTGGTTGCCCACCTGGTTGTATTTGTCCCTGTTCGTGTGTTTACTATGACGATTGTAATGACAACAATTATCCATCTGATTGTAAACAATATGGGTGGGAAGATAATTCTAATTTTATTAGGAACATTAATTGCGGAGGTGATGATTATGGTATTGAATGTGGACCTAATAATAATGTACAAACGAAGTTGTCGCCACCGAAAGTAGGGTTTTGTGAAAGTTGTATTGATGGAAGTACTCCACCCTGCCTAACTAAAAAACCTACCAGTAAACCAACTAAAAAACCTATTAAGTGTAAAACTGAAAGTCCCACCGATAGTCCAACCGAAAGTCCCACCGATAGTCCAACCGAAAGTCCCACCGAAAGTCCTACGGATAGTCCTACGGATAGTCCCACCGAAAGTCCCACCGATAGTCCAACCGAAAGTCCTACGGATAGTCCCACCGATAGTCCAACCGAAAGTCCCACCGATAGTCCCACCGATAGTCCCACCGAAAGTCCAACGAATAGTCCAACCGATAGTCCAACCGATAGTCCCACCGAAAGTCCAACTAAAAGTCCTACACGATCACCTATTCAATGTTCTCAACCTATGGATGTTGGATTGATTATGGATAGAAGTAATAGTATTTTCAAGGGGGGTTTGGAAAAAACTAGACAGTTTGTAACCAATATGGTAGACAATTTTGATTTGTCTCCGAATGGTGCTGAATTTAGTCTTATTCAGTTTAATGGTGCTATTACAGGATTACTACCGTTTAGTTATGATCGTAATAAGATTATAGCTGCTGGTAATAAATTGGGTGCTAGCAAAGGTTCAACTTTTACGGGTGGTGCTATTAAGTATTTTACCGATAATTATCTGGAGGATTCTAGGGATTATACATCTAAATATTTGGTTTTGATTACAGATGGAGAGCCCACTAAAGGTATTCGTAGTCCCAAAACCAGTCCTATACAATATACTTTTGAACAGGTGGAGCGTATGAGGGTATTGTATCCTGAAGTTGTAATTATTAGTATTGGATTAGGTGGATTTGACAAAAATTTTCTTGATACTATATCTGATAAGGATTCTCAAGGAAACCCTCTTGTTTATAGTATCAACACGATCATTGATCTTGATGATATCTTGTATAGATTGACCAGCATTATGTGTACACATGGATCTTTTACACGTAGGCCTACAGTTAAACCAACAGTGACTCCAACTTCTAGTCTTACTACCTGTTCTGAAAACTGTGAATATATGGGTAATCCGAAGGTGTGTAGGAAGAATGAGTGTGGGTGTATTTGGAATAGACGTTCGAAGTCTGCTAAATGTAAGTTGGAGACATTTAGTCCAACGAGTGCACCTAATAACGATCCGTTGCCTACCTGTTCTGAAAACTGTGAATATATGGGTAATCCGAAGGTGTGTAAAAGGAATGAGTGTGGGTGTATTTGGAATAAACGTTCGAAGTCTGCTAAATGTAAGTTGAAGACATTTAGTCCAACGAGTGCTTTGTAGTTGTTATTGGAAAATTATGTTTAATACACAAAATCTTTATGCAATTAACAATCAAATAACAATGATTAAATCATATTTTTAAATTGTACTATACCTCGAACACTTAAAACATCTTTTTGATATTTATAAACCCAAGAGTTCTTATTTCTTAATTCAATAGCTACACTAATAATACCATTTAATTTGATGATAGCATTTTTAATAAAACTATTTTTACTTATAAATTTTTTGTAATCAGAATCAAAATGTACAGTCTTTGTACTACCACAAGACATTTTTACATCTTTAAAGTATTTATTTGGCATTTCTAAGGCCAAATTATCTACAAAATCATATTTCCAGGGTACTGTTTGGTACCAAATGTTTTTATCAGGACAACATGATAATCCGTCTGAAATACTTTGATCACCTGTTAACAGTATATCTTTAACACTATATTTCATCAAGCTTAACATTTCTTTATTGGGAACTGGGAAAACCGATATATTAAATATTAAAGTGTTTTTTCTGTTACTAAAAATCTTATTCCTTGTAACAGTTTTACCTATCAACTTTATTGACCCAAAATATGAACCTAAGATTTTTTTTAATTTTTGTTTGGTCATGTTAAAAATATAAGTCAAAGGATATTCTGGTCCTATAATTTCAAATACATCTTCTGTTTTATGCTTTTTGGCAACCATAGTAACAAACCCAAGTATACAATTTCTCCATAAAGGTATTTGGGAAGACCACTGATCTCCGGCAATATAGGCTAAAGCATATTTATACTTTCTCTTAATAGGTTTAATTTTTGGTTTTGTAAGAAGTAACCCATAATAACCTTCACCAACACCAGTAGGAAAATCAAAACCTTTTTCTAAATCATCATTATACTCGGAGAAAAAAAACGTATTGAAATTATTAGAATAAGGTATTAATGATTTAACATCACTATAACTTATAGAATAATCCTGATTAACAGGTGCAACGAATAGTAAATCATACTTAATTTTTAAACCAGTGTTATCTAAATGTTTAAATCTACGACATTCCTTATCATTACTCTTAGTTTTAAGAGCAACAATATTATCTTCGGTTTCTCCCAAAATAGACAATTTATCGGGAAGGGTTGAAGCTATATCAACATTACATTTATACAATTCTCGTAACATAGATGCTAATTTATGAGCAAACATAAGATCGCCAAAACCATTACATGGAGTATTTAATATTACTATATTTAATTTTTTTGCGTTTTTTACATTAACATTATTACTTTCCAAAATCTTTCGAGGTATATCGAATAAATCCTTATAAACATTAGATTTATTAATAGATTCTAACAGTTTATGCTTGACGCTGCGAAGGCGATCCATATTTACTTAATGCAAATAAATTAATTTATTACATTATCTAAATTATTTTACAACTTTATTCAATATATTTACAACTATTTTATTATATTCTAAAGTTCCTATATGAATATTAAAACTTAAACACTTTAAATAATATAATTCATATGATAATAATGTTGATTTGTCTAAATCAAATATATATTTAAAAAAATCATCATATATTGGCTCATCCTCCGTTAACTTAAACGATAAGATCATAGATGTAATTATTATATTATGTACATTAGAATCATTAATAACACAACCCTTATATATTAATCGGTCAACCAATATTAACGACATAAATAAACATCTTGTACCACACTTTAAATTACATTTATTACTTTTCTGTTCGTTGTTTAATTTTTGAACATATTTTATGATATTTGGTCTAATCGCGATTTTACATTTTTCTGTTACTGTAGTATTTTCCGTTAACACATAAATGCATTTTTCCACCACAGTTTCAAGCATTTTATAATTATTAATTAATTTTTATATTTAAGTAATTTTTACTTTTTAACTTTTTACTTTTTAACTTTCATAAACTTTAAGGCAAAAATACTTACTAAAACAACAGCAATGAATGAAACAGACGTAATATATCCACCATTAACAGACGTTTTAACAGCTTCAATCTCTTTGCTACTTGTAGGTAAATTACATTTCATATCTTTATGAACACACCCCATCTTCACCCAAGTGTTAACGTTGAAACCAATCAATATTACAATCATCACCATCCAAAAAGCACCAACCGTTTGTAATCTTTTTACTGACATCATACCACTTATAGTTTTACTACCCATTTTAATATACACAAATATTTTAATTTTATCAAAAATAAACTTATTTTAAGATTTAATTAGAATAATGATTAAAAAGATATACTACACCAATCCTAAGCAAATATGTACCACATTATAGCTTCGCAGAGTACGGTATACGACACGATTCCCGAATCATGCAAGTGTGGTAAAAAACCAATAATATTAAACAATATTTCTGATAATACTATAGTTGCGAAATGTGGTATTGTTAAACATAAATTGTTGTCTATTAAATCATTAAAATCAGAACCAACTGGGAAAACACCATGTGACTTTAAATTTATTATTAAATTAAACAATAATGATTCACCAGAAATAACTATACCCGATATAGGAACAATGAACATCCATTCTAAATTAAAAAAAAATCTTAAAAATATGCTAAATGGATATATAGAAGATAGAAACATTTTTTTATATTACATAAAATTGTTTAAGGAAAAGGAAAAGGACGATCCACATTTTATAAAACAATGTTATTTAAAATTAGAGGAAACAGATGCGGAACTGTTAGAATCTATTAAGAGAAAAATTTTACAATTAAAAAAATTTCCAGATTACGAAATAATTAATAATCTAATGTGGATTGTTAAGGAATTTATAAATAAGGATACATTTTATTGGAAATTAGAAACACCTAAAGATATTGTTCAATTTTATACAGATATTAGAGAAATATATTTAAATACAAAGAAAGTGGGGTTTACATATAGACCCCCATACCCAAGACAAATAACCAATCCAGCTCCCACTATTGTTAAAAAAATTAAACGTACAATTATTGTGGAGAAAGATCATTTACTTATACCTTTGGTACATCCAAACAATATGGAAAACGTACAATCAAATAATTTTGCGAAAAAAGAATTCAGTGACGATGAATATAGTGTAGCAGATAGTGTTGACGAAACGGATAGTGTAATATATAGTGATGACGAAAGAGACAATGTTGAAACAGAAACGGATAATTTATATATAGGGGAAGACGACGAAGACGACGAAGAAGGTGTTCCGATAGTACCGGTAAATAATCAAACATCAAATGATGATGATGATGATGATGATGATAATAACTCGGAATTTTCAGATTAAATAATATATTTGTTATATATTATATGATAGGTTATAACCTTTCTATGAAAGAACTTAAATCTATATGTAAATTAAAAAAAATAAATAATTATTCAAAATTAAATAAGGTAGGATTAGTTAATATTTTAAATTATAATATCGCTATAGTAAAAATTCAAAGATTCATAAGATTTAAATGGGTAGACGGATTATGCCCAATATCTATGGAAACCGTAAAATATCCTTGCTTCGCCTTTCGTCCTAAAGGGTTTATGATAAACAAAGAAAAAGCTAGAATTGGAACATCATTTATTTATTATAATTTAGAACCATTAGTTAACTATCTGCTTTCGAGCGGAGATTTTAGAGATCCCAAAACAAGAGAACTATATACACCAGAAACACTTAAATCTATAGACAAATATAAAGCATCTATTAGTATGAAAACGAAAAGTGTGTATAGAGCTAGCATAAACAAAACTATGTATAGAAGAAAAAAAGAAATTGACGAAGATTTAATTGTACTAGAAAGATGCATAGACGAAGTAGTATCACTAATAAGAATAGCTTTAGAAACAGAACAACAAAATGATTATAGAATAACACTAAGCAGTTTTCATTTTCCAACATTTCACAGATACTTTAGAACGATCATACACAAATCAAAAGAATATGCACAACAAGTTCTACAACACACAATACACCTTATAACAGGACCCGAAGAACATCCTACACTAGACCCCAACAATATTAAAGATTTTATACTACAATTCATGTATACATTAGAACTTACATATTTTAATGAAGATGATAATTAATACTTATAAATAATCAAAAATAATAATACTTTAAGTATTTAAGGAATAAAATAGTAAAGTATTTAAGGAATAATGGATTCTATAGATGATCATACAAAGCTAAGTGTTGATGTAAAAACTACAAGGGTTTTTAGAAAGTTAGCCAAACCAACATCACTACCTGGTATTGATTCGTTTAATGATTACATATCCAATATTAAATGTGATGATGATTTGGCTTCAAAAATATCTATAAGTGTTTTTGTTATATGCGGAACATTCAATTCATTCATTGATTTAAATAAATTAGTAGAAATGTTCAACAACGAATATAAAGAATATACAGACAATATAACAAATCTTGTAAAGGCGGTGGTAGTTGACGACGACGAAGAAGAAAGAAACTTAAAAATTAAGAAAATGGTAGATAATTATATACTAAAGGAGGGTGGGTTTGTTTTGGAATATAAACCCGATTCGAAGAAATCAAAAACCATTAAGAAAAAAGGAGAAGATTCATTTTATAATAGTCTGAAAATTAAAACTATTTTCGAAGGGAACAGAATATGCGCCAAAATATTTACAAACGGAGGACTACAGGTTGCAGGATGTAAAACTATAGAAACATGCCACGAAATTCCACAAATCATTAAGGATTTTATATATTCATACAAAGATTCAATCAAAACACCCGAATCATTCAAACTAACAAACCTGAAATTTGGAATGATAAACACCAAGTGTACATTCAATTGTAAAATTAAACAAAATATTCTAAAAGAAATAATAAACAAAAATAGCTGGACATCGGGCGGGAATTGGAGGTTTGCAACTTACCAACCAAGTAAATACCCTGGAATTAATGCAAAATTTTGGGTTGATTCGACGGCAAACAAATGGAAAGATAAATACGATATAAACAACGATGTTAAAATACCCAAAAAATTAGATGGGCAGGTAGCAGTTCTTATATTTAGGTCTGGTAGCACCATTATTACAGGAGCTAAATCTGAACAAGACCTTAAGAAAGCATATGATACTATAACAGATCTTATAAGACAAAACCCAGAATGTCAGCTTAATAACGATAGTGACAACGATAGTGACAACGATAGTGACAACGACAGTGACAACGACAGTGACAACGATAGTGACAACAAATAAAAAGTACTTTAACACTTGGATGTTTAATAATGTAAGTAACGGTTAAGGTTATATTAAAGATGAATAATTTAATTGAATATTCTATTAAGTGCGACAAAAAGATACAGAAACTACAAGATATCATCGTACAGCAAGAAAATGAGAATGTAAATGATATTCAAATTATTATGACCAATATATTTAATGATGGATTTGTTAATATATTCAATCATTTCAAACTAATGAAGGAAATAAGTGAAATAATTATTGATGAAAATTACCACTTTGAAATTAGTTGTAATTCAGACTATATGTCAAGAAATCAGTACAACCAATTATGCAAGGATTATGAAATTGAATTTGGAAACTTGTTTTGTTTTCATAGGTTTATACCAAGAAAAAATAAACACTTTCTTATTATGTTTGATAAATCAGGGGAAATGTATTATGAAGAATAAATAAAATAATAAAAGATAAGCCTTAGGGTTTTTAAAAAGTTTTTCAATTAAAAATATATAACATGTTATAAAAACAATTACATGTTATATATTTTTAATCGTATTATTAATAATTTTACTTACCTTACTTGCCTATATAACAAACAAATAGAACTTTTTGAACACGTACCCTAACTGGTAATTTCCAAGAATAATTATACATATACTCTAGGTTAACAGCATCGGTTGGTTCAGTGGGAGTTTCTGATATTTGTATATTTGATGCTTTTAGGATCTATCTATCTGTGCATCCCTGAAATGACCTGATGATGATATTAAGGGTGGAGGTGGTGCTGATGATGGTTTAGACGACATTAATTAAATAATTAATGGCCTCTTTGCACCGTTGGCATATAGGACCAAAACAGTGATATTTAACAATCACCTTTCTCGTTAAGATCCATAATAGAAAAATTTTACGATAAATACAACGAAACTAGATTATTAAATTAAAATGTTTTGTATATATATATATATATAATGTATTTCAAGTCTTTCATGTCAGTCCCACCATTGATATCAAGTGATGCCAACTTTTCAAACATAAATGTTTCCACAAAAGCTGTTATAGATCAAATAATTCAATCAAAACTATCAAAAACTAATCTAACCCCGGTTACTATATCAGATGCAAGTGATGTTATATATACAGGATCACAGTTATTTGGAGGTCTTATTATTCGTAATACTTCAGGAGCACCCAGAACAGATACAATAGATATAGCCGCCAATCTAATTAATGTCTTGTCTATTTTAAATAATAGTTTTGTAACAACTATTGATAATATTGGAGCTAATACTATAACAGTAGTTGGAGGATCGGGCGTTACAATTGAAAATGTAGTTAGTATAGAATCTGGAAAAAGTGTAAATATTAAAATTATAGCTACTAATGTTTTAAATGGTACAGAAGCTTTTTCTGTTTATAATCTAACCGGCACCGGTAGCGGAGGTGGTGGTAGTACACCAGTTTACAGACAGGATTCAATCACGGCTGTTACAGTTCCAGCAAATGCAAGCCCAGTATTATTTGATACAAATCTTGCAGATAGTGGTACTATTGTAATTGCTATTGGTGTGTATACCTTGCCTACAGGAAGTATATATAAATTATCTGGGTCCCTAAAGAATGACATATCCACATCTACTAATATAACATATCAATGGAGAGTAGTTACTGGAGCTGTTACAGGGTTGGTGGGTAACATAGGTTCACAAATTAGTAACACCGTAATAAGTAATCTTGCAAATAATACACAATCCCAAGCTATAGTTAATGCATCTGTTGCTACAACAGTACATTTAGAAATCTTAAGTGGTGGTGGAATAGGTACATTTTCGGCAGGACATTCTAATTGCTTTATTGAAAAAATGTAAATACTCGCAAAGAGACCATAACATTAATACAAAACATTTTAAATTTTAAAGTTTAAAGTAATTTAAACAACACTTGTCATAACTCTATTTGTACCACCATAACCAACGGCACAGAATATACCCAATTGGGGGCTCCACGCTAAACTAAACCAACTGTTCGTTTCGTTAGCAGATGTTCTAGCAGTCCACACCACACCATCGGGACTTGTCATAACCCTGTTGGTATCACTTTCAGCAACGGCACAAAATAGTGCAAGGTCAGGACTCCACGTTACACTATTCCAACCGTTACCATCACCTGGGGGTGTCCTCTCGGTCCAATCTTCCCCGTTGGGACTTGTCATAACCAGGTTTGTTCCACCATCAGCAACGGCACAAAAGAGTGCAAGTTCAGGACTCCACGTTATACTATTCCAACCGCTAGTATCACCAGTGGGTGTTATGGGGGTCCAATCTTCCCCGTTGGGACTTGTCATAACCCTGTTTGTACCACCAGAAGCAACGGCACAAAATATCGCACGCTCGGGGCTCCACGTTATACTAACCCATTCGTTACCATCGTCAGGGGGTGTTATGGGGGTCCAATCTTCCCCGTTGGGACTTATCATAACCCTATTGGTACCACCAACAGCAACGGCACAGAATATCGCACGCTCCGGACTCCACACCACACTAAACCAACTGTTAGAAGGGGATGCTCTGGCGGTCCACGTTATACCATCGGGACTTGTCATAACCCTGTTGGTACCACCAACAGCAACGGCACAAAAGATCGCAAGTTCGGGACTCCACGCTATACTACGCAAATTAGAAGAAGGGGCTGTCCTACCGGTCCACGTTGCAACTAAGAGACGAGAATATATGTTATTATCGGCTACCCACCCCAGTGTTCCGTTTGTTCCTGAAGAGTTATTTACTGTAAGTTTATATCCTATTGACGGGTTTGTGGTAGGCCATGTAAGTGTTTGGTTGGACATTATATTATATACAACATATTTTAAATTTTAATAATAATTTAAACAACACTTGTCATAACCCTGTTAGTACCATCATCAGCAACGGCACAGAATATACCCAATTGGGGGCTCCACGTTAAACCAACCCAATCATTAGTTTCGTTGGAAGATGTCCTCGCAGTCCACACCACACCATCGGGACTTGTCATAACCCTGTTGGTACCAGCATCAGCTACGGCACAAAATAGTGCAAGGTCAGGACTCCAAGTTACACTACGCCAACCGTTACCATCACCTGGGGGTGTCCTCTCGGTCCAATCAACACCATCGGGACTTGTCATAACCCTGTTAGTACCAGTAAAAGCAACGGCACAAAATATACTTCGCTCAGGGCTCCACGTTACACTAACCCAACCGTTACCATCACCAGTGGGTGTTATGGGGGTCCAATCTTCCCCGTTGGAACTTGTCATAACCCTGTTAGTTCCACTAAAAGCAACGGCACAAAATATACTTCGCTCAGGGCTCCACGTTACGCTACGCCAATTGTTACCATCGTCAGGGGGTGTTATGGGGGTCCAATCTTCCCCATCGGGACTTGTCATAACCCTGTTGGTACCACTGCTAGCTACGGCACAAAATATACTTCGCTCAGGGCTCCACGTTACACCAACCCAACCGTTACCATCACCAGGGGGTGTTATAGTGGTCCAATCAATTCCGTTGATACTTGTCATAACCCTGTTAGTACCAGCATAAGCAACGGCACAAAATATACCCAATTGGGGGCTCCACGTTACACTCATCCAACCGTTAGTATTATCATTTGGGGGTGTTCTAGCAGTCCATGTTATACCATCGGGGCTTGTCATAACCCTGTTGGTACCACCAACAGCAACGGCACAAAAGATCTCAAGTTTAGGACTCCACGTTACGCTACGCCAACTGTTACCATCACCTGGGGGTGTTCTACCGGTCCACGTTGCAACTGAAAGACGAGAATATATGTTATTCTTAGGTACCCACTCCAGTGTTCCGTTTGTTCCTGAAAAAGTATTTATTGTAAGATTATTTCCTATTGACGGGTTTGTGGTAGGCCATGTAAGTGTTTGGTTGGACATTATTATATACAACATATTTTAAATTTTAATAATAATTTAAACAACACTTGTCATAACCCTATCTGCACCAGCAAAAGCAACGGCACAAAAGATCTCAAGTTCTGGACTCCACGTTATACTCTGCCAAGAGTTAGTTTCCCCAGAAGATGTCCTAGCGGTCCACTTTATACCATCGGCACCACTAAACCATGTATTATGACTGATTTTTATAATCTTTATAAGCAACATATATAATAAAAATTATTAATAATAAGATTGGTAAACCCATACCAAATCCTATGATTAATCTCTTTTTAGATTCAGTATCATTACCCAATTCTTCAGGCTCTTTAGAACTACCACATTCTTTACACGCACCCAAAGCATCCAAACCACTATTCTTAAAATCTCCAAATTCACCCCATCCAGAATTCCAACCTTCTCCGTAATCACCACCTACAGTACACCACCCAAATTCAGAATACTGAGCACAATTATACCCTTCAGAATCTTTCCAAGTATTAATAATTTCACCACTACTGTTAGGACTACTGGTAGTGTTAGTTGATTGGATTTCTTTTTTCTTCTCCGGTGTCATAACCATAGTAGAACCATAATCAGTTCCTTCATAACCAATAGGCACGTCCAAAGCCATAGATTCATTAGGATACATAGCATGCAACCAATAACCACCGGGGATTTCTAATGTTTTATCAGCCATTACTTTTACTCCTCCCTTGTAATAGTCTCCTGTTGGCCAACTACTTCCCCAACTATTTCTACATATCCAAAATGGAAGCTTAGGTTTACCATCTTTACCGGTTGTTGTTTTAACATCCTTATTATCAACATAATCCATATCCATTTCTCCCCACCCAACAACAACAATAGCATGAAACCCACAGAAAATAGATCCTATACTACTCTTAGATTTTACACCAGTATCATTAACGACAGATTGTTCACCCTCTATTTTTTCTACCTCAATTGTTGTAGATCCACCAACACTATTTATAGAAACCGAAGGGAAAAGTTTATCATAAGCACCAGGAACATATACTTTTCCAGTTGAATTCCAATCCATAACCTTAGTTTTATCACCATCAGAACCAAGACCAGCACCATCCGTACCAAGTCCTAAAAAATCACCCAAGACCATATATCCTCCAACTAATGGACCACCTTCTAACAAAGCTTTCTTCATTAATTCTGGGTAATGACTTGGAGGACCCTGACTACTACTAATATATACTGGTTCTATTTCCATCTTAATTTTATCAGTTGTAAAAATTTTTTCAGAACAAGGGTGTGTGTCTATAAGAGCTTTATTCATACTAGGAAATGATGGCGAAGTACCACATTTAAATAATTCAGACGTGTATTTAGTATCTTTATCGTCCGGTAAACCATTCCTAAACATACTCAAACCAGCCGAAAAAGGAATACCACCAGAACACATACCCATACTATTACTACTACTACCCAATTCAGAATAACTACTATTTATATCACAATCAGGTGTTTCAACAATAGCAAATACATTTTTATGCATCTGTTTAGTACAACAACTCATTACAGATATAACACTCGGGTCAATAGGAACAGTATCATTCGCAATACCATATCTATCAGCAAATGCACTTGAACTAGATACTGCCCAACAAGCACCACAGCAATCCTGATTCATAGGATTCAAAAGCTTAAAAACATCCAATTGTTGGGATCTATGTTTATTAGGATCGTCAAATTTATCAGACCTCAATGAAGTCCAATTCAAGAACGGAATATCGGCAACATTATCAACACTACCACTAGACTGGAATCCCTTAAATTCTTTATTAGGACCTTTACCAAACCCAGACTCGATAACTGCATTAAGTGGAGGTACTTTAAACACGCTCTTGGCAGAACTAGAAAATAACCCGCTACTAAAGAAACCTTTGGGTTTTTGTAATTTTATTTCTATTGATTTATTAAGCTTATAATGATCCATTAATATTATAAAAGATTTTTATATGATTTAAAAAGATTATTAAAGATTAGACTATCGTTATTAATAAAACAGATAGAATGGGGTTAGATCTATTACACACGATTTTAATAATATATATAATTTACAATTTCTTTAAAAATCCAATTATTGAACAAAATAGACTCCTAAAATTGAGGATCGACGGACTACAGCGCAATCAAGCAAAGAACTATGATGAAGAAAATGAATATGATAATGATAATGATCAAATATATGATGATAGTGGGATTGAATATTTAAAAGAAGACATACTAAATCTGTATAATATTATTACTAATTTATCACTGTATACACAAAAAAAAGTAATAGGACCACATAATATTTCTGAATTTATTAATATACTAGAACAAGATTATACAAAAGAATTCACAGATATGGTAAACGATAAATATGAATCGTTTAAAAAAGATGGATTGGATGATCCAGAAATTACAACCGTTATGAATAAACAGAAAATGTGGATTGATGGTTTGAATGAAATCATATACGAAAAACTTAGGGATAAATTTAAACACCTAACTAAAACGAATAATTAAGCCGCTTGTTTCAAAATAGATATGAAATCATTAACAGGTTGTTCAGTAACTAAAATATCTTTATGTTCCGCCCTGTCGTAAAATCTATATATAATTGGTTCCTTTTGATAATTTGTCCAAGTTAACGGATGTTGCAACACAAAGTGAGGAATCGTTCCATCACCATTAAATTCTTCGGGATAATCAATATTGGCTGCATAGGATTGATTCATTTTATAATATGGATGATTCTTAACTGGGTTGTCTTCTAAGGAATCTCTATACTTGTATGAAGATTCTGTCATAAGATTGGTACCACTAAAAGTATAAACCTTAACACCAGGTGCTTTTAATGATTCCATCTGAATTGGATACACAACATTCTTATAAATATCAGCTGCCTCAACAGCACCAACCATATGCAATAACTGGTGAATATTATTCGCCGAATAACTAACATTATTGTAATGAACCAATGGGATGTCGTTATATATAGCCGGTGACGGTAACATCCACTGAAGACCAGTAAAATTCCGAGTAATATTTCGAAGTATTTCTTTTTCTGATTTGTTAATAATACCAACACTTGTGTCAACACCAGATAAAATAGTTCTTAATGCTTTAGGACATCCACCAAATGCTCCAGAAAAAGAAGCAAATGAATTAATGTACATGTCCTTCCATTCACTAGGCATTGTTACCAAAAAGTAATTTGCCAAATTGGATCCCAAGCTGTGACCAACCAATATAGCCTTTTTACCATTCATTTTAACACTATGTTCGATAAGTTGTTTTAGACTCATACAATAATTGTATAGTTCTTCTTTACTACATATTTTTCTAAAATCATAAGCAGCACCAAATAAATTTTGATTTTCAGTATATCCCAAAGCCCTGACTGCTTCTAACCAATCAGCCAAATAACTCTCCGGATCGAAAGAAATAGACCCAAAGGATTCTATAACGGTTGAAACACCATTAGCATTTATTACATCACCACTCATTTTTTTATATACAACTTTTACACTATCTGTAATACAATTATTCTTAAAATAACCATTTTCTTCAGGGAACCATATTTTAGTCCAGTCACGTTGAGTAGTACAAGTACTTTGTGTGTCACTCTGTTTGTCACCCTGTTTTCCACTTTTAGAGCCACTTTGGTCCCATTTACCTTTTATCTTTGATACTCCCAACCCAGGAATAAATATTATTGGACACATTTTTCTATTTGTAGTAAGACCAGTATCCAAATTAGGTGAAAAATAAGTATATTTAAGGTGTTGGATAATATCAAATAGTCCAAAGTCTCTACCCAAATTTTGAGCATACATATTTAGAAATATTGGGTGTATAGATTCAGGCATTTCAAAGCCAAAACCATTAGTGTAATCTTCCCTCTTATCACTAAAGTTACTTAAAAAGTTACTTAATAAGTTACTTAATAATTCAAAAGGATTCGTATTAGATATTTTATTCATTGTTAATACATATATTATTCATTTTTTTATTGAAAAATATACAAATTAAAATGTTGTTACATATAAAATGAACACATATTGTAATGAAGTTTTATGCGGACTAGTTATATTACTAATAGCAACACAAATAATATTAATATGTAATAATACAGAATGGTTCGGAAATCTAAAAGAAAATGTAGGCTACCCAAGACCACAGGGTAATTTACCAAATCTTGAATATGGAACTTTACAAGATAAACAAAAGAAAGAAAGAAAAGAATGGGATTCGGTTCTAAGGGAGAATTTTGTAGTACCACCATCAAGAACAGTACTAGTTTAGATTAAACTAAGATAAGGTAATAAAATAATGTAATATTAATATTAATATTATGGAAGCCGAAGGCGATTATACCGAAGGCGATTATACCGAAGGCGATTATACCGAAGGCGATTATACCGAAGGCGATTATACCGAAGGCGATTATACCGAAGGCGATTATACCGAAGGCGATTATACCGAAGGCGATTATACCGAAGGCGATTACACAACAGTAAAAGAAAAATTTGATAAAGCACTAATAAAATCTAAAAAAATGTTAACAGATTTTAAATTAGAATTTGAAGATTATGTGGATTATGATGATTATAAGGATGTTATTATTAAACTAGAAAATCATATCTTTGAAATGGAAGAAAAGTCTAAAACATTTAAAATTAATCTAAAACCAAATTGGGAAATTATACAACAAAGGTATGATGATCATTGTAATACATTTAGTCCAGCATACTTATCCGGGTGTGAATGGTACCAAATTATAGGGAAAGATTTTAAAAAAGGTTTCACAAATCTAGAAATAACGGAATATCTATTAAATTTATCTAAAGAAACGAGTTCATAATCTTAATAATAAAAAGTGTCTGTTCATCAGTAATGAAGAAGTTTGATGATTCTAATATTATTTTTGCTTTTATCAATCCAAGCGATATAAAAGTTGGTGATGATGATGAAGAAGATGATGATGAAGATTGGACACCACCTAAAGTTGTAAAAAAAACCCCAGAAACAAAGAAAAGAAGTATAACAGACATTACAGTTAAAAATCCAAGACCCGTAAAAACACTAAATGATCTAATAAGTGTATTAGAAGAAACAGCAATATCAAAAACTTCCACAAGAAGAAGAAAGGTTAGTATAGATGATGCCGTAGTTGAAAGAGAATATCTATTAAAACTAATCGATTCACTAGTTGAACTAAGAGATCTAATCGGAATGAAAAAGGTTAAAGACGAATTGGTTAATCAAATACTTTTATTCATGCAGAAAATGAATGACCCAGGTATGTTTTTACATACAGTATTAACAGGTAATCCAGGTTGTGGTAAAACAACGTTATGTCATATTTTAGCGAAAATTTATAAACATATGGGTTTTTTAAGCAGCGACAAAGTAGTTATAGCAGATCGTTCACAACTTATTGGGAAATGGTTGGGTGAGACATCCATTAAGACAAAAAAAATATTAGAAAGTGCCAAAGGAGGAGTACTATTAATTGATGAAGCTTATTCACTTGGAAGTTCAAGTAGCGAAGATTCTTACAGCAAAGAATGTATAGATTGTATTAATCAATATCTCTCCGAAAATGCAGAAGATTTTATTTGTATTATAGCTGGTTATAAAGATGATCTAGATAAATGTTTTTTTAGTAAAAATCAAGGCTTAGAACGCAGATTCCCGTGGAGATACCATATTGAACAATACAACCCAGAAGAATTATATAATATATTCGATCTACAGGTTTCCAAAGATAAATGGAAACTTAAGATTAAAAAAGATGAAATGGTACAATTGTTAACTAAAAATAAAGATAGCTTTAAAAACAATGGAGGAGATACTAAGAATCTTTTAGATAAATGTAAAATTTGTCACGCACAAAGAGTATTCGGAAGCAGGAAGACAAAAAAAACTCTAACCATAGAAGATATTAAAGATGGTTTGGAAATATTTACAAAAAGTAGACCAAAAACATCAACACCACCAACAGGAATGTATTGTTAATCAGGATAAATTAAAAATAATATGTCGTTTGATTACTTATAAATATTATAACAAATAACTAATAAAATGTCTGTATGGATAACTTGGGAAACTCCTACGACAGATAATTATTCCAAAGATTTTGGTTATTATGATGGTGATAGTCCTATAGACAAAATGTATTTTTATTCTTCACCCACATTCAACGGTGAACATAAAGGTTTTGTTTTTACAACTGGAAGTAATGGTACCGGATATTACATAGAGAATTATAAAAAACTCACCGAAAATAAATAATCACACGCGATTTAATCAAGGCTTCTTACTTACTTTACGCTTCTTACTTACCTTACGCTTCTTACTTACCTTACGCTTCTTACTTACCTTACGCTTCTTACTTACTTTACGCTTCTTACTTACTTTACGTTTACCAAATGAACATGAATGTTTACCAAATTTTATAGTTTTCATTGATACACCCGATCCATCATACCCAGGATACCCATAATACGCAGGATTTGAATTAACAGGTAAACTTAAACCTTTATTACCATACGGACCACCTAAATCTGAAGGATACATTGCTCTTACAGACCCATAACCCCAAGGACTTATTGGACCATTAACTTGACTCATTAACATAACAAAATATTTTAAATTTAAACAATAAATAAATTACAAAAAATAAAATACCCTAATTCTTACTAGCAATAATAAAACAATTTAAAGATTAGTAGTGTTATATTATTAAACGAAATATATAAGATGGAAACTATGATGAAAAATATGATTTTGTCGCCAAAATATACTCCCGACCCTAATTTCCACGATGCTATTAATATCTTGAAAGATTATTTTGATAAATATAAGGATGTTGAAAATTTGGAAGTTGAGTTTAGATTGGGTTATTTGGAAGAGGATGGTGATAAACAACTATTTAATTCATTTGTAAGTAAAGAATTTTTCTCTAATATAATAAATACTTTACGTACAAACAAGCATTGGATTTCAAAAGAACGTGAAGTTACTAAAGATTATTTTGATAATGGTATGAGATTAAGTGTAGACTGTAATGGTAAAAAAACCTGCATAAAAAAGAATAAGTTGTGTACGGTAGACTTTACATTTGATGGTACTCCTTTTGATATAAGGGTATGTTTTTCTACTGAAACACCAGTTGATGTTGGAAAATTTAAACCAAAGAAACCAAAAGATATTTATAATCGCGAAAAGGATAGGATTAGTTATAAGTATAAAAGTTGGTCATATGACGTAACTAGTGTTAAAACCATAGACAATACAATCGAAGATGTTATATTTGAATTTGAATTAGAATGTAATGTGAAAGAATCACTTAAAACTATGGATATTAATTATATGATTCATAGCAGCTTGTTGAAAATGAAAGATATAGTAAATATGTGTGAAAAAATCGAAGATAATTCTAAATTAAAATTTTATAACACCAAAGAATATTAACTTTATCTTATTATTACCCTACATTCTCTAGGAAGCTCCAGTATGGGAAATCCCAAAAGAGAATTTTTAGATTCATTCACTTTTTCATACTGATTATAAAATTTATTACGTTTTTTACGAATATCCATCAATATATCTTTATTAATTTTTTTACATTCATTAAATTCTCTCCTTATTTCTATCAACTTCTTTTCATCATCTCTATATTTGGCACCCAACTCTTTTAACATAGGAGGAGAACACTTTTTCAATGATAATTTTCTTAGGAATGATAATTTTTGTCGTTTGTCTGAAAAATTTAAATTTACACATTCTGTCCTACATAATGGACAGTTAAACACACCTTGTTTACACCATGACAAAAAACAATCAGTATGAAACTGGTGTTTACAGTCGGCTATAGTATATACACCATTAACAAAATTTTCAGATGTTAAAGAATCTAAACAAATCGAACAATCTCCCATCTTTTTATTATTTAAACATATTATATACTTAAATAGTTTTAAAGAATAAATTTTATATATAGATATATTGGTAAAGAAAATAATGAACTTTATAAACGAAACGGGTATATATAATATAGATTTTATAATTTCTCTGAAGGATATATTCCACGAATGCCCGTTTAGTAAACAAATTAAAGTTAATAAATCAATAAAAAATAATAGTCGTTTGAGTAGGTGGGGGAGAAATGAACCAATTTTATTTTCAGAACCCCTTATAAAGGGTGAGAATGCATGGACTCCATTTAAAAGTGAAGATGAAAATAAAATTATTTTAAAAACCGTTGTTGGTATTCTAAATAAATTGAGTAAGGACAATTTTACGTTACTTTCTGAAAAAATGTTTGCTATAGATATTAATAACCAACCTTTGGCTAAAAGTGTAATAGAACATATTTTTCAAAAAGCCATTAATGAACCGCATTTTGGAGAAGTATATTCAAAGCTTTGTAAATCATTAAGTAAAAAAAATTATTGTAATGATATCAAAACAATTAATTTCAAAAGAGAAATTTTAACACAATGTCAAAAAGAATTTGAAAAAGAAGTTTCTAATTCTTCTGACCCAATAGTCATAATGACACTTAAAAAGAAAAGTTTAGGGAATATTAAATTTGTTGGAGAATTATTTAAAAAAGATATGATCTCAGACACTATTATGTTCCAATGCATAAATAAGTTACTGACAAATATTAATAATACAAAAGGCAGAGAAAAAGAAGAAAACATAGAATGTATATGCAAATTAATTTCAACCGTTGGTGAAGAATTGGATGTAATGAAATATAAAACTAATTTCACTTATTGTATTAATCAAATGACAATAGCAAGCAAAGACAAGTCTAATGATTTTAGGTCTAGATTTTTGATAATAGATGTTTTAGACCTAAGGAAAAATAAATGGAAAACAAAATAATAATTTAATTAAATTAAAATATATATTATATATTAGAACATGAATACTTCGGTACCTAATTCGTCTATTGAAATATTACCACAACCAATAATACCGGCTAAAGTAGAAGTTCCCATAGTACTAAATGATATTAAGACCGAGTTAAAAATTCCGTTGATTATAATTTCATCAATACTGGGATTTTTAATTTTTCTAACGTTTATTTTATCACTTATTTACAAAAGTAATCTGTTTTTTAGTAAATTTAAAGTTATATTATCATTCTTAATATTAGTATGTCCTTTATTGATTGCCTATTTATTAGAAGTAAGTTTGTATGATCCAGAGGATGAAGAAAACATTAAAACATTATATGAATTTAGATTATTTCAGAAATGTTTTTATAGTTTTATAACAATAATAGTTTTATTATTTATGCTAAAAGTAATCTACGACAACAATAAAAATATATTAGGTGATATATCGGTAATTAGTTATTTTTATTCATGGATTCTATTAATTATGTCGATAATGGGATTGACATATTTATTTTATTCATCTTTCAATGAATCTTTAGAATATCATTCCATAGGATCAAGTTCAGCTTCATATTTTTCAATTGCATTTTTACTACTTGTTTGTATGTTATTTACAGGAACATTATTAATATATGATAAAACTTTAGTATTAGGTATTGTATTTGTAGTTTTAGGAATATTATTCGGTTTAGCTATTTCAGAAGGAGCAAGTAACTATGAAATTAAAGAAAATAGATTTTATTTAGAATCGGCCAGTAACAATTCTTTACCAACAACTCATTATAACTGTAAAGGAGTTTATACATCAGATGAAATTATTAAATGGGTAGAAACTGGCGAAGGTGGAGAAATTAAAATAAATTTCGATGTAAATTTAAGTTATCTTGGGTCGGATAAAACACTCATTCAGTGCGGACCAGATGATAACCTGTCCTGGAAAATTATATATATTAGAAATACCAATACAATACAATTAAATTATAGGAACTTGGAAAACATAAGTATAAATATTACAAATGATATGGTAGAAACTGACAGTAGTGATGTAGAAACTGACAGTAGTGATGTAGAAACTGATATGGTAGAAACTGACAGTAGTGATGTAAAATACATAAATATTACCATGATAGCAAGAACATATAAAAACATAGATGTTTTAGATGTATTTACAGGTAATTTGATTTTTTACCACGATAACAAAAAAGTTGATCAAAATAATATACAATCCATATTTTCAGAAAATATGATTCCACCAAGTCAGTGGGGTGAAAATCTTACTATATATAATTATGATACAATAAAGAATTTTTTATACTGCTCCGAAAGAAAAAATATGATGAAAAATATGAGCAGTGGAGTTAAATTTGTATTAGTTTCTTTTTATTCACTAATCATACTACTAATAGTATTATCCATAATACACCCAAAAGTTAGACTAGGATTATTTGGATCTAAAATGTCTTCATTTAGCTTACCAGGTCTTTATAGTAAAATAATGCAATAATACTTATTTAATCATACCAATACCATGATATTTATCACGCCTTTTTTGAACTTTTGCTCTTTTATTATTCGTATCATCAAATTTAAGTTTATCATCGTCGGAATATTTTATTTGATTATCGAAAATATTTCTTTCAGATAATCTATCTTCAACATCATTTTTTAAATTTCCACTATTGTTGTTATATTTATTATATAATTCAGTATTTCTAGCAACAACATCGCCCCAATGCTCAGAATCTTTATGACTATCCAATAAATCAGAACCATTTAATGAATTTTTAGAGGAAGATGAATTTGAAATACTAAAATTGTCTATTTTGGTTAATCCGAATTCATACAAATTATCGTTACCCGACACAATAGTATCAACATCATGTTTAACTATTTCTGTCGAGAAATTATATTTATGCTTATTTAATGGCTTATATTCTTTAAATAACCGTTCTTTAACATAACCCAAATCTTTCGGTCTATTAAAATCAGAATATCCAACATCAGAAGGATCTGCATATCCTTGACTAATATCATATTCTTTTTTAGAATTAAAATTTGAATTGAATGTCGTACCGAAATCCTTAGAATCCTTAGAATCTAGGTAATTAGTGTTATCTATCTTATCAACCGTTCGTTCATCATAATTTATATCATAATCAGGCATATCCTTAAAATCGTAATCACGGACAAGAGTTTTATAGGCTTTTCTTATATTGTTAAAAGCCTCATTACACTGCTCATGCGTCCAATTAAGTCCATTACTCTTTGCCTTATCGGGATGCACCAATAATATCATACGCTTATAAGCACCACTTATAACATACTTGTCATTTGTTGGACTAATACCCAATATATCATAAGGAGATAATTCCATTTTTAAAATAATATACTATATTAATTTTAAGATTAGAACTTACTTATTAAGAAGAACAAAATAAGATATGGAAGAAATTGAAGTGGTAGAAGAAATTGAAGTAAAACCAACAATTGAAAAAACACTAGACCCAGAATTTAATTTCTGCAAGGATGAAGGAGTCGCAACACTATATTGCTCAGGATTAATCACAGGAAGTGGGAAATATTCAAAAACAATTGTAAGCTGTATTATTTTAAATAACATAGGAGAAATTGTTGAATCCAGAAGCAAATACATAGGTGAAGGACTTAACACGAAAGAAGTCGGAATATACTCAACAACATTTGGACTTGAAAATGCAAAATGCAAACACTATAACAAAGTACATATTTACACAGACTACACAATACCAAACACAAAGGAAATTAAATCATTCGCATACGACAGCCCAAAACACCAATGGGACTTTAATGTAACACTAAGGAAATTCGAAGAATATAAATTCATTAAAATTGCAAGGAAACTTAATATTGTAACAGTTAGACTAGCAGAAGAAGAACACAAGATACAAAAACTAAGAAGCAAAGAACGCTCAAAACAAATTCAAAGCAAAAAAAATAATGATATGGCATTCGCTAACAGAAATAGATGATCTATAAATCGGGGGCAGAACCACCCAAATTGTCCAATTTCATCTGAATTCTCATGAGGAACTGGTCAGAACTAATACGAAACTTTCTAGACTTTGATAATTCATATTTTACATCGGTGCAAATATCACTATAACGAGCACTAAAATCCATATGCTGCTGATATTTTCTTTCAAAACCAAAAAATGAGTGAGTTGCAGACAAACAACCACTAACCAAAAAACCGACCATATTAGCATACTCTATACCATCATAACCAGCAAAAGTTGCGCTAAGAGGTGCCATACATATAGGGACAAGTATAGCAGGAAGACCCACTCCATGATGTTTACATTTATTTTTCTTAGCAGCAACATTATGAGCTATACTCAATTCAGAAGCAATAATTCCCCATTCACGCGCAAGGGATTCACTAGCAATACTCCACTCTTCTTCACCAATTGATCTTTTTTTACTACTGGATACATTTATATCAAAGGACTCACCAACAGATCTTTCAACAAATCTTTCTTCAACCATTCAATGATATAATAACATAAAAGATTTAAAAATAATTTAATTAATATATTTTAATTAAATGTAAAATTAAAATATTTACTATAGTTAATAATGTCCGCAGTCCCACCAACAATCCCAGCCGATGCTAACGTTTCTAGCCTCCACTCAACCAAAGTCAATCTAGTGAAAGGCGCAGTAACTATTGCTGCCATCGCAGCAACCGACGCACCAGGAACAGTAAATGCCGCCTCCGGAAAAATCACATTTACCTCCGCAACCGTAGCAACCGCCACACAAACAATAGCCACAATCACCAATAGTTCATGCAGTGCTAGCAGCGTTGTAATCGTATCCATCGATTCGTACGCTGGCGTTGCCGGAACAAATGGTGTTCCAACAGTATACGCCAAAGCCGCTGAAGGAAAATTCGTTCTCACAGTCGTAAATGAAAGTGTTACCGCTAATGCCTTGGAAGGTGAGTTAGTAGTCTCTTTCCTGATCGTTTAAACAAATAAACAAATAAACAAATAAACAAATAAACAAATAAACAAATAAACAAATAAATATATTAATTATTGTAATACAGCAATTAATATATTGGTTATAGTATAATGCCTAAATTACACTTTGGATCAAGGGGTGGTGTGTATACTATAAAAAATGGAAATAAGAACTATCTTAAGTTTGGAAATGATAGTGATAGTGATGATGAAGGAATTAATTTCAATAATGGTGCGTTTGGTAATGAAGGAGAAGGACAAGGACAAAGTGATTTGTATAAATTATATTCGGATCGAAATGATGATATAGCTAAATTAGATAATGTTATTGATAATATTAATGATATTAATGGTTATGGTTATATTAATGGTTATGGTTATACCAAAGATAATGAAGAAGAACTATTCCACAATATATTACGTTATCCTAAACCCAATCCTAAATCAAATAATAAAAATCATTATAAAAATCTTATAAACGAAAATAATTTATACAATTTAAGATATTTGGCATTTAATAATGATGATATAGATTATTATTATGGTAAGATAATGATAATAGTAAATAATAACCATATATCATTTGAACCAAAACGTTTAAATTTAAACCAAGACGTTTAATCTAAATTAATTAAAAGATTACATATCTTTAAACTAATAAATGGATACAGTAACAATTTCATCCGACCCAATATTTAGAAAACCCCTAACAATAGACGAATACCCATGTAAATATATTAACGTCAATGGAACCAAAGACCAGGTCGCATGCCACATGGAACTAGCATGGATCGATCCAGAAACATTACCCATGGTATCCATACTTACACCAACCTACAACAGAGGAATGTTCGAAAAACTAATGCTACGCAACTGGAATGCCATAGACTACCCCCGCGATAAACTAGAATGGATCATAGTAGACGACTCAGACGACAAAAAACTATCACTAAACACACAATCATTCAACAGTAAAAATATTAGATATATTAAAATAAACGACAAGTTAACACTAGGCAAAAAACGTAATTTCTTAGCTTCTCTTGCTCGTGGTTCTATACTTGTCCATATGGATGATGATGATTTCTATCCACCCGAAAATGTAATTTCTAGAGTTAAATCTTTGTTATTGTCTGACGGGAAAGAGTGTGTTGGGTGTAATAAAACACTTTGTTATGATTTAATTAATGATCAGACGTTTGAAGCGTTCGACCCCAGTACGGAATTTCCGAATATTCCCTGTACGATTAGTGAATCTACTTTAGCCTACACAAAGGAATTTTGGAAAGCTCAGAAATATGACGATTCCGATACCTATGCAGAATGTTTAAAATTTATCGAAAATAGAAGTGATGAAATTATACTTATACCGTATATATTCGTTGTAACACAACTATCGCATAATTCAAATACAATTAAAAGATGGATGCTAAGAAGCACACAACACACAGTTCAATTCATAGACAACATAAGTATGATGGATAATTTACTGATACAAGACCTTAGGGCCAGAATTGTACAAACATTTCCCGAATGGAAAGATAGCATCGATTTCGTAAACAAATATCATAATTTAGACAAGAAACAATTTATTAGACGGTTAGAAACAAGTGATAAACTAAAAAATAATCCATTCATCATCAATCACATTCGTTCTTTACAAAGTAAAAAGGTGAGTAACGGTAAAGAAATAGTATACTATTGTGGACCGGGAAGATATTTAAATTTTTCCAATACGTGGAACGGGAATTCTGTAGGACTTGGTGGTTCAGAAGAAGCTGTTGTAAATCTAAGCGAACAATTTGTTAAACTTGGATACACAGTCACAGTCTATAACATTTGTGACAAACAAACAATCGTAAACGGAGTTAATTATGTAGAACACTGGAAATGGTCACCACTAGATAAACAACACCTAACAATCATATGGAGAGATCCCAGTATTTTAGATACAAACATAAACAGTAACAAAGTTATATTGGATCTTCATGACGTCATTGACCCACTATGGTTAACAAATGATAGATTAAATAATGTATCACAAATATACTGCAAAAGCCAATTTCATAAAGATCTGTTGAAAGATATTTTGGAAAAAGACAAAATTAAAATTATACCGAACGGTATTGACAGTACCAAATTTAATAATAGTAATATATTTCGTAAACAAAACACCATCATGTCCACAAGTTCACCCGACAGATGCATAACTTCACTACTTTATGCACTACCCATAATTAGATCAGAAATAGGGTTAGAAGATACGCAAATTATTTGGGCATACGGGTTTAAATCAGGAATATCCAAAGGGGGTATGGAAAGTCATCAGGATCCAGAAATACAAAAATGGGTAAATAAAACTAAATCACTAATATTAAAAACAGAAGGATTTGTCGATCTAGGACGTATTTCACACAAAGAAATTATAGAACTAACACAAACAAGTAATATATTTGCATATGGAACAGTATTTCCGGAAATTGATTGTATATCATTGACAAAAGCAATGGCTGGTGGTGCCATACCAATTGTTACAAGTGTAGGTGCTATAGGTGAAAAAGTTAAATTTTTTAATCATATGGAAATTAATGAACAGGTTGTAGACCCTAAAATGACCTATGATTCAATAGATTATTCTATCAATGGACCAGAATTCTATACATGGGTTCAAAAACTTATTAAACAATTAAAAACAAATACATCCGATAACGACAGAAATATTATGAGCGATAGCGTTTGTAAGAATTATAGTTGGAAAAATATTTCGAAAACGTGGTTAAATTAACATACAATAGGTGATGGTATATTTTGTTTATCTAAAATAGAATTTGACATATATATATTCATATAAGTATCTCCATAATCACTAGGAATTTTACTTGGAACCCAATCACTATTATCTGGTATATCTTCAACAACAGTAATAATAAAATTGTTAGAATCATTAATAAAATTGTTTAAAACAATAATAAAATTTTTATTTACTTGTGTTTCCGATATTTTATTTACTATTTTATCTATTTTATCATCAGTAACACTACCATCATCATTATTAAGCATTATTACATTATTGTTATAGTTATAATTTAAATTTAAACTTAAAATAAAGTCTCTTACCGTTTCTGATATAATACTAGTTTCCATATTGGTAACGTTTTGTTCATAACAAGTCTTAGAATCCCAAACTAACTTCATATCACGATACGATGTAGCAGGACCCGATGTAGTAGGACCCGACGTAACAGGACCCGACGTAGCAGGACCCGACGTAGCAGGATCTGTTTCAGGTGAATAATTCCAAATTATCTTAGCAGGATCTGTAACTATTAGAGTTATTACGACAGCGAGAAACATTAAACATAATGCTACAATCATTTTATTTCTTTTTGAAATCATTTTATTTCTTTTTGAAACCATTATTAACTATATTAAATATATTAAATATATTAAATATATTAAATATTATTAATGTTATTGCAAACTCTTAATGTTGATAAATATTGTAAATATACGACTATACCTATTATATTATTATTAATATTTTTGTTTCTATTTACAAGTTTTTATAAAGGTGTTGCTGCTGGTGGAGATTTAAAATATGATACAATGGATAAATGTTTAGATTCCCAGTGTTATCAATTCGGAATAGTACTATTTGTGTGTTTTTGTATTTATCTACTATCGTACGGATTTTTTAGAAACTACCCCATACAAAGTTTCGGGGTTATTATATTATTGTTTATATCAACACTAGCAAATATAGTAATAAACGATACATTTGATGGTGTTTTTGAATATGTTAAATATATTTCTATTTCGGTGGGTGTTATAATACTCGCAGCAACAAGATTTTATAGTGCTACAAATTATAAAACACCAAATTTATTAAGTAAGAATTCTGTTAGTTGGGTTTTATTATTAATTTTAGGATTAAATATAGCGGAAGCCTGTTATACAGATTTTAAAGATGAAAAATATTATAATCTAATAGCAGGAATAATATTATTAATTACAATACCAACACCCGTGTCTAATCTGTTGGGAAACAATAAAAATAATAATTGGGGGGATCTTCTTGGTATTAATAAAAATAATTCATATGATTTTGTATTTAAAACACCGATGGTGTGGGTACTTATGTATATAATATGGAATATGTGTTTTTCATATTCATCAAGAAAAGAACACTTTGCCACAATAGTCGTAGTTTTACTAACAACATTGTTTAGCGATTTTCCAAACTCTTTATCCAATATACCTTGGTTGTTTATGCAATGTAGAGTTTATACATTGTTTATTAGATATGTTATATTAGGTTGGGATGATGTATATGAAAAATATGCAGATTCATCTAATTGGTACAACGAAGATATATCAAACTATTGGGGGCTAATAAACATGATTAGTTTTATTGTCATTTTAATATATTGTCATTTTAATAAGTAGTATTAGATGAGTTCAAATGAAATAGAAGAATTTACAGTTTCAACACACATAATAGTTTCTATATCTATTACTTTACTAGTTTGGTTTCTATTTGCAAAACCTATAACCAGAATAGGTCCTGGAAAAACATTAAATTTAATGTATTTTACAATGTTTATATGGTGTATACTATTTCCAACCATAATTCTGATAACAAAAACATATGACGACTCAATAACAGAACAATCAACTGGTGAAAGCATTTTCGTTCTACTTAAATTTGTAAGTGTTCTAATTGCACTGTTTGCCATACAGGGTTTCATAATATACAACTCGTCTTTGACTCATAAAAAATTAAATTTTAACACAATGACCATTGTTTTATCACTAATATTAATTGCAAATATAGGAGAAGCATGCTACACACAATTTAAATTATGGGTAGATGATAAAAAACCAAACAAAATAATAGATCTTATTAATCCCATAATTGGATTGCTATTAAATGTAATTGTCATAATTAAAATTTTTAATAAAAAACCAATGACAATATCCACAACCAAAGACTCAATCCAACTAAGTTCGGGATTTGATATATGGTTCATAATAGCCTACACAGCATGGAACCTATTATTTAGATCAAGACTAGGGGAAAGTACAGTAATCATTATTTTTACACTAACGACACTAGTATTACCACTAATTACACATTTAACAAAAACTGGTGATTGGCTTCAAGTTAGAACTATAGGTCTTTTAGCATACTTAATAATAATACTAGGTATTACAGAAGGCCAAGGAAGATTATTCCCAATATATAATACACAAGGATACGACAAACATACAGATGAACAAAGTATTATAACAAAAATTCAAAAAGAAGAATGGTATAGCTATTTATTGCTAATACTGGGAGCAACAACATTAGTACCATCATTTTATACGGTTTTAAAATAAATTGTTAGGAATGCAAGTGCTTACATTAAAATAATTTAAGAGTTTGTTGGATAATAATAATAAAAAACAATGGGGATTGACAACAGTTCAAAGCTTATCGTTGGGTGGAATATTGATTACAACAAGTTTTATGCTTACATGAAAGAGAATAATATTGAATCTTGTGATGAGAATTACCAATGTATGTGTGGACCTGAATGTTGGGGAGAGAACTGGAAACACGATTTTGTAATAAAGTCCTGTAGTCCGTATTATGATTGTGGTTATGAGAGTGATAATTTATATGTATGTTTGACAAACGAAGAATGTCTTTCGGGACTTGAAATTACAGAACTACTAAAGAACACAGATCTAATAACTAAAGCAAAGAAGTTCGCAATTTCTACGGGTGCAGAAGATAAAGATCTTATAATTACTTCGGAACCACATATTTGGTAAGTTAACTTAATGATTGGATGATAGAATGAGCTTTTACTATATCAGATTCTTCAATACCGGGATTTTTAGTACCCAACTGAATACAACTAAATCCATGTTCAAGAGCATCTGTTATATTAATGATATTATCATCAAACAATAATACTCTCTTAGGATCTGTTATTCCATATTTATTCTTAATAGTATTCAAATGTTCAACCTTTACACCAGCAGCTTCATCAAAATTACTTGTCTTTGAATTGGGATTAAAGTAGTAATCATCCTTATTAAAATGGGGGTCAACAAATCCCAATTCTTCCATATTCAAATCATTTGTATTATCTATATCACGAACTGTATTTATAGCCAACATACATCCCATATCTTTACACATCTTAACACAACGACGCTCAGAAACTTCATTACTTATTATATCAAATACACAAATAATAGGCTCTGGAGGCTCAACCATAACAGGCTCTTCAAAATGCTCTTTAACTTCAGGAACGGGTGCAGGAACATAAATGTACTGTGGCACTTCAACATATTGGATTATAGGATCAGGTATTAGATAATTTCTAATTTTTTCATAAGGGAATATTATTAATAGAATTACGAACCCTATGATCCATGGAATCCAAACTTCATATGCTGGGATTGGTATCGTTACTTCTTTAACCATTTATACTATATAACCAAATTAGTTAAATATTAATAACGCAATAACAATGCACAAAATCCCTTAAACAGCACAATTCACAAAAACCCTTAAACAGCACATTTCACAAAAACCCTTAAACAGCACATTTCACAAAATCCCTTAAACAACACATTTCACAAAATCCCTTAACAACACAATTTATTTAAAATTAATTAAAATTAATTAAATTTAATTAAATGGGTTTATTTCCGAAATTTTTTTCTTTTTTAAGGATATCAGCAATGGGAGGAGGTTTAATGCAGTTAGTCAAATAGGCGGCTAACAACAGTCAGCTGCCATAGTGTCCCAATATCCCAGGGGATTAAACACTATGGACAAACAGTGTTACTGGCTAGTTATTAATTTTTTAATTCAATATATTCAATTTCCGAATCAATTTCAATTTTAGAATCATTTTTTGGTTTATCACTTGTTTCCGAATCACTTGTTTTTGTATTGGGAATATTATTGTTTTTAGAATTTAGGTTGACGGTAGGAGTTTTATATAGTTTATATTTTGGTTTATCAATATCGTGGTTCTCTTTCAGATGCCCTCGCATATCTTTCCACATATTAAATTTTTCATTACAGTTTTCAGAAGTACATACAAACTCCTTAACTTTGGGTGGTTTTACAACTTTTGTTTGTTTTGAATCTTTTCGATCATTGTGGACGTTATTGCGACCGGTATTATTCATACCCACCTTCCTTTCCGTGTTACGGTCTTTGTTACGGTCTTTGTTACGATCGTATTTGCTTACGGTGTCACGATTGTCGCGACTGCGATCATATTTACTTGGTTTCCTTTTGGGATCCCTGTAGTTAGGATTGCGTGGATCTGTAATATTAAAGGGTGATTCTTGTGGCCTGAGTGGTGGATGAACGACTGGATTAAAGGTTGGTTTGACGACGGGATTGGCGACGGAATCTTTGTTGATCAAAAATTGTAGTCCATCTACGATGTTCCTTAGTTCTTTTACCATGGGTATTAGTTCATTATACGAAGAAGCCATCCTATCACTTTATATAACACAACAGATTCTAAACCTTAAATAAATTTAATAGCGACACATTCAAATTGCGGGAAATCCGTGAAGCTTTAGTTACCGCGGATTTTTGGAAACGAAAATTGCAGCACCAGGGTAATGACCTCGGGTTAGGTAAAAACACTAAAGTATATGGTAATCCGCAGCAAAGCCTCTAACTCTATGAGTTTGGGGAATGTTCAGAGACTAAATGTTTGTGGGGGTTTAAAAACTCTTAAGATATAGTCCAACCCCTAGGGAAACTTAGGGTATAAGTCGAAAGACTATCCAATAAATAAATAATTAAGATTCTGTGTAACAAGCGCTTACGGTGCTTTATAATCTTGGGCATCAACAGTCGACTGCCAAATCAAATAGATTTGGATAGACAGTGTTATCGGCTAGTAATAATATTTTAATTTATTGCGACATCATCAAATTGCGGGAACATCTTTAAGCTATAACTACCGCGTTTTAATAGAAATATTAAAGGCAGCACCAGGGTAATGACCTCGGGGAAGTTAAACAGATTTAAAGTTTAACGTGGTAATAACGTTATAGTATATGATAATCCGCAGCGAAGATTCTTATTAAAATGTTTATTGTCAATTTATTTGATAATAAAAGAAATAAAATTCCTAATATTGGAAATTTGGGGGAAATAGATAAAAAAGTTTTATTAAGAATTATTAATAAAACTAAAATAGAAGGTTTAGTTAAATCTATAGATGAAACATCATTTGAAATAATAAAAGAAATGTGTTGGTTGTGTGGAGAAAATAACCTTAATAGAAGAAAAGGGACACAACATAAACAAATTTATTTTAAAGGGTGTAAACACGTTTTAATTCACAGACTTATGTATCATAATTTTATAGAAGATGTACCTTTATTTGATAATTATAATAAAACACATCAAATAAATCATAAATGTAGTCATGAAAATAACGGAAGATGTATAAATCCCTGGCATATGTATTTAGGTTCTAATAAATCTAATTTACAAGATAGTAAAAAAGAAAAAACCTTTAGTACTATAAAACATCCAGGTTTTGGTGAAAAACATCATCTTAGTAGATTTACAAACGAACAAATATCTGAAATTAAAGAAATGAGAAATAATGGACACACTTATAAAGATATAAGTGAAAAAATGAATATTTCCCCAAATTATGCAAGCCAAATATGTAGAGGTTATAGACGAAGTATTTCGTAATAATAATAAGAATAACGTTCATCGACTAAACGGTGATGGGCTTTTGTAATCAATTGTAAGATACAAAGGCTTAAGATATAGTCAGGCCATTATTGAAAAATAGTGGATTTAAAGCAGGATGTATATCTTACCGGTAATCCACAGATAACATTCTTTAAAGTGAACAGATAGGGTAGTTACTACGAGACCCCTATTTACAGCTTTGAAAAGTAGTATGCCTAAATTAAGTGGATATATTTAGGAAAATTTATTAAAGGTTCCACAGATATGCATGCTGATCCATATCTATCCTTACTACTAGTCTTATTACGTTACTTTATATAGTAATAAGGCGACACAACCTGGAGGCGGGAAACTCCTAAAACTTTTTAAAGTTTTGAATTCATATAATTATAAATAAATAAAATGTCTTATTGTTGTTGTAAATGAAAAAACAACAAATTAAAGCATTATTATATGAAATAAAAACGATGGTACTAACCTTAATTTGAAAAATTTAAGGGGCTCAGAGAAAAACTGAGATATAGTAAAAATCCAAAAGATATATGGACAATCCGCCACCGAGAATCTAATAACGTTATGCTAGTTTATGATTCCGGCTCAACGATCGCCAAGGTGTGGGTCTGAATAGTTTAGCAGACTATAATGAAGGCTTAAGGGACGATCTGGCCATTATTGAAAGATAATGGATTAACCGTGTCTATCGTAGACATTAATTGTAGTGTCAAAAAGCGTTCTGCTTGTTTTATATGGACTCTAAAACAAGGAAAAACAGTTGAATTCCATTAATAATTCAGACGCTAGTTTTGGATGTTATAGTATTAGATCTTGCTGATCCTAATTTATTATAATAAACCAAAGCAACATCATCAAATTGCGGGAAAGCCTTTAAAGCTTTAACTACCACCCTAATTTAGAAATAAATTACGGGGAACAGGGGTAATGACCCTTCCCAGGTGCACTACGTGCACAGTCAATCAATTGCATAGCAATTTTGGCTTGGTAATAACGTTAAAGATTAGGTGATCCGCATCGAAGCTTCTTTAAAAGAAGAACGTTCAGAGACTAGACGGTGATGGGTGATTTAGTACTTAGTACATAAATTGCTTAAGGTATAGTCCGGCCCCCTAAGAAACTAAGGGGATTAACCGACAAATTTTGCCATTAACATCTTCAGTGGTTAAAAGTAAACTGCTTGAATAAATTCAAGGTAAACAGTAATTTACTAGTAATGTAATATTTATATTATGTTGCGACATATCTAAATTGCGGGAAACTCCTAAAGATTTGATTACTACTTAATATAAAGAAATTTATATTAATATCCGGGGTAATGACCTAGGAAAATGATTAAACTAATAATAATTTAAAGTTTATTTATTAATTTAAAATAAATAAAATGATAAAGTGTAAACAATGTTCTGAAGAAAAATCGAATAATATAGATTTTATAGCATCTTTAAATCATATAATTATAATTAAATCATTTGAAGTAAAAACATCAAATATAAAAATGGACAATCCGCAGCCAAGCCTCTAAGTTCGTAAATTCCAAATGGAATTACTGATAGAATAAGAGGAAGGTTCAGAGACTATAATGGTATGGGTTTGAAACGAACTAATCATTCGTTTATGATAGCTTAAGGTATAGTCCGGCTTTATTTGAAAAAATAAAGATATCCGTGAGGCAATCGAACAGGTGTTCTCCGGCACCGCAGACTTTGGCCGCAAGGTCACGTGCACTATTTCCAGAAATGGAGATCTGATCAACCACATTTACCTTCAGGTACAGTTCCCGGCTCTCTCCGTCGGGTCTGTATTTACAGGTACACTCCCTAACAACGTTGCATGGACCAATTCCCTCGGTCACGCTCTCATCCGCCAGGTGCAGGTTGAGATTGGTGGTCAGAGAATTGATCAGCACTTCGGTGTATGGCTCGAGATCAACAATCCCAGGTCTCAAAAAGTAGCTTGCTGTTAATATATGGATTAGCCACCATTAATAATTAACAGAAAAACAATTTGTTACTAGTCATAACTTTTTCATTATTATTAGTACTTGCCTCCCAAAGTACAAAAGTAGTAAGAAGTAATATGGCGACAAAACCAAATTGCGGGAACATCTCGAAAAAATATAGAATAAATATTTTAACAACGAATTTCTACCACTTCCCGAAGGAAACTTTGAAGAAGGAACACGGTTAATATCCGTACCCAATGGTAAAAAGGAAATTCATAGAGAAAATCCGCAGCCAAGCTCCTAATGTCGTTTTTGTAAGACTATGGAGAAGGTTCAACGACTAAATGGTTTTGGGTCTAATTGGTTTAACAAACCAAAATGATGGCTTAAGATATAGTCTAATCCTTATGGCGACATAAGGTATTTGCTCATGCTGGGATGAGCTCACCCAGGTATCCGAGAAGCAGAACGGCTACAATCACATGATTAACTTTAGTCATCAAAAGTATCACACTGACGCAAATAATAGGCCCTTTGCGCAGGAAAATGTTTGGACTCCTATTATATGTTGTATTTAGCGTAGAATACAATAGAATATAGTCAGATACTAGTCTTAATATAATATATTACTTGATTTGCTGATCCTTATTAGTAATAATTATAATTAAGGCAACATACCTTATAATGACGGGGAACTCCTAAAACTTTAACTACTCACTTTTATTTGGAAACTTATAAGAGGAACACGGTTAATAGCCGTATCCAAGTGCATATAAAAATGCACAGTTGCTACTTCGTAGTGACTTAGTAATAAGTTAAAGATAAGTTTAGTGTAATAACTAAACTAAATGGACAATCCGCGGGTAAAGAATCTAAATATAATATAAAAAATATTATACATGATTGTCCCTCAACGACCGCACGGGTATGGGTCTTCTATTTATGATAAATAAGAAGGCTTAAGATACAGTCTAGTCCCCTAGGGAAACTTAGGGGTATTTCGTGGTAAGTACGCTACTAAACACATTGGTAGCAAAAGCAGCATGCCGTTAATATTAGCTTTCTAAAATTAATGGATAAACATTTCGAGTTGCTAGTCTAGTCACTTTTTCATTTTCTTAAGCTGTAAGAAAGTAAATAAACTACCGCTTAACTAGCGGCGCCACCTAAAAGGTGTGGTAGGCGACATTTTCAAATTGCGGGAAATTCCTAAAGACTTAGATACCGCGCATGCATAGCAATATAGCATGGCAGCACCAGGGCAATGACCTCGGGTAAGGTAAAAACTCTAAGGATTGGATAATCCGCAGCGAAGTTTCTATTAATTATTGTTTTTTAATAGAAACGTGTTCAACGACTACAAAGGAAATGGGTCTGAAGGGAATAACAACCCCTAACGATGGCTTAAGATATAGTCTAAACCGGTGTTTTCAATAAGAAAACCGTTAAAGTATCTCGAAAGGGACGGTATGTGAAATATATAAAACTATTTAAAAATTATTAACATTATAAATTAAAAACATGGATTCTAAAGCATGTATTAGTTGTAAATTTATAAAAACATTAGATAATTACCAAACTAGAAAAAGATATAATCTAGAAAAAACAGAATATACAATAAAATATTTAGGAAATTGCAGGCCTTGTGAAAAAGAAAGAATAAAAAAATGGAAACATGAAAAAAGAGGAGTTAAATCATGGTCGGAAAGAATGATAGAAAATATAGATGAAAAAGAATGTACTAATTGTAATGTTGTAAAAGATATTTCACAATTTGGTAACAGGACAAAGAATCTAGGTGTATTCCCGAAATCACATTGTAAACAGTGTGAAATGATTACTATAAGAGATAAAAGAAAAGAACAAGGCCTTGAAAAAAGAAATTTCAATAAATGTGACTATTGTAAAAACTGTGAATATTGTTTAGGTGGATATAGAAATTGTGAAAATTGTAAAAGTTGTGAAAGCTGTATTATTATTAAGAAAATAAGACATAATTTATCAAGTAGAATATGTATAGCTGTAAAAAATAGAAATGTTATAAAATTGGACAAATCTATGAAATTAACAGGATGTAGTTTAAAAGAATTATTATCATGGTTCGAATATAGATTTAATTCTAATATGACATGGGAAAATTATGGATCTTATTGGGAAATAGATCATGTTATTCCATGTACTTCATTTAAATTAACTGATAAAAAATCACAACAACAATGTTTTCATTGGAGAAATTTACAACCGTTAGAGGAAACTAGAAATAGAGAAAAATCTAGTAGAATAATACCTCACCAAATACTAATACAAGAATTAAATGTTAAATTTTATAAATTAATGCTATGAAAAATAGTATATTTCACGATTTTGAATGTAGGCCTCGTCGGGAACGCAGCAAGCCCTCGTATCTACTACGTGCCTCTGCAGTTCTGGTTTAAATCTATTGAACCCAAAAGTAACACCTCTATTCCATGTGGACTCTGGAATAGTAAAACGGTTAGAAATTCCACATTAGATATAATAACACCTGGTATTGTATGTTAATATTTTGTTGCTAGTCTATTATTATTTTTCATTCTGATGAATCGCCTCCCAAAGATTTAACGATTTAAGGAGTAAGAATAATATAGGCAATACTTTCAAATTGCGGGAAACTCTTAAAGTTACTAAAAATGAAATTGTGTAAAGGCCCTTGTGGTCTAGAAAAAGAAGATTTTAATAAAAGAATATCATCTAAAGATGGTTTACAAAGTTATTGCAGACAATAACATAGAATTACATTATTATATGAATTCTATTATAAACGTAAACCGTTTTATACAAAAAACACAATCTAATTTTGAAGGGTACCAAGCTTTAAATGAAAGTTTAAAGTGGCTGAGAGAAACAAACTCAGATTAGGTAAAAATCCCAGTAAATGTATTTACTAATATTAGTAAATTAAATAGACAATCCGCAGCCAAGCTCCTAAAGTCGTGTACAAGACTATGGAGAAGGTTCAACGACTAAATGTTAGTAGGCTTAAATCGTCTTGTAAACGATAATGATAGCTTAAGATATAGTCTAGACCCACTTTTGAAATAAAAAGTGTTAAAGTACACCGAAAGGTGGGGTAGGTTTTAAGTAATTATTTACTTGAACATTCGTGTAGAAACCCCGGTCTTTCGCTCCCGTTAATCGCGCTGCAGTATCATGAGGTCAAGATCATCCTTGAGTTCCGTACTGCCTCTGAGCTCGTCGTCGGGCTGAGTGCCGCTGGCGATCGCGACAATGCATCGAATACGACTACCATCGTGGACAGTGCTGGCGTTTCGCTTCAGTCGGCCGCCCTGTGGGTGGATTATAGATTAGTCCACAAGAGTAATGGTCAAAAGCCATTGCTAGTATTTTAATTTATTAAAATGCAACACATCTTGCAGCGGGAAAGCCCTTAGAACCTTTGATACCACCTCTTACCGAAAGGTAATGTTAGGGACCACAGTTAATTACTGTTCTCTGGTAACAATTCAAAGGATTGGGTAATCCGCAGTGTGACTTCCTAAAGCCATAAGCTAGGTTATGGAAGCCCTTCAACGACTGAACGGATGTGGGTTTGAAACGAAGCATGCTATGCATGCAGTCGCCACTTGTGGTGGCTTAGCCATCGTTAATGATAACTTAAGATACAGTCTACTCCCGGTTTTTAAAAACCATTAAATTCCCTGAAAGGGGGGGTATTAAGGTACATCTACCTCGACACCGAGGAAAGACGTAGATTCGCTCAGATGTCGCACGAGTACTTGATAGATCAGCTTAAAAATGAGGCTGAAAAAGTAATTACCCAAAAGGAATTGCTAGTATACTAATTATTGACAAAGTCAATTAAAGATATACACACTATTATGTATATAGTAAAAATGGATAAAAATTGCACACAATGTAATTGTATAAAAAAATTAACAGAATATTATCAAAAGAAAAATGGTTATTTTAGATCAGAGTGTAAAAAATGCACTTTAGAAAAATGTAAACTATACAGAGATAAAAATAAAAACAAAGTCTCAGAATGTATAAAAAAATGCAGAAAAAACAACCATACCAAATATCTTGAAACCGAAAAAAGATATAGGGGAAATAATAATGATAATATAGTTTTGTTAAGAACAGAAAACAAAGAAAAGTATGCAATTTCTAAAAGAAAATATGAAAAAAATAAATTATTAACCGATCCTATATATAAAATTTTAAAAAATACAAGAAGACGAATTAATAGAGCATTTAAAGATAAATCCGTAGAGAAATCGGAAAAATCTGTTTTATTATTAGGATGTTCTTCTAAATTTTTAAAAAATTGGTTAGAATATCAGTTTAATTCAAATATGACGTGGAATAATTATGGACACCCTGTAGACAAGGACCCAAAAGGATTCTATTGGGAAATAGATCACGTTATTCCTTGTGCCTCATTTAATTTAATAAATAAAAATGAGCAGTACAAATGTTTTAATTGGACAAACTGTAGACCTATGAAAGGTATTGATAATAATTTAAAAAATGATAAGATAATTCCATTACAAATACTATTACAAGAAATACGTGTATATTATTATAAAATAGTATGCGACAAAACCAAATTGCGGGAAACCCCTAAAGTTCTAACTACCACCTCCGAAGGAAACTATCGGTAGGGACCACTGTTAATTGCAGTTCTCTGAAATCTAAAGATTTCGAAATCCATTTTGGATTTTTGGTAAAAAGGTTAGAAATAAAGCTTAACAGCTTAAATGGGCAATCCGCATCCAAGCCCCGTAATTCCTAACAGAATCGGGGAAGGTTCAACGACTAGACGGTTTTGGGCTAATTTTCTTGATGAAAATCGGCTTAAGGTATAGTCTAAACCGGCAATAAATATCACGAAAGTGACGGTATACTTGTCAGTTTACTGGCGCAGAATCCCTTCAGCTCGACCAGGTTGCAAATAAGGTAAGACTTAATTTCAATCACCCCGTCAAGGAGCTTGTATGGGTCCTGCAGATGACCAAGAATTTCACCATTGGCACAGCATATAATGATTGGTTCAATTTCAGTGCTGCCCTCCCAGGCACACCAACACCGTCGAACGCTGTAGATCTTATGGCTGACGCCAAGATTCTGCTTGACACATTAGGCAGAAACAGTATTGATTCAACACCAATGCTAGTTTGTTATTAAATAACAAGCAACACTTCCAAACTGCGGGAACCTCCTAAAGTCTTAATTACTATTTATTAATCGAAAGATTAATGAAGATCACTGTTAATTGCAGTTCCCGAGTAATAATATTAAGAATAAAGCTTAAAAGCTTAAATGGACAATCCGCATCCAAGTCCCGTAATTCCTAACAGAATCGGGGAAGGTTCAACGACTAGACGGTAGTGGGGGATAATATTCCCTTAAGGTATAGTCTAAACCCTTTAAATACTGCGAAAGCAGGGGTATACCATTTGTAATGGTCACGACAGATTTCAGGTGCGGCCCCAGACCTTAAAAATAGGGTTTAAAAGTATTGTTTCAAATTCAATACTAGTTTGTTGAAACTATTTAAGAAAATTAAATAGCTTAACAACAAGCGACACATTCAAATTGCGGGAAACTCTTAAAGTTTTAACTACCACTCCACCGGGAAACTAGGTGAGAGGACCACTGTTAATTGCAGTTCTCAAAGGTAAAAATGTTAAAAATAAAATAGACAATCCGCATCCAAGCCCCTTAATTTTAGTAAGAAAATAGGGGAAGGTTCAACGACTAAATGTTTGTGGGGGTTTGAAATAGACATTCAAACTCTTAAGATATAGTCTAGTCCCGCGGGTGAAATAAACTGCATCAAATACACCGAAAGGTGGGGTATAAACGATTTCCGTCTGGTTCAGCCTTACCAGCACCACACCCGTGTTCCCGAGAAGCACATTTACGTGTACTCGTTCGGGCTCCGTCCTTACAATCTTAGGGGCAAAAAGTATTATTTAAAAGATAATGCTAGTTTAAATAAGTTTAAAGTTATAAGTACTCACATATAGACGAATTCAATAACAAACTTAAAATAAGCGACACATCCAAATTGCGGGAAACTCCTAAAGTCTTAATTACCACCTCCGAAGGAAACTATCGGTAGGGACCACTGTTAATTGCAGTTCTCGATGGTAAAAAAAATTAAGAATAAGAATGGACAATCCGCATCCAAGTTCCTAACCTCGTTATTAGTAAGAGTATGGAAAAGGTTCAACGACTAAATGCTTGTGGGCTTGAAATGGTTTAACTAACTATTAACGATAGCTTAAGATATAGTCTATTCCCGTAGATGAAATAAACTACACGAAATACATCGAAAGATGGGGTATAAAAGGAAGAACACCAGCCTAAACATATTGGGCTAAAAAGCATTATTTCAAATCTAGTGCTAGTTGTTTGATTTAAACATTAATAAATTAAATAAGCGACACATTCAAATTGCGGGAACTTCCTAAAGTCTTAATTACCACCTTTCATAGAAATATAGAAAAGGGACCACTGTTAATTGCAGTTCTCGATGGTAAAAATATTAAGAATAAGAATGGATAATCCGCATCCAAGCCTCGTAATTCCTAATGGAATCGGGGAAGGTTCAACGACTAAATGTTTGTGGGTCTTAACGTATAACGTTTAAGGCTTAAGATATAGTCTAGTCCGAATTTTACTTAGTAAAATTGTTAAAATATCACGAAAGTGACGGTATAATCGAGTGGCACCTGCAATTTCTCCCGTATCGATAACGCACAGCTCGTTTTCGATCTTACCAACATCGCCAATTTGGCCAATGTTGCGTCGGGAGACACAGGGCAGATATCCATATACGCCACTTTTGTAGTAGGGTGGTAAGAGTAATGGTCAAAAGCCATTGCTAGTCTAATAAAACACATTTAAAGACGGGCATATTAAGAAAACAGTTAGAAATTAATTATAATATTTCTAGACGAACTGTTAATAGAATTTTAAATGAAAATTAGGCAACACATGTTGTTGCGGGAAACCCCTGAAGCCTTTGCTACTATCTTATTTTAGAAATAGAATAAGAGACCACTGTTAATTGCAGTTCTCTAGTAACAATGCAAAGGATTGGGCAATCCGCGGGTATTTATCTAAGGCCGTTAATTACAAGGCTAAGATAGACCGTCAACGACTGCTGGCATGTGGGCATGAATCGTCTTGTAAACGATTATGATTGCTTAAGGTACAGTCTACTCCCGAATCTACGGATTCATTAAATTCTCCGAAAGGGGGGGTATTAAGGAACTACAACGTCCTTCGTATTAACAACATAGTACGGAAAAGTATCTTGCTTGTAACACTTTTGGCACTGTTACAAGAAAAACAATTAGACTCCAAAAATTGCACACTTTCGGGTGTACAATATAGTCAGATGCTAGTCGAATCCTTTTAGATTCGGCAACACAACCTGGAGGCGGGAAACTCCTGAGAGCCTTTGCTACCACTTTATTTTAGAAATATTATAAAGGAACACGGTTAATAGCCGTACCCAAGCGTAAACGTGTAAACGTTACGCAGTCGCTCACAAGAGTGGCTTGGTAATAATGCAAAGGATTGGACAATCCGCCACCGAGAACCTAATAACGATATGATAGTTTATGGTTCCGGCTCAACGACTGCAAAGGTGTGGGTTTGAAGTTCATTTTAAATGAACCAGTGCACAAGCGCTGAGAGAGTTAATCAACTCTCTATGATAACTTAAGGTACAGTCTGTCCCCTATGGAAACATAAGGGGGTTAAACGTATGTCTGGCATAGAATAAATCCGCTTGTGCCAAACAGTCAGCTGTTTATCTGGTTATTTACTTTACCAGATAATTATAAACAGTGTAAAAGTAAATCAATAACACCTTGTTGGTGTGTTGTATATAACTGACTAGTAACATTAAAAATGTTGCAACATACCTTGTAGCGGGAAACTCCTTAGAGTCTTTACGCGTCGTCTAGACGCCGAACATCTTTGATGTTTGTACTATTTATTGTTCGAAAGAATAATAAAGATCACGGTTAATAGCCGTTCCCTAGTAATAATGTAAAGAATTGGACAATCCGCAGTGTGACTACCTAACTTCGTTATAATAGAATATGGTAGCCCTTCAACGACTGAACGGGTATGGGTTTGAAAGGTCTATTAAACCTTAATGATAACTTAAGATACAGTCTGTATTATAGTGAAATCTATAATGAGCTAACGGGGCGGGTTAGCCTATAGTAATTAGAGCAATTCTTTATTTTTATATATCGATGCTATATTATATTATAAAAAATCAGAAAAATAAAAATCAGAAAAAACCGAAAAAGAAACTGTTGGAATGTCAGTTTCATTAAAAAGGTAGGACGAACGAGTCTATCAACTACACATTCTCGCTGAAAAAGTCGCAAGACTTTAAGGTCGATAAAATCTACTAATTTGTGGTCTAATACCCACGAATGGATGAGTACTCTTTAATAAAACTCGTAGATTCAAATCGTTGCCGAATGGTGCGTAACGTTCCCGATTGCTCAGCGATCCTTGGGATTTATTGCGAAGGCCGGAGACCCCTAGCAATATAATAAATTTATCAAAGGGATTTAGTCCCTAACCCACAAAATAATTAATATATACATAATGTTATATATATATTAAAAATTTTTGTGTAGATCCAAAGTGTTGTGTAATTCAGGTAACTCGGATATTTCGTTAAACTTGCGTTTTTTGGATTCAGGTTCTTGAAATAGAACACGAGCCGATTTGGGCCTTAGTGGTCGGGTCAAGGTATTATAATTATGTTAAACATCTCGTCGTCGTAGTGTTTATTAGATTCAATAAACCATGAATTCCCCGGTCTATACTTTACTTCGTTGTAATTAAATGCAGAAACACATTAAAAAGGTCAACAAGTAATACAACGGCGAGTACTCCAATTAAAGAGTATATTGGGCGAATTTATTTAAAGATTTTGGTTATAATAGTATTAAATAATGGAATCCTATTTTGCAGGTCTATTTGATGGTGATGCAAGTATATGTATTGGGAAATGCCGTAACGATGGATTTCAACTCAAGGTTGAATTTTCTCAGTGTGATACAATTATTAGTGAATATATAACTCCGTATTTTACAAAAAAATATGTTGATAACAGAGACGAAAAATATACTAAACTTAATTGTACTGGTTATAGAGCATGTGGGAAAAATAGTAAGTGTGTATTGGAACTAATGTTTCGATATGCTATAATAAAAGTTCCTCAGGCTAAAACTGGGTTAGAATATTTACCTCTTATTGGAATTCATGGCGAGGAACATAAAGTTATCCGTAAATCATATTATGATAAAATGAAATCCCTTAATAAGGATAAATCTTATCATAAACCTTTTGAAAGATTGAATGAACAATATATAGCTGGTTTATTTGATGCAGAAGGTTGTGTATCGATATGTTTTTCTAAAACTGGTAAAAGACGATGGTATTTTCAAATAGTCCAACAAACAGATCCTAAAATTTTAGATCATATAACAATTTTTTTGGGATATGGTACACAAAGTGCCGGATATGGGAGATGGAGAGTTGCGTCAAAAAAAAATTTTTTAGATTTTGAAAAAAGAATAGGTCCTTATTTAATAATTAAAAAACCAGACTTAATTAGACTCAAAGAAGAATTATTTCCTGAAATAAATCAGGAAAATAAATAAAAATAAGAAAAAAATTACGAAACAGTTATTGATTGTCCTTAGCATAAAGAACCCCACAAAATAATTAATATATACATAATGTTATATATATATATTAAAAATTTTCAAAAAAATATATACCCCAAGATTACGACATACAAAAGAGTACAATAAGCCGAAAACGAAGTACAATAAAATGTCCAACCCCTCATCAACACCCAACACACCAATCGTACCACCACCGAACAATCCCACACCCCCAAGTGGACCAAGGACCAGTCGCCCCAATCCAAGAAACCTAGTGTCCGATAAACTCAACCCAAATGAAGGGTAAAACCTAAAAAAAACAAATATAGTCTTTCGAGACTTTTTTAATTCTAAATAATTAAAATATTTGTTGTATATAATAAATGGTAAAAGTGGATAAAATACTTTCTATGGGGATAAAAACTGGTGTTAGTATAGTGCCATACCAATTGCTTTTAGTACTTAGTTTACTAGTAGGTTCTATAACAATGGGATATTTTCTTATAATTGCGAAACCAGTAGATAGTAAATTTACTGTAGGTTGTTCTGGGTTTGATGTAACTCCAGAAAAACAACAAGAATGTGATGATAAAGAAGCTTCAGAACTAAAGGAATTTGAGGATAATAAGAAAATAGCATATATTGTTGGTTCAATATCTTTACTTGTAATTATATTCAGTTTTGCTATGATTATGAAAAAAATAAGTTTATTAGCTGATAAACTAGGTGAATAAATAATTAAAAATTGAAGATTCTTGTGGTTTTATTTTTCTACTTGTTAAGTACTCGGATTCGGTCGCTGCATAATCGCCTTCGGTTTTGGTCTCTGTGTAATCGCCTTCGGCTTTGGTCTCTGTGTAATCGCCTTCGGCTTTGGTCGCTGCGTACATTCCACCAAAAAATAAAATGGTTGATGTTGGTACCGACATACCCATATAATTAGTTAGGTGACTAAATAATAGATATTTCGTTACATTGTCTGTCGTTGATATTTTGTTTAATACTCTCTTAAGACTTAGTTCAATATAATAGGCTATATTAAAATTTTCTACGTTATTATTTAAGTTTTCCATTATTAATAATTAATATATAATATGTTTTTAAATCACTTTATACAACTAAAGGCTCTATCCATTTCTTGTTCATATGTAAGTCCACATGTAGTCCATAACCAACATCTATAATAATAACAATTACGTAAATTGTTTTTCTCATAAATGTTGGATGCACATAATAATTTTGTTTCTAGTTCTTCGTATGGATTAATGTCTATAAATGAGTATCCTTTATTATCGACAATAAATTGTATTAGATCGTCTTTGTTGTATTTTGTATATCCCTTTAGTTTATAAAATTTTGCTAGCTGGTTGTATATTATTTTTTTATTTTGTTCTAGGTTGGATTGTCCAATAATTTTTTGATTATCTAGATCAAATTTGAAAAATACTAGTCCCTTACAATCATAATATTCTACATCCCTGAAACGAATCATTGTTATTTATTATTATAATGTAATGTTTAAATTAGTGCATTAATGTTAATATCGTTAATGTTAATATAATCATTTTGGGTTACTTTAATGTTTTGGATACTTAGATTCGTATAATTATTATTTGATATAATCGTTTTGGTGTATTGTTGGTATCGGTTCTTCGTATCGGTTCTTTGTTCAGATTTTACCCCTTTTGAGTTTGTGTCTCGGAGGAATGATTTTTTATAATTTTTGTGTGCTTTTGAGGGAATGTCTTCAAATTTAATTAGTTCCCATCTGTCCTGACTCATATAGCTTTCGACAACTGTAATTTTAGATCTTAGGTGGACTATTAGTTTTCTATAGTCCTTTGGTGTTAGCATCATCATATTTGCCAATTTATTCGCAAGTCTCAATTTATTATTATTGAAATGTGTTTTCTCACTTGGAGCCCATTTAGCAGCTAACGAAATTTGATGATTTGGATTATTGGCCAATTGTTGTTGATCAAATTTTAGTTGGTTTGTAAATAGTTCGAGTTCGTAATCATTTGTGTGAAAACCATTGGTTTTAATATTGTAATCTATTGTGTGTTCGCACATATACAAAAGATCCTTCCAACAACCCACGGATTCAACAATCTGTCGAAGTATTACCTTATAAACTAGAGGTTTGCAAATTTTCAAACACAATAAAATAATGTAACATATTTGTCTGTGTCCCTTTCCATTTTTAATATCTCGAATGTTCATAATTATTTTTAAACAATTATCGGGGTCCCTGTTCCAAGAATCCACGAACAATGGAATGTATCTAACAGGTTTACAATCTCTTTCAACCATGTCAAAAGTTAGACCCGTAGACATTATAGTTTTTTATTTATATTATTGTTATAATCTTTAAATTATTAAAAGTAATATAAAGTAAAAAGTAATAATTTAGAGAGAATGTTTTATATATTATTTTTAATTATTTGTTATTCGGTTCAAGTGCAAAGCGCATGTATTGCTGACATAGATGCTTGTTTGTTTGTCGATGAGCGCGTGGATGGTCAAAATGTGTGTGTTGAGTGTTGTGAGATTGAGTGTCTTGGGCAACGATTGGCTTGCATTATAACAGAGAGGTGTGGGAGATGTTTGGTAACGGCATTCATTAAATACGACCTTGGAGATCGTGAATGTATTATGAATTTTCAAAATTTAAAATACCCTAGGACTTAAGTGAATATAAGGGTATATAAGTAATCAAGTAAATCAAGTAAATCAAGTAATAATGGTCACCTTTAGTGAATCTATTGATATTATGGAGTACGTTCTTACCAAAGAAGAGCGTGAATCCAAAAAGAATGCTTACAGGCTGTGTAGGTACATGGGGGCTTTGAACCGGCGTGAAATGAATAACAAGAACAACTACCGGTGTAGGATTGTTTTGGCGTAATCCATACAACTTTGTATTATACAATTTTGTATGGATTGTGAATTAATAATAATAATTAAGAAATTTTAAAAAATGGTGCTTCGGCGCTTGTTTTTGTGCGTAACAAAGTCAACGCTATGTTTTTTCCTGATGATATTTGGGTTGTTATAAAGAATAATTTGTTCTTACCTAGGATTATGAAATCTGAAATTCAAGATATTATTAACGGTATTGCTATATCTAATTTGGTTATTGAACATGAATATGTTGATCCATCAATTACATCAATTGTCGTTGTTTATTTTTATAAAGACTGTGGTGTGAAAACTGAATTTAATATGGAATTCTGTGACAAGTGTGGAGAATATGTTAGAAGAAATGCTGATCACTCAACACCGATTATTTCAATTTGTTTTTGTGATCTTCCAGATTTGGTTTTTATTAACTAAAAACTATTCAAAATTAAGTGCTTCGGCATTTATTTTTTTGATCTCTTTAATTTTTTTAATTTTTTTAAAAATTTTAGAGAACTACCACCCCATACAATATATGCAAATATTACTATAAGTAGTACGTATGATGACAATAGTACAATTTTTTGATTTTTGTTTAATTCTTTGTATATTGTGTGTGACTGTGGTGGTTCTCTGCTGCTGTTGATACTTTGTTGTTGTCCCATTCATTATATTAAATATTTTAATATTTCTTTAACGTCCATAATAATAATACTTATGTCATCTTGATAATCACCTTTAACTTTTTTCTTTACTAGTTCGACTATAGATTTAATAATATTATTGGGGTCGGTGTCTATGTTTATTATGGATTTAAAATTACGTAAACTATTTTTTAACATTTGTTTATCTGTTATAGATGGATACCCATTTAATATATTTTTTTCTTCGTATTTTTCAGTAAATGGATCTGTAACACCATCACTTGTTATCATTAAGTATTTAATTTTTTTTAATTGTTTGTTATCTAATTTATGTATACTTGGATTATTTATAAAAACACCTGGTTCCTGTTCCTTTATTTCAAAATCTCCCATACCTCTAGCAGATTGTATAGAACCATGAACACGCTGATCTTCCCATACGTTTTTATCTTTGGACATGTCGTATACCCTTTTTCTTTCTTTTAAATTAAAATAATCATGTTCCACGCTCAACTGATTAATATCTATATTCAAAGCAGAAGCAGAAGGAGATATAGAATAAGCCGGTGAATCTCCTACGTTAGCTATATAAACATTATGTTTACTCAGATAAATAATTGTTGTTGTTGCACCGGATTCTGTTTTACTAAGATATAGATTATCAAAATTTATAAAAGCATCATTAAATAGTTTATTGCTTGGTTGTTTTGTTTTTAGCATTGTTGCTATGTAATCCAATAAACCCCCTTTATCTTGTGATAGTTTAACAGAACTATATGATCCCGAATGACTATCAAATAATCCAATCATAACAAATTTTCCGTCTGGATCTATGTATTTTGAGACCCTGTCTTCATATTCGTGAGACTTTGGACTATTTACTAATGAACTCTTTTTAACAATATTATCCGATATGTTGTCTGTACTGTATATATTATTGTTGACTTTGTGTTTATTGAATTTTTGTTTACTAACGTTGGGTTTATTGACCTTTTTAGAACGATGTTTAGATAGGCTCAATCTTTTAGTATTTTTTTTAGTATAACTTCTTCTTCTTGGTTTTTCGATCATTTATATTTAGGTAATATTTTTTTTTGTTGTTACAAACACTGTTACAATAATAGTTTAATTGTATGAATCTGTTTCGTGTAGAATATGTCCAATACTATTCAAAATACGAATAACTTCTCCTTTATTATTATTCCCAATTAATAATAATATACTTGATATTATTCCTAATTTTTCGTCATTGGTGTGATCATTATATAAAATATGTGTTAAACTATCCTGGTCTAATTCATCTAAATAATCACTTTTTATTACATTATTATACAAATCGTCGAATTCACCCATGTCGTTGTTTACTAATTCAGTTGCATATGCGTTAATACAATTTTTTAATACTTTTGTTGTATATCTGGTTGGGTTTTGTAAAACATTCATGCATTTACTATAGTCCTTCTTGTATTTAACAAGAAAATTTTTTATTTTATCAGCTTGTATTTGTTCATCTAAAAATTTAGGATAATCTTCGTCTTCTCGCGACATTCTTTTTTTTTGAAATTCTTTCATTGAAAGTTGTTGTAAAGAAGGAACAGATCCACTTGTTATATTTTGTTTTTTGAACGGGTTGAAATAATTTATGTTCCTTTTCGTTATTGTATTTTTACTCATTTGTTAATATGAAACAATATTTTAATTAATTGAATTGATTTAAAAATATGATGTATTAATATAATTATAATATTATTAAAATGGATGAATTAAAGGGTGATTTAGACTCATTTAAAAACGATGTCATTAGATTTAATTCTATCGATGAGCAAATAAAAGTAGCTGAAGCTAAAATAAAACCTATTAGGGAAAATATTCTATCGTTGAAGAAAGAAAAATTGGAACTTAAAAATGAGATATGTATTTATATGGATGATAATGAATTTGATCAGTGTGATTTGCCCAATAATGGGTCTATTACATTTAAGAAAAAGAAAACAATTATTCCTGTGAGCAAGCAATCTATTAGAGAAGATTTGAATAGATTTTTTTGTGTTGGTCCTGGAAAGGAATCATCATTTAGTAGTAAAACTGATATTCAAAAAGCTACTGACATTTATGATTTTCTCTATAACAATAGAGATTATAAGCTAACAAATACATTAACGACTAAGAAATAGTACAACAATTAATTACCTTTGTATGAACATGGTTGTCAGATTGTCTTTCATTATATTTTACTCCTTTGTTGTTGTCCTTGTCTTTCTTGTTGTTAAAATCTTTTAATATTAGTGTTATTATATCGACTCCTTTATATTTAAATTGGTTGTTCTTGGCACTTACTTCATAATAGTGCATATCATTATTTATTGCCCATTCGTTGGCTTCTTCATAACTAACATTTCTTTTATTTTCCATATCTTTTTTATTTCCAAGTACTACAAAGTGGCAATCGCTATTTTGTTCCAATACTTCTAATTTCCACGAATCTAATTTATTAAAGGTAAGTCTGTTTGTTAAATCAAATACTAGGAAACATATTGCTGTTTCTCTATAATATGATTTAGTAATACTTCTAAAGCTTTCCTGACCTGCAGTATCCCATAGATGTATTTTCCATAAAATATTATCAACTGATTTCCTAATTAAGAAAAAATCAACACCAATGGTCATATTGTATTCTCTATCGAATCCTTTATTGGAAAGTACTGAAGATATGCAAGATTTCCCAATACCCGTATGTCCGATTATTATAAGTTTTAATAGATAATCATATTCCATTTATACTTACTTTAAATATTTTATACTTACGTTTAAATGTTTTTATTATATTCTGGTTTATCAACAAATGAAGGAACAATTAACTCTAAAATATTATAAACATCCAGATGTAAAATATAAATTTATTAGAAAGTTGGGTGACGGGAGTGCGAGTAAGATATATATTTCTGAAAATAAGGAAACTGGTGAAAAGGTTATAATAAAATGTATTAATAAAAAAGATGAATGGAAATCTGAATACAATGTATTAAATACTTTAAAAGACTTAAATAGTAATAGTTTACTAAAATTATTAGATGTATACGAAACTTATAGATTTGTGTACATAGTAACTGAATTTTATGATGGGAAAGATCTATTCGATCACATAGATTTAAATGTCCCCTACCCTGAAAATTTTGCTAAACAAATGATCAAAGAGATGGCCATGTGCATAAAAAAATGTCATGATATTAATATAGCCCATTTAGATATAAAATGCGAAAATTATATGGTTGATAAAATGACACCAAATCCTAAATTTATCTTAATTGATTTTGGTCACGCTGAAAAAATTGACAATACTATTAAAAAAGGGTATTCTAAATATGGAACATCATTTTATTTGTGTCCCGAGGGATATGATAAAATTTTTTCTAAGAAAAGTGATATATGGAGTCTAGGTATATGTACTCATTTAATATTATCTGGTGATTATCCATTCAATGGTGATTCGACAGAATATTTTAGATCGGGAAAATTAAATATAGATAAATCATTGTCCAACAGTGCAATAAAATTTATAATTAGGTGTCTAGAATTTGACCCCAAAGATAGATATACGATTGACGAAGTCATAGAAAGTTCATACTTAAACGTTTCCATCTGATTTTAAAAATATTATAGATTGGTAAATGAATTTAAACGAAGAACAGAAGAAACAAGTTTTAGAGAAAAACGCCGTAATAAAATTAGAGACAGTATATCAATTGATTAAATGTTTAGATATTGCCACTAACCGAGGAGCATTTAAAGGAAACGAGTTAAGTTTTGTAGGATCGCTTTATGATATGTTAAGTAAGGGGTTGAATCAGGCGTTTGAAGAGGAAAATAAGAGACTGGAGCCTATCAAGGAAGTAGAAAATGAGAAATAAATTAAAATATTTATATTTAATTAAAATGTTTATATTTAATTAAAATGTTTATATTTAATAGTAATGAATTATAAACAATCTCTTTCAGAACGAACCGGCTCCATGGGCCCAACGGGTGAAGCTTTATGGCCACAGGTGAATGGGACTACCGGTTCATTATATTCTATGAAGTCAGCACCGTTGATATATAACACAACTACCGGTATGTACAATACAACATATGATGCAACTGCCGCGAAAAGTAGTGCTTCGTTTAGTTTTGGTAGGAAACGTAAGAGTAAACGTAAAGTGAGTAAACGTAAAGTGAGTAAACGTAAAGTGAGTAAACGTAAAGTGAGCAAACGTAAGAGTAAACGTAAGAGTAAACGTAAGAGTAAACGCAAGAGTAAACACATGAGTATCAAGGAGTGGTCAAAGACATATGGTAGTGGTTATAGTAATCAAATCAAGAAAAGAAAGAAATTGTTAAAGAAATGTGGTCCTGACTGTTTCTTAAATTCGGATAGATTGAGTTTCCCTGTTTGTAATTCAAATTGTTCTGTTAATAAATATGGTTTGGATGCGGCTTACAAAAGAGCTAAACAGTGGGGTTATGACGATATTGCAAAAAAAGCTAAGAGTATGATGAAATCACACAAGTAAAACAATTTAAATAATAATATATATAAAAAACATAAAAGATATAAAAGATTACAATGGCGTCAACAGAAGTATTGGTGCGAAGTGGTGGGTCGTCGTGTAGTGGATTTTTGTCGTTGATCCTACTTATTACTGGTGGGATTATGTATGGAGTTTGTAAGGATGCGTCTGTTAATGGTTCGTGTGGAGGAAATCAAGAAATTTCAGATGCTGGATTTATTATGATGATTATAGGTGGAAGTATGCTTGGGTTAAGTATTTTTATTTGTTTTTGTTTAATGGGAGTTATGTGTTGTTGTTCAGATTTTTGTAATAATGTTTAAAAATGATTGCGTAAAGTAAATAATATAAATTTATAACATAGTGTTAATGAACGAACAAAATATATGTGTTGGTATAACACGTAAATTTATTAGAATGTCAAAACATATTAAGAATGAAAAAATTACCTACAAATCTGTTTTTTCATATAAAAAAGGAATTGAAAAATGTTCACAAAAAGATATTGAAAGAATTAAAAAACTCTGCATCCCACCAAATTGGAAAAATGTTATAATTTCTACTTCTGAATTATCACACCTTCAGGCTACTGGGGTTGATGACAAAGGTAGAACTCAGTATATTTATCATCCAATGTGGGTATTATTAACTAGTTCGCAGAAATATTCAAGGATGGGACAATTTGCCAAAAAATATAGTTTATTTGAACAACGAATAAAGAATGATATTATAAGTGCAAATGATAATTATGTGTTAGCTATTATGTTTAGAATACTTCAAAAAACTTTTATAAGAGTTGGTAATGATTGTTATGCTAAAAATAATGGTACATATGGTCTAACTTCTTTGGAAAAAAGACATTTAACCTTTGATAAAAAAATTATTATTCTGACATTCATAGGTAAAAAAAGTGTTCCCCAGTGTGCGAAATTCAAAGATCCTCATTGTTATGATTTCTTAAAATCAAAATTGGGGAATATGAAAGAAAATGATAGGTTGTTTAATATAAGTCCATCTACTATGAGTGCGTACTTACAAAAATATACTTGTGGAGATTTTACGTGTAAGGATTTTAGGACATATGGCAGTAATGTATTATTTTTAAAATTGTTATGTGAATTGGATATTCCTAAAACACAAAAAGAATTAAATAATAATTTGAATTTAACCTATGATAAGGTTGCTGAAAAATTGGGGCATACAAGAGCTATTTCTAAAAAGAGTTATGTAATGTCCGTTATCCCAGAACAATATATTATCAATCCCAACCAATTTAGTAAAAAGAATCCTAATCAATTATTTAAAATGCTGTGTTGTTAAATTAGTTTAAAAATAAAATGTATTATATATTATTAATATGTTTAAAAATAACAGTAATGATATTGACAATTTTAAAGATAAATTTTCGTTGGAAAGTAGGAAAATAGAATCTGCTAAGATTGTTAAAAGATATCCCGATAGGAAACCTATTATAGTAGAAAAATCATCTGGTTCCGATATAATGCAAATCGATAAGAAAAAATATTTAGTACCGTCGGATTTAACGGTTGGGCAATTTATTTATGTTATTAGGAAGAGGATCAATCTACCATCCGATCAAGCTATTTACATTTTTATTAATAATACACTACCACCTACGGCTTCGTTGATTAGTAATATTTATGAGACTCATAAAGATGAGGATGGTTTTCTATATGCGACATATTCAGCAGAATCAACGTTTGGAACTCCAGACATCTTTTAATATTTTTTCATATGTTTGGAAATCTTTACCGTGGTCATCGTTTCTCCATCGTGAATGGTTGGCTGCTGTGTGTGCTAGTTCGTGTATAACTAGGTTCTTTAGAGAATCAATGGTTGCATTGTTTGGAATTTTAAAAAATAAATGTCTGTAACTTGGTCTTAGTTGCTTATCTTTACCGATACTTGGTGCTTGATTATTTATATATCTGTCTTTTGGTTTGTTTAATCCATCGAATATTGTGTCGTTGGGTATTTCTGAATACATAACTCTGGAAGTGATTCCATTATTTTGTATCCAATGATATTTAAAAGGTTCTGGTATTTCTGTATTATTTGTGGGGACTTCTCCGTGTATACTTAAAAATAATTTTAATCCATTTTGAACACTTTTATCATAAGATTCCATGTTTTTATAAATATGTTCACATATTCTATTTACCCTATTTCTTATATCGACCAAAATATTAAGATTTTTAGAATCACTTAATAAGTAATCATAACCATCTACAGCTCTTACTTTTTTTAATACAGATTCATCAAAATCCCATTTTAAAGAATCGTTCAAGTCACCATTATCACCAAACCTAAATTCTTCAAACTCCATTAATATAATTAAAGATAAAAATTAATATCCATTAATCTTAAACAAATATTTGTTAAATAAAATATTTGTTAAATATTAATTAAATATGGTTGTTGTTCCAAAAGATATTGATCTAACACAGTTACTTACGGGTGTTTCAGACACACAACTTCGCAAGTCGCGTAAGTCACACAAGTCACGCAAGTCTCGTAAGACACGCAAGTCTCGTAAGACACGCAAGACACGCAAGTCTCGTAAGACACGCAAGTCGCGTAAACGTAAGTCTCGTCGAAAGTCTCGCAAGATTAATTAGTTTGTGATGGGTTGGCTGAAATAGTTATTTTCCCACTGCTTTCTAAAGTTATCATTTTTCCTCCAAATTGGGTTTTTAATTTCCTTTCTGATTTGTTAGTTTTGTTTCCGAATTTGAGAAATGGTGGTTGTGGTTGGTATAGTGTTTTTGCGCCTTGTATATTGTTGTCGCGTGTATATAATAGTTTTCTATTTTTACCAAAATTTGACGATCCTTTATTAATATAACCTCTTGCTCCATTTTTTATACCCGACGCTGCTTTTATTCCTACAGCGCTTGATAACCAACCCGTTGGATTATTTTTATTTATTGAAACTTTCCCAATTGGTTTGCTAGATGGTCTGAATGTTTTTCCCGTTGCTAGATTAATGGTGTTTGCTCCAGCTCCATTATACATATTCATATTACCTTGGTGAGCAACATTATTAGTACCCTCCATTGCCGTCAAACTCGGATATCTTCCAAAATGGTTATAGTTATTATTACTAAATTGAAGTGGAACATTAATTCTACTGTTTCCGGGTGATGTTAGTAGTGAACTTTTTACATTATAACCATCACTATTCGTACTTTCTTTCCAAGAATTAGTTCCTGGTGTCATACCATAGTTTGAACGTTTGCTTTTGCGTTTGCTTTTGCGTTTACTTTTACGTTTACTTTTACGTTTGCTTTTACGTTTGCTTTTTCTGCTTTTGCGTTTGCTTTTTCTGCTTTTGCGTTTGCTTCGTCTTTTTCCAAACTGTCCTAGACTGTAATTCCAGCTAAGTGGTAATGGTTCTAATCTTGAAGATAAATGTAAACCCATCATGTCTGTATTATCGCTTGGACCGTAGGGTCTTTTTAGTAAGCCACCTGCTCCGAATTGCATGTTGCTATTGCATCCGAAATTGGTGTTGTAGTTAAATTGTGGTTGATCTGCTAATGCCGAATATTCACCGAATTTATTTTTCTTCTTCTTCTTCTTCTTCTCCTTCTTATTATTAAAAAGTCTTTTTAAAAACGTATCTTTTGGATACTTTGGGTCAATTGGGTCATTTGGATTACGTGATCCACTCAAATGTTCATCAAATACGGTAACCCATGTTGGGTAGCTTGTTATTTCATTGGTTATGCCATGAATACCTTCAAAATCACTTATTTCCTTATCTGTTAGTCCAAGTTTTTCTATTTGGTCTTTACAAGCCCCGCACCCGTCCATCAAATATAAATGTATTTTTCCAATTTTTAGTCCTGAACGTATTTTTTTATGTTCGGGATACATCCTTACTAAATACCAAGATTTTAATTTAAACTACTTAAAAATATAAAATAATATTAATGTAAATGAATGGGTTTCGTGATATCCAGGAAAAGGAAAGAGGTTTAGAAATAAGGGATTCTGATGAGAAACGCATAACGGTTAGGGATAACTTAATATTTTGCGATACCAGGGATTGTGTTGGTTTACAGAGTCTTCACGATACACAAAATATTTTTAAAATAAGAGGTGGTAGGTCTGGTTTTTCAGAAAATATTTTATCAACAACGGGTGATGGTGTGTCCCCGATTGTTGTTACTGTTGTTGGTACGGTTACTGAATTTAATTTAAAAAATGGTGATAAAGTAGATATTTCTGGAGTACAGGGTAATAAGGCTGCAAATGGTTTTTGGGTTATAGCTGGTTTGGTAGTTGGGTTTAACGCTACATTTGAATTACGTGGTTCTGTCGGCAATGGTAATTATGCTGGTGGTGGTACTATTATTAGATATGCTGATTCAGGTTGGCCTGTAATTAGTGATGAAACTAGTTATATTCACGACAATGAAATGATTATAAAATTGCCTAAGAAATTAAAGGTTCTTAAATCTTTATCGTTGATACATACTGTTATACCAAGAGATATAATTCCAATAGTCGTATATCTCCCAGATTTTCTAGAATTTTCTGAGTTTAATAGTTCCGATGTACCGCTATGTCCTCGTGTTAGAGTTGCTACGAGTGTTAGTGGTGTGTTGGCAACAAGTTTTAATGTTGGTGATACTGTGGATGGTGTGGTATTGGTTTTAAACGACCGCATATTAATTAAGAATCAAACATCGTTAGATGAAAATGGAATTTACATAGTAAAGGTTGGAGCTCCCGACCGATCATCAGACCTTCCTAGTACTACACCTAGCAGTACTGTTTTAAATTATTACGTAACTGCTACGGAAGGAACTGTTAATATTAATACATCATGGGTATGTACTATTGCTACTGGTGCCGTTGGTGTTGGTGATTTAACATTTTCTTCATTTAGTGGAGTTCCTATTAGTTGGGTTTCCTATATACCACAAGAAAAAAAAGAACTAGAATTAAAAACTATTGGGTTCTATTCAACTCCATTAGATCTATTTAGAACATATATTAACGGGGTATATTCTGTACCAAACCAATATACACCACCCCCTTTAAAACTTTGGAACCCTACGGTTGGTGGTGCTACACACCAATTACAACCTTATCCGTTTCAGGTTGTTCCTACTTATACTTCTGATTCGTTTAGTGTTAATGGTTTTGTTAGTTATATAATATTGTCTGGTTATGGTGTTTATGATTTGAACGATTGGACTTATAGGTTGGATCCTGACGATTTGGTGAATGAAGTAATAACTAGGATAGCAAGGACTATTCTTTTGTTGGTTATTTGCCCCAATCAAAGTTACAATGATCAGGATAGCATTAGCCTTATTATTAATACAAACACTACTGATGGTAATTCGGTTGATTTTTTTGGTTATGGTGATTTTCAAAGATTTATTCCTGGTCCTGGTATAAATACGCATTACCAACCTGGTACATCGGACGGTGCTGACCCGACTGTAACGCGTACAGATTCGCCTGTACCTTTTCCATATTATAGGGGTAATGTATGGGGACCATATAGTTCTCCTGGAGACCGTTTTCAACGTATGGGTACTCGTGATTGTTTGCAGGATTTATATCTTAATGGTGATCTTAATAATCTATTTGGTACTAATATCATTAAGCCTTGGGTTAGTGTGGAATGTATTCCAACCGATGTAACATTTGGTATATTTTTTCCTGCATTTATTCCTGTAACATTTGGTAATATAGAAGAAGCAACTAACCCAAATATAACAAATGCAATGAGGATTGTTTCGAATGGATTTGGTGCACTTAGTGTAACATCCTTGGGTAATGGTGTTACATTTACTAATAGATTTTTAAATTCCGGTGGTCAGGGACCCGATATCTCTGGAGCCCCATCGGATGGTTATCAGGCGGGCGGTAGTGGTGGTGCTTGGGTGAATAATGAGGTGTTGGATTCTGGTGGTACGGGTGTATTTGGTGATGAGATAGCTTCTGGGATAAATAATACTAGTGGTACATTTTCTAATAGTGTTGATGCTTCATCGCCGGGTGATGAAACGAATCCTATAACTAATAGGGTTGCATGGTATGATTTTGGTGTTCAGGGTAACAATTTCGCTGGTCAGATGGCAAAATATAGTAATTGGGTTATTAAGGATTTACCCGATACAAATTTAATTATTTCTATATTCCAGGCTGAGCGAGATCAACGAGTTCAATTTATGAATCAGAACCATACGTCGTGTATTTTAAGTTGTCCAATTCGTCTTAAGTTGGGTACTAGTACTGGTAATCAAGAATATATAGAAAGTCTTGAACCATTGTTGTCTAATTCTACTGAGTTTTGGGAGAAAAAGTATTTACCACCTTTGCAGTCATTGGACAAATTAAGTGTTAAGTTTACTACATTTGAAGGATATCCAATTCCTTTGGAGAAAATGTTGCAGCCAAGAAGATCTATTTTGTTATTCCAATCTTTCGAACGTATATTTGGTAATACGACAGCCAATGTTTTTAATAATCAAAATACTATTTTATATGATCCATTGGATCCTCGACTTGTTAAAAGAGAGAAAAGAAATATTAGTATGACTTTTAAGGTTGAGACATATGAATATGAGTCACCGGGGTTGTATATTGGAATAATCAGGGACATGTTGGAAACTTCCGAACAAAGGGAAAACCACCACCCATTTGTTGTAAGGGCATCTAATTTTGAAAATTATTCATAAAAAGATAAAAAGATAAAAAGATTAAATGAATCAAATGAATCAAATGAATCAACAAAATTATAAATTGGGTGAGTATGCTGCTATAATACTAAAAAGCTTAGAATACAAAAATGACATTCCTAAGTTTGTTAAATATATAAGAGATAATAAGGAGTATTTTCCCAATATATCGGAACTTGAATTAAAGAATATTGAAAAGAATATATTGAAAAGAATATATTGAAAAGAATATAAAATAATTAAATTCAAATTATTTTGTAGATATTAATTAGTGATGGACGATGGCAATTATAGTTCAGATTCAGAAGATTATGGATATAATGATGAAGATGAATTAGAACTCGAACTCGAACAGGCAAGAGAAGACGAAAACGAAGATGATTTAGAACATAATCTAACTACCAACGATACTCTAATTAAAAGATTACAGAATGATCTTGATAAATTATATGATGAATTTATGGATAATAATATGACTGTATCGGATTTTCAAAATGAAATAATTCTAACACAGCAAAAGATTACTACTTTACGGATAGACACTATCGTTGAATATCTAAATATAGAAGAAAGAAAGAAATTAACGGCTGAAATTAACAGAATATTGGAGGAAGGTAGTAAGTTTAGGTTTCCAGAAAACGTTTTAAATTTAGCTAATCGTGAACAACTTCAAATGAAATTATCAACGTTAGAGGGAAGTTTAAGAGGTAAAGTTGATGATATAATAGAAGAATATGGAATTTTAATTAAACAAAGACAAGAAGATTCGGGTCCTGTTATAAGTAAAGGTAAATTATTGGGTAAAGTTGATGAAGAATCTAAGCTTATAGTTGATTTGATTAAATGGTTTTTGACTCGGATTCCTGAAAATGATGAAGAAGCTAAGCTTATAGTTGATTTTTATATGAATTCTATATCGAATATGACCATAGAAAAATCCATACGGATTTTCGGATCTTCTGAAATAGCCAATAACATATACTCTGATTTAAATAATTATTTGGACGATAATTTAAATTATCCAAATTTTATGTATCTACAACAATTCATGCCATTGTTAATAACATTGGTTGATACAGATCATGAAAGAATTATGGAAGTTATTAGGGAATTGGAAGAGAAAGAACTAGATTTATTAAAGAAAAAGATAAAGAAAAATAATATAAATTCCGATAAAGTAAATGACGATTTTAGAATAATAGAAGGAAATATTTCAAAAATAGAACTAGAAAAATTTATGAACGAAAACAATATAGACGATCCCGATAAAGCTGAAACCGCATATTCAAGAATATTACTAGAAAAATATAAAAAAGCTTTACCACCACCGAGAAGGGATTTAAATGTTGCACAAGAATTCCTAATGAAGAGGAGTGGTATTATACCTGTAAGAAATGTACCTAAAATAAATGAAAAATTAGGAGATGAATATTATTTAAATAAATTTGAAGAAGCCGTAGACAGAAGATCTATGGACACTAAATATAAACCTAATTTAGGAAAATTAAGGATAATTCTGTCAAAAATTCCTCGACATGCATTAATAAATTGTATAAATAAAATGGGTTATGGTGTGTCAAATTCATATATCCAAAGTTTAAGAAATAATCGAATAAGGATTTTAAAATTTAGGGAAAATCCTGAGTCGTTTGATAAATTGGCGTTATCGTTGAATCGTAGTTTGGATGAATTAAATTTGTCTCGTGATAAAAAGGAGGATATAGTTAATTTTGTGTTACAGAATAATGGTAGTGAACAAGATCCCGATAAACCAAATTTTTTGGTAAAGGATCCAAAGAGAACTGTGTTAAATCAATCAAATATTAATATAAATTCCAAGATGATTATGGTTCAAATAAATCCGTCGGATGGTCGTAATTTGGATATTCCTAAAGGGCTTATCCCACTTGATGATGGTAGTGCTAATCCTGAGGCGGTTAAGGAATTTTTCCAAAATTTAAAAAAGTATAATGGTGAATTGGTTGTAAAGGCTGATAATGTTGTATTTAAGGATTTGGTTGAATCTCAGTACACCGATATTAATGATGCTTTAAATAAGACTAATGTTTTTGGTTATTTTATAATTACTGGTAGAGGATTATCCCAATTGATCAAGGTTGTAGATTCAGATGAATTCAGATTACAATTGATGTCTTGGAAATCTAAAACAGAAAAGGGTGATTATGGTGTATCATTTCAAAGATTGCCACTAAATTCTAGATTGGATGGAACCCATAATTTTAAATTAAACGGTAAGGAATATAAAATAATAGTCGATCAGCCACCAACAACTACTGCTTATGCTTGGATTATAACAGAACCAATTTCTGGTGTAAGGATAGTTGTAAAAGATTTTGAACAATATTTGAAAATGTTGTTAGATTTGTTTGTTTTAAGGTTAGAATCCGCCAAGGGAAGCTCTGCAGAGGTTTTAAATAAAAAGATAAAATCAATTAGTGATTATTTGGGTATTTTTGGACCTGATAATAAACGGGACAGAATAATAGCTCCAAGTGTAAAGGAGGTTCAGTTTAGAATTATAGCAAAACAACAGTTAATTATTTCAGTTTTAAAAAATATTATCGACAATGTTTCAATTGATGAAATTATAAAATGTGTTGGTGAATTGGAGAGGGTTGCTGCTAGTTCTGTTGAAAATGTTATAAATAAGAAATCAAAGTATTTATATCTTATGGAAGAAATAGATTATATAATCAGATTATATCCTAATGTTATTGGGTTGATGATACAGGGTAAAATATTACCAACTGATGTAATTAATATCAAGAATAATTTTTACGATATGTTGGACAATAGGGAATTGGTTAATAAGACAGAGACTTATAGTGAAATAATAAAATGGGTTCCTCCCATGCCATCAATCAGTGGTGATTTTAGGGTTAGGGTAGTAAATGAATCTAAGAATGACTTGCCAAATATTACGTTAATAGATTGGGGTAGTGTAAAGAATTTAGATATAACGTTACTTGAGAAAAAGGCAATCATACAAGAAAGTTATACTTATTTAAAATGGTCTACAAATATTAAGAAGGCTTTGTCTGCTGTCAATAGGGGGTCGGATAAAAATAATGTCCTTAATTACTTGAAAACTAGTAAGATAAGATTATATAATAATAATCGAATATCTATACAGAATAGAATAAAGACAACTAAAATACTGTCTAAAAAAATAGGGGAGTGTAGAAAATTGGGGTTTAGTATTCAAAATAGTGACGATAATATTATGTCTCAAAGAATTGAGTTGGTGGTATTTAATTTAGCATCTAATACTTTAGACTATAGTAATGTTATATCGAATATGGTAAAGGATAATACTAAAACTTTTTGTGAACTGTTAATACCCAATAATACAATTTTAGTTGGTGAAATAGCAAGAAACTATATATTAGTACCAGAAATTGTAAAGGGTAAAAGTGAACAAGAAGTATTAGCTTATGCATCAATACCAGTATTAAACGCCATTAGATCATTACAAACGAATATGTTGGATATTATAAGTGAACAGTTAAAATTGGATATTAAAGGTAACAAATATATCGTTAAACAGCTTAAATTGAAAAATATAATTGTTAAACAGTTTATTAGACGAAAACAAGAGAGGTTGGCGCAAGAAGCTTTTGCTATTTTGAATGGTAAATTGGATTACAAAAACGTAGAACAAATAAATGTACAAGAGGATGATAAGTTATCTGAAAATGAGTTAATGTTAGATACTAACCACAATTTAATGAAATGGAGAAGTAGTGTGTATGTTGAGCCATTGGTGTCTAAAAAGATTCCTAAAAATACTTTTTACGAAATAATTCCGTTACAGAACAAAATTGGATTTTGGATAGGTGGAAATTTCCCGGATAATGTAATACCATATAGATACATTGATCCCAAAGACAATATTCTTCGCTCTTATTTAACAGATTTATCTTACAACATTGGTAAGGCTCGAGTAGTAGAGTATTTATCTAACGATGTTAATCAGAAGAGTACTAGACTAGAAAGTGAAATATTGGGGGACATACAGAATATATTGAGTTTAAGATTTAACCTACAAAATAAATTCAAAAAAGATGAACTACAAAACATATGTTTGGCGATGGGATATGGACCTAACCAATTAAGTAGTTTCGTGCCTGGAAATAATGAAATTGTACCTTGGAAAATATTACGTAATGGTGATCATGTTATATTAAGTTTAAGTGATTATATTAAGAAATTGAGGGAATCTAAAACGTTAGACATAAATAATTATTATTCGGTTGACCTTAATCAATTGGATGCTATTAATAAGCAGTATAAGACTGATTTATCTTTGGGTGATACAAAGGGAATTTGGAATTTAGATTCTATCATACAGGATTATTTTAAATATATTAGGCTTCATGATTACGATTTGGATGAGTCTGTTATGTATAAGCGTTGTATTTTAGATAACATAGAGATAGATAAACCCTTGGAAATAGTCAAACAATATAATAAAAAAGAATTACAATTAATGTCACTCAAGCAGTATAAGACACATATAATCAAACAATCTAAAAAAGATAAAAAAGCAATACCGAGCGATTCTGAAATAACAACAAACTATTTTAATATAAAAAATAAACAAGTTGATATTGCAAACAATATAAAACCATATTACATATTAGCTGGAAAATTATACAACGTAAAACATAATGTTGGTTTATCATTCCCGGTACCTATAGAATATTCAGGTCAATATCCAGTATATACTAAATCACAATTAAATGATTTGGGTAATCTACTAATTTCAGGAATACTAAGTCCTTGGCTAATTAATGATGTAAAAATAGAATATGGGAATACACCAACCATTTTATCCAAGGGTAATACTGTTAATATAAATGGGAATGATGTGTATGGTAATAAAGTATTAGACAAATTGGGTATTATTAATGATAAACAAGATGATATTTATTACGTTAAATACGATAACAATATTATTGGTGAATTTAAGAAATCGAATCTAACCCCAATGTTGGTTAGAGATATTACTGGATTTACAGGTAATCCTCCTTGGTTTATTAAGGATGTAAACGTAAAAACGGCCATGGATTATATTAAATCTGAAAATTTTAAGAAATTAGGTGATTCAGAGAAATCAAACCAGATAGCTTTAATAGTAAGAGATTTTGGCACATTTGGTGAAGATTTGAAGATTTCGAAAATAATTAGTGAATTAAGTGCTCAGAAAAATATTCTAGTGCGAATATTAAATTCCGATAAGTTGAATAATAGTCAGATAATGAAGATTTATGAAAAATTAGGATTTATAAATCCCGGTGTTTTAAGATCTAAGATATTGGAGAGACATAATTTATTGTTAAGGGGTTGGGAAGAGTTGAATGGTGGTATATATAAAATGTCGAATGAAGATAAAAGAAATGATATTTTATATTATTGGAGTGGTGTTCTTGGTATAACAGATGCAAACGAAAAAGTAATATTAAATAAAGTAATCAAATCAAAAAATAAAATAGATAGTGCTTTGGTGTATTTGGATTCTGACTATTGGGGAGGTGATCTAACAAAAGATAAAATTAGTATGTATAATAATATAGCAAAAACTTTAGACATACCCACCGAACTCGTGAATAATAAAATGTTTATAAATAAGATTAAACTTAGATTAAATGATGTACAAAACAACATAAAATATTTGAATAGCAAAATATTCAATGATTTGGATCATAAAGAAAAAATTGATGTTACTATTAGATTAGTTAATGATTTTAATATACCAATACCAATACCAAGTGCTAAAAAATTATACGAAAGACTAAGTAGCATAAGTATTAAAATAGGTACTGTAAGTACATACTACATAGAACAAGAATTTGTAGACAAATATAATAAAACTATAACTGTTAAATCGGGTGTATCTAAGAATAAGATTATTTGGAAACCATCCAATTGGGACGTATGTAATTATTTTACACAAACCGATAAAAATGCTAAAATATTAGATGTTGTAAATTATATTAGATCTGAAAAATTCATAAATTCAAATAAAAAACCAGAAATACTAAATAAAATTAAAATAAACTTTGATTTAAATAATAATGGTAAAAAGGGAATAATCAAAGAATTGGAAAATAAAATCACACCAGGTGGTGTTGCTAGATGTGGAAGCCAATTTAATTGTATGCTAAACAATAGTAATATATGCATATCCCCCAATTTAAGTATCAATCCAATAGAAACACCCGAACAAAGAGTTCAAAGGTTGATTGAATCTAGAAATATAGAAGATTTACCGAGTTTATCTAAAGTTGTTAGGGAATTTAAGGATTATAAGAAGGATGATGATGTTTGGAATTGGTATCCATACCCCAAACCAGATAAATCAAAGAATAGCAGAGAATATAATAAGTGGGATAATGATCCCGAAGTAAAATTATGGAATCTAAAAATAAAAGACAGTCTTAAAGAATTGGAATCTTTGTTATTTAACAGATTAAGAGTTAACAGTAAATCCTTCAATGAACGTAAGGATGAATTGACCAAAGATTTAGAAGAATTTAGGAAAAGAATGACTTCACAAAAAATTAATTTCGATTATAATAATAATATTAAGAATAAACGGGTTAAAAAGGATGACTTCATTCCGGATATTTCGTATATTAATCATGTTATAGTTGAAAGATTTTTGAACATATTTTTGGATAATAAAACTATTAGGTTAACACCTGATGCTAAAATATTTCTTAAGGATATAGAGAATAATAAGTTAGCTGTTGGGCAAACATATACTAAATTTAAAATAATTAAGAAGGATTTTGGGAATAGAACTGTAAACGTTGGTAAAAAGAAGTTTGATAAATATCACGATGTTCAGTATCTTAGTGTTGCCGATAAGGATATTAATTTGCTTGACGTAGTTAAGAATATGAGTTATACACACGATCTTATGTTGGTTGATAAATCGGATAAATATGAAAGTTATGGTTATGGAACATTATTTGATTATTTGATACATTCAAGTAACATAAGTAGTTATGAAAAAGGTACAAATGCAAAAATTAATATTCCCGACGTTAGTGTTACTATTGATGTTCGTGATATATTAGAATATATGGGGGATTCTTATTTTCAGTTTGGTGAATATATGTTTGGTGTTATATCGGAAGAATCAAACAATGGTGTTGAACAATCATACATAAAACCACCATGTGGTTACACATCCCAAGTTGATAAATCTAATTCATATACTACCTATGATGATGAAACATATCAGGGAATTTATGTTATTGATGATGATCTACACAGAAAAGGTTCCATTTCGACAGATGTTGCTAGAAGATTTAGTTTAATCATAGGTTCGGATATAAGATATATACCTCCGTGTTTTAGTTCTAAACCAAGTAGTAGAATAGATAGGAAACAAATGAATGTTATTACTGGTGAAGATATTAGATCATATTTAGTTCGTAGTGGTAAAGGATTTTATTTGTCTGATTTGACTATTGGTGATTTAAAGAGTATTAGTTCGGAGAATCTTTTGTATAAACAACAAAATGATCAGATAATATTAGAGAAGAAATATAAAAAAGCATTAGTAAATATATTTAATAATAAAATTCTAGGAAGAGAATTGGAAGATCAGGTTAAGTTGGCTTCTAGAATATTCAAAATAGATAGAAAAATATTACTGAGAATTGCATATCTTATGAAAGATGAACCCACTAGCTTAGGGAAGACAGCAATTTTAGAAAAATTAAAGATTCCTGTAAGAAGATCCGATGATACTGTTTTTATTAAAAATAAAATGGAAGAAGTTGAAAAAAGATTTAAAGAAGACTATAACTTTGAACTATCTGATTACTTGAAAAATCCCAAAACAACAAAATCAACAAGGATCATAGAAATAAATAAATGGAATTAACATTGTGATTGAATCCATTTCATAATAACAAGAACTAGTTTGGCTTCTTGTTCATCCGTAAGAATAACATATTCCTTAATTTTAAAACATTCTGACATACACTGTCTACAACACAAACCAGTCGCGAATTTTGCCGGCATTACTGGATGGTTGTTACAAAAATCCAATTTATCCGTCTTAACGGGACGTTTAATAATTTTATTAATATATTCCGTAACATCTTCTCTAACCTTAATAAGTCCAATTTTTGTAATATATTCTTTTTCTTGCTTGGTCAATATGAATTGTTTTCTTTTGTTAAGATGTTTTGACCTTGATTTGTGGATAGACAATTCTATTAAACTTCTAGGATCATCTATACACCACAACAAAAGCGCCTTTTCGTAAGATTTAAACTTTCTATCGAATTCCATCGTCAATATTTTAATTAATATTTTTTATATTATAAATATGTTTTAAATTCTTAAGCATATTTATATAACATTTTCTTTTTGGATATTGTCAATGTTTATTAGGTGCGAGTCCAACAATGAACAGTCATAACCTTTTAATCCATAAATAATAGCTTCTGTTTCAGAATTAGAATGACCACAACCGTCAAAGTAATACCCTCCTTTATTAACAATCGAACAAGGACAATTGTCGTGATCTTTTATTCCATATTTACAACAACGGCTACAGCAATTTATATTACAATTGGGACAACATTTTAGATCTTTTTTAATAGTGTCGATATATTCAACATAGATATTCCTATTCCTATACGATTCTTTAATCTCATAACTATATTCTTTACCATTATTCTTACCATTATTCTTACTCTTTGAAACATAATATATATACCTAAAAACAAACATCAATTATTATATATTACATTGCAAATATTTTTTATCTTTAAATCTTTAAATTAAAAATATTTGCTATTATTACTTATGTCTCGGGGTAATATTGGAGATAATACTGGAGACCCAGGTGATAAATACGATTCTTTGAAATGGGATTTCGATGAAACTAGTGGTTATAATGTAATTGATATTGATGGTTATCCATACAAGGTATTGTCCGACCTAAAACCCAAATATCAAAGAAGGATTGCTGAAAAATTACACGATCTTAGATTATTAACCAATGAAATAGCGGACAACATTGGAAACTTTGCAAAGGGTCCGGGTGTGGATATATTCGAATACATACATCGTGACAACGACGGTACTTCTAATTATTTGCTGAGTGGGATTAAGACAGATACTGGATTCGAGGGTCTTAATAAACCAAAGGGTAGGATAAGAACCGATGATGTAAATGTTGGACCGGATAAGAATTTGAGGGCTAGTTGGAGAGATATTTTCTTATTATTAAATCATTGGAATCCAATGATTTCCGAAGATGAATTAAATCTATATGTTCATGAACTTGCCCACACGGGTGCAAATCATGTTACGTTTAGACCCGATGACCATAATTTAGATTTTACTAGTTTTGAAGATCTAATATGGAATGTTATTAATAAGTTGAATCTTAAAAAAAAATATATAAACTAAGTATAAATGGAATTAAATGCCCAGTATGGTAACATAATTATAGACGCTAATGTAAATGCAAAACTTAGAGGTACCGGTAACTATAACCCTCCACCAAATTATGAACAAACTGTAGACCGAGGGAACGCTTACGTTGAGGCTTTAAATGTATATTCCAGAAACAATCCAAATATTCCAGAACCACAAACACTACCCAACGAAACACAACTAAACTCTAAACAAACTTATGAAGTTGGTAACACAGGTTTCCACCCACAACAATTTGAATCTTGGGACAGGACACAATTTGGTGAATCGGAATATCAAAACTGGGCACGTAGTTCCGTACAACAAGATCCCAATACATTGCTGAACTTTTTCTTTGCAAACGAAAACATAGATTATATTCAAGGTAGAATCGTTAGCGAAGTAAGGAGAATTAAGAAAGTTGAAATTTCTAAACAAAGCGTTGACGAACTATTAATTATTATGAGAAATCATTATCAGCGCGCACTAAGTGGTTGGTTGCCGCACGAAAATTCTAAAACTTCAGTATATCCGCGAGGTGAAGCAGGATGTAGTCTAACATCACAAATTTCAAGATTGAATAAATCTGTGTTGGAAGAGTGTGTTAAGCAGATAGTTGGTGGTGTGGATATGTATAAACAATATTACAAAGATGCTTCGAGTTTACCGATTCCACTAAGTCATCCAACCTACGTCACACAGAAAGGTTCAATGGTGCTTAGTGAATCTGTTGGGTTTAGTAATGGTCACGCTATGACTAGATCTATAGATTCATACAACCAACAATACAATATTATGTAAATTAACAAATTTTAGAATACACTAGTCTATTTAGGCTTATTTAACTGTAATTAATATTAAATATGGTTAATCTATTTAAGTCTTCAAAGTCTTCAAACCCAAGTAAACAGGAAATAGACAATGAAAGACTCAAGAGTGAATGGTCTGTAAGAATGAATAAACACGATGAACTTTGTGAAATGATTGAACTAGTTTATAAACTTGAAGAAAATATTGAAAACCATACAGTACTCGAAAACCATTATCGCTCCAAATTCAAACCAGTTTGGGGAAATACGTCAAATAAACCAGATCCTAAAGATATAGAAAAGGCTGACAAGAATAAAAAATTAGCTAATGAATATCATGATAGGTTGGATAATTATATTAAACTAGATTTATTGGAACAAACTAAGAAGAACAACTATGAAAAAGCTGAAGTAATTAGGAAAATGTTTATTATTAATAAATTACCTCTTTTAAATTAGGAAATAAAAAAATAACCCAAGCGCTTAGGCGACACAAGAAAAGCCGAAGGTTATCAACTGTTGCTTATCTAATTGATTTAGAAAATTAAAAAATATTTATTATTAGCATATAATGGGGGGACAACTAAAATTAAAGGATTCTTATGTTATTAAACAAGAGTTATTAAATACATATAAAGAAATATTATATGATTCATTAAATGTTGATCAAACACTACGTAATATGATTTCTACTAGGAAATCTCATAAGGAAATAATTATACAAGCATATGAAGAACAATTTCCTACCAGGAAAATTAAACTTGATATATACGATTTTGGTAAAACTAAAAATATGTAATTTAATTAGGTTAAAGATAAAATAGGTAGAAGAATTAAGAAGAATTAAAATGAATACTCTCTACGCTAAGATTGTTGGTGAGAATAAACTGGTTAGTAATTATTCAAAATGTATTACCAATTATTCGGATGATTGTGGATTTGATCTTTACTGTCCTATCAAATTGACAGTTCCACCCAAGGCTATTAGTTTTAAAATAGATCTTATGATACAGACTCTGCTAACCGATGGAAACGATAATGATATTGGTTACATGCTAGTTCCAAGAAGTAGTATGGGTTCTAAGACACCTCTAAGATTGTGTAATTCTATCGGGATTATTGATCCCGGATATCGTGGTAATGTTATGATGTTTGTAGACAATATGAGTGAACACGATTATATTATTGAAATTGGTGATAGACTAGGACAAATTGTTTCATTTAATGGTAATCCTACAAAATGTCGCATAGTAACATCATTTGATGGTACTGATAATATCAATGATTTTGATAAACGAGGTAACAATGGTTTTGGTTCATCTGGAAGATAAAGGAATATAAAGTTAAAAATTATTTAAATGTTAAATGGAAAAATACACTATTATAGCTTACCTTATAGGTGAAAATAGATATAAACAGTTGTTGTTTGAACAGTTTGATAATAGACAAGATGTTGTTTCCGAATATAGATCTCTTTTAAATACACATTATGCGATTAAGGAATTTGTTATTGTTATGCTAAATAACGATTATAAAATACTTACTGCATGGGCTTTAGACACACCCATAAAACTAATTGAAGCTGCCAAAATAGCATTGAATATGTTTGAAAATGGTGATGATTTGTACATAGATGAAAAATTAGCAATGATAAATCTATTTGGTACCCAAGTTTGTACAGAGATTATAACTGAAGGTAAAATTAAAAAATTTATACCAAACGATTACGTGGAAGATGGTTTGGTGGAATCAGAAACACCCTGAACAACATTATTTGTCAAATTACCAACCGATTCAAAAATTTCAGTATGAAATGGTTCTAATTTACAACTATCAAAACTCTCACCAAACAAATACAAATATGAAACATATAATAATACTATAAATAACAAACCAAACAAATATGTCTTATATTTATCCCAAAAACAATCTTCAACCTTTTCTTCAATTTCTTCAACATTTTCTTCAATTTCTTCAACCTTTTCTTCAAATTTAACACTTTTCTTTTTCTTAATAGGCTTTTCTGTTTCAATTTCCGATTCATCCAGAAATACTTGTTCATTTTCTTCGCTTTTATTTACATTAATAGGCTTTTCTGTTTCAATTTCCGATTCATCCAGAAATACTTGTTCATTATTAGGTTGTATGTCTTCCATTATTAGTATTGGGTTGTTTTAATTAAAAAATTTATACGCAACAGGATAACAATAATTTAAAGTTTACACAAGTAAAGTAAAGTAAAGTAAAGAGAATAACGATGGTTAAAATAGCATTCAGTGGGAAGTGTACAAGTGGGAAGAGTACGTCTGCAAAGTTGGTTAAGAAATCTGAACCAAAAACAATTATATTCTCGTTCGCGAAAAAGATATATGATTTAGCTTATGAATTGTTTGATATGAAGGAAAACGAAAAAGATAGGGATTTGTTAATTAATATTGGTAAAAAGATGAGGGAAATTAATGAATGTGTTTGGTTGGACTATATTGTCAAACAATCAAAAGACATGGATAATGTAGTAATAGATGATCTTAGATTTCCTAATGAATTTACAAAACTAAGGGAAGAAGGATTCATACTTGTTAGACTACATGTTTCTACAGAAACTCAAATTAAAAGACTTACTGAATTATATCCAACTACATGGAAAGAACAATTAGAGAAACTTGGTGATTATTCAGAAATAGCATTAGATAATCACGATTTTGATTATACGATTAATACAGAAAATTTTAATGAAATTCACGATTTTATTAATAAAATGAATGGGTAATTATTCCACAGAATTCCAATAAACTAAACAGTTAATTTCAAAAAACGTACATCATGTGTTGTTTTTAAAATAAATGTGTTGAAATTAGCTTTTTGATTAATACCAACAAATAAATGATATACAATTAAAGAGCATAACATCGTTATTTATTAATTACGGGATTTGTTGTATTTTTTGAAAACACTAATTTCAACATATCTGTAAATGAACGTTCTGCACATAGTTTTGAGCGTGTAGCTTTTTTGATTTTGAAGTTTTATTAATACCAACTTATTTTTATAAAACTTGTGAATTACATAGCATAAACTCGTTATTTATTAATTACAGTGTTGTAAAATCCGATGGAGGTGTGTATTCAGTTGGTGTTTTTGGAAAAGGATAAAAAGTATAGTCACACACTATCTTTGTGATTTCAAATATACACACTGATCAACATTTGTTGTAAATTTACTTTTCAAAAAATATAGACAAAAACAACACATGTGTCGCAACCGTCACTCAACTCACATGCTGGAAAATACGGGACCCTTTTTACTGTATGCTTTTTTGTATATAAAACTAATTTCAAAAATAAATATTGGTCAGTTGGTATATCTGAAATCAAAAAGATAGTGTGCGACTATACTTTTTATCCTTTTCCAAAAACACCAAGTGTTTACACACCTCTCACAGATTTTACAACACTGCAATTAATAAATAACGAGTTTATGCTATGTAATTCTACAGGATTTATTGATTTGTTGTAGTTTTATTATAATTAATTTTTAGAAATACTACACGCTCAACATATCTGTGAATGAACGTTCTGCACATAGTTTTGAACGTGTAGCTTTTTTGATTTTGAAGTTTTATTAATACCAACTTATTTTTATAAAACTTGTGAATTACAGAGTATAATATAGTTATTTATTCATTACAGTGTTGTAAAATCTGTGAGAGGTGTGTAAACACTTGCTGTTTTCGGAAAAGGATAAAAAGTATAGTCACACACTATCTTTGTGATTTCAAATATACACACTGATCAACATTTGTTGTAAATTTACTTTTCAAAAAATATAGACAAAAACAACACATGTGTCGCAACCGTCACTCAACTCACATGCTGGAAAATACAGGACCCTTTTTACTGTATGCTTTTTTGTATATAAAACTAATTTCAAAAGTAAATATTGATCAGTTGGTATATCTGAAATCAAA
>Ga0209491_10000559_pt1 | contig 74681 bp, 79 predicted proteins | sample BON02_FD_187213 | JGI IMG/M metagenome (GOLD analysis project Ga0209491, IMG submission 187213) | Freshwater microbial communities from Lake Bonney liftoff mats and glacier meltwater in Antarctica - BON-02 (SPAdes) (version 2) | ecosystem: Environmental > Aquatic > Freshwater > Ice > Glacier... | reverse complement strand
GGGCGCGTGGGATTGCAGAAAGTCCGCTGAATCCGCTTTTTTTGACGGCTAGTCCTCGTCGTCACCGCCCTGTTCATCCTCGGAAAAGTCGCGTCGGGGGCGGGCGATGAGTTCGCCGAGGTCTTCGAGGTCGATGAAATGGTCCGCTTCGCGGCGCAGGTCGTCGGAAATCATCGGGGGATTAGAGGCGACGGTGGATACGACCGAGACGCGAACCCCTCGGGCCTTTACGGCTTCGACGGCGCGCCGAAAGTCGCCATTGCCGCTGAACAGAACGATATGGTCGATGTTCCGAGCGGTTTCGAGCATGTCAATGGCGAGTTCCACGTCCATGCTGCCGCGGACGCGTTTTCGGCCCTCGCGGTCGGTGAATTCGCGCGCCGGCTTCTTGATGACATTGTATCCGTTATAGGTGAGCCAATCGACCAGCGGGCGGATCGGGCTGTACTCGTCGGTTTCCACCAATGCGGTGTAATAATTCGCTCGCAGGAGGCGGCCTTTGCCCTGGAATTCCTTCAAAAGCTTGCGAAAATCGATTTCGAGCCCGACGGAACGGGCCGCCGAATAGAGATTTGCGCCATCGATAAACAGCGCCAGGCGCTCGTCCTTGTAAAAGGCCATTGGCTTTATTCCTTTGGTGCTTTAGGGATTAGGCTAATAAAAATGCCGAATTATCTTATATGACTGGCATACTCAGGCTGCGTTTATGGCGCAATAGCTGGGTTGCGCCTGCTTGCTGCACTGCATATAAGGGTCTGCTTCAAGGAGATTGCCCCCCATGGCCCGTGTTACCGTCGAAGACTGCATCCGGAAAGTGCCGAACCGTTTCGAACTGGTCCTGCTCGCGTCGCATCGCGCCCGCATGATCCGTGAAGGTTCGCCTCTGACGATCGACCGGGACAATGACAAGGACCCGGTTGTGTCGCTGCGCGAGATTGCGGACGAAACAATCGACCTGAAGGTCGTGAAAGAGGCGATGATCTCGAACCTGCAGGAAGTGCGGCCAAGTGAGGAAAGCGAACGCGAAGCCGATCGCCTTGCACTCCTGTCCGGCCCTGCGGCCACCGAAGACGACGTCATGCGTGCTTACCAGGCAGAAATCGAGTCCGGGCGCGACGACCGGCTCTAGGAGGCTCCATGGACGGCAGCGCCCTTTCCGCAAAGGACAAAGGGGCTGGCGAGGCAGCTGGCACGACAGATTCGACCGAAAATCAGGCTGAGCTGCGGCATGTGCTGTCGCGCGAAGAGCTGATCGCGAAAGTACGGGCCTACCACCCACGTGTGAAATCCGAACTGCTCGGCGCGGCTTATGATTTTGCCAAGCTGCACCACGGGACGCAGACGCGTGATTCCGGCGATGCCTATTATTCCCACCCTGTGGAAGTTGCGAGCCTTCTGGCCGACGTGCGTCTTGATGAGGTGACAATTGTCGCGGGCCTGCTTCACGACGTCGTGGAAGACACCAAGATTGCTATTGGCGATATCGAAGTGCGCTTCGGCGCCGATGTCGCCGAACTGGTCGATGGCGTCACCAAACTCGACGCGCTGGAATTTACCTCCAAGGAATCGGCGCAGGCCGAGAACTTCCAGAAATTCATCCTGGCGACGACGAGCGACTTGCGTGTGCTCCTGGTGAAACTGGCCGATCGGCTGCACAATATGCGCACGCTGCACCATCGCAAGAAGCCCGAGAGCCGTGAGCGCACGGCGCGGGAGACGATGGACATCTATGCACCGCTGGCGCGCCGTGTTGGCCTGTACTCGCTGGCCGCCGAGATGGAAGATCTCGCCTTCGAGGAACTGAACCCCGAGGCGCGACGCGCGATCCTGTATCGGCAGGAAGAACTGGCTGCCGATAACGCGGACGATCTGCAGCGTATTGATGACGACCTGCGCCAGTTGATGGACATGGCGGGCATCAAGGTCAAGATCAAGGGCCGCAAGAAACAGCCCTATTCATTGTGGCGTAAGCTGGAACGCAAATCGATTTCATTCCGCGATGTGGCCGACCTGTTCGCGTTCCGGGTCATCGTGAACGATGTGGACGCGTGTTACCGAGTGCTGGGTGAAGTCCATACGCTGTGGGCCTGTATCCCGGACCGGTTCCGCGACTATATCTCGGTACCGAAGCCGAACGGCTATGCGTCGCTGCACACAACTGTGCGTGCTTCCGGCAATCGCCGCGTGGAGTTGCAGATCCGGACCGAGGCGATGGACCGGACGGCCGAGTTCGGCGTGGCGGCGCACTGGGGTTACAAGAACAAGTCCTATGGGTTTGACGTGGACTCGGCGCGCGCGGCGGGCCTTGATCCGACAGCCAACCTGGAAGCCTTCGCCGAGCTGCTCCAAGATGGTGGCGACCCGAGCGAGTTCCTCGAGCACGCCAAGCTGGAAATGTATCGCGAGCATGTGTTCGCGTTCAGTCCCAAGGGCAAGCTGATCATCCTGCCGGCTGGCGCGATGCCTCTGGATTTCGCCTATGCGGTGCACTCGGCTGTGGGCGACACGACAATCGGTGCCCGGATAAATGGTGAAGTAAAGTCGCTGCGTCGACCGCTGAAGAATGGCGATGTCGTGGATATTCAGCGCGGCAAGGTGGCCGCCCAAGTTATCGGCTGGGAGGCAATGACAATCACCGGGCGCGCGCGCTCTGCCATTCGCCGACTGGTGCGCGAGCGCGACCAGATCGAGTTCCGCCGCCTTGGCGTCGGACTGATCAACCAGGCGCTGCGCCGGGCCGGGATCGACCCGATCGACGTAAAAATGACCCACACGGCCCAACTTGCCGGATTCGAGAATCGGGAAGAGATGGCCGAGGCCGTCGGGCGAGGGCGCATTTCGTCGTCTGACATCATGGAGGCGGCCTTCCCGGGCTATCGGGCGGAACGGTTCGACGATGACAACAAGATGCGGCTCGACAGCACGCATGCGCCTTTGCTCGTGTCAGGCGAGGATCTGATGCCGGGCGTGACGCTGCACCTTGGCCAGTGCTGCTGCCCAATGCCGGGAGACCGGATCATGGGTGTGCGGGAGCCGGAAAAGGGCCTGGTCGTGCATGTCGCGAGTTGCCTGAAGCTGGCCGAGTATGACGACCAACCCGAACGCTGGGTCGACCTGAAATGGACCGAGTTGGCAAAGACAGGGGCCGTCGCCGTTGGGCGCATTCGTATCAGTGCGGCCAATCAGAAAGGCGTGCTGGCAAAGCTTTGCACGGCTGTGGCGCAAGCCAATGGCAACATCATACGGATCGCGACCACCGAACGCGGCACGGATTTTACCGAACTGGTGATGGAGATTGAGGTTGAAGACCTCAAGCGCCTGACGCAGATACTTGCGGCGCTCCGATCGCTTGCCGTGGTGGACCGGGCGGTGCGCGATCAGGAGGTTGAAGATGACGAGTGAAGACGTGCTGGCGGTGTTTCGCGAGGCAGGTGCCTTGCTTGAAGGGCATTTCATCCTGTCGTCCGGGCGGCGCAGCCCGGTCTTCCTGCAAAAGGCCCTGGTTTTCTCGCAGCCGGACCTGTCCGAGCGCCTGTGCAAGGCGCTGGCCGAGAAGCTCACCGCGACATTCGGGAAGATCGACGTTGTGGCAGGCCCGGCTGTCGGCGGGATCATCCCGGGTTACGAGCTGGCGCGGCATCTTAAGGCCCGGGCGATCTTCGCTGAGCGCGTTGACGGGAAGCTGGCCTTCCGGCGCGGGTTTGCGATTGCCGAAGGCGAGCGCGTTCTGATTGCCGAGGATATCGTGACGACGGGCCTCTCTTTCCGCGAGACGGTCGAGGCGCTGGACCGGTTGCCCGGCGAAGTCGTGGGGGGAGCGTGCATTATCGACCGGTCGAATGGCAAGGCGGACGTGGGCTGCGAACTGGTGTCGCTGGCTGCCGTGGATTTCCATGACTATGCCGCCGATGACCTGCCGCCGGAGCTCGCGGCGATGGAAGCCGTGAAGCCCGGATCGCGAGGCCTTGCCTGATGGCAGGACGTATACGCCTCGGCGTGAATATCGACCATGTGGCGACGATACGGAATGCGCGCGGCGGCAAGCATCCCGATCCGATGCGCGCTGCCCTGATGGCGACCGAAGCGGGCGCTGACGGGATTACACTGCACCTGCGCGAAGACCGGCGGCACATTCGCGATGATGACCTTGTGGAAATCCGAACGGCCACGCGCCTGCCGATCAATATGGAAATGGCGGCGACCGAGGAAATGCTGGACATTGCGCTGCGGTTCAAGCCGGAGACGGCGATGTTCGTGCCCGAAGAGCGCGCGGAACTGACGACCGAGGGCGGTCTCGATGCGGCGCGGGCGCACAATCACCTCGCGCATTTTGTACGCCAGCTGAATACGAATGGCAGCCGCGTTTCGTTCTTTATAGAACCCAACATGGTGCAGTTACATGCGGCCCAGGCCTTGGGTGTGCAAATTTGCGAATTCCACACAGGCCGGTTCGTTGAGTTCATGCAGGCGGGCGAAGACAAGCTCGCCGAGCTGGAACTGGACCGCATCCGCAATTGCGCGGAAGAGGCCGTGCGCATGGGGATAGAGCCGCAGGCTGGTCATGGCCTGACATTCGCCACGGTAAAACCTGTTGCGGCCATCCCGCAGATCACAGAACTGAACATCGGCCATTTCATTGTCGGCGAAGCGATCTTCATTGGCTTGCCGGCGGCCATCGGCGAGATGCGTCGCCTGATGGACGAGGCGCGGGTATGATCATCGGCATAGGCAACGACCTCTGCAATATCGAGCGGATCGAGAAGACGCTGGCCCGCTTTGGTGAGCGGTTCGAGACGCGCGTATTTACCGAAACTGAAATTGCGCTGGCGCGAGGCCGTCGCCGCACGGCAGAAACCTATGCTAAACGGTTCGCGGCGAAAGAGGCCTGCGCCAAGGCGCTCGGCACAGGCGTGCCACGGCGCGGCGTGCACTGGACCCATCTTGGCGTTGTGAACCTGCCATCGGGAAAGCCCACGCTGGCCCTGACGGGCGGCGCCGCCACGCGTCTCGCCGTCTTGCTTCCTGAGGGCCATGAAGCCGTGATCCACCTGACAATTACAGATGACCATCCGTGGGCGGAAGCCCAGGTCATCATTGAAGCCATTCCGGTCGCACCATGAAGCCAGCTCGCCCCAAACGCACACGCCTGCGCGCCGCCGCGAAGGCCGCTGTTCCGAGCCTGTCGGATGCTCAGGTCAAGACGGTTCAGGACCGTATTGGCCATCACTTCAAGGACAGGCAGCTGCTGGTGCAGGCATTGACGCATCCGAGTGCGGTTGCTTCGGCGGACTCGGTGCGGCTGTCCAACCAGCGCCTTGAATTCCTGGGTGACCGCGTTCTGAACCTGCTCATCGCCGAGCGCCTGATCGAGCGCCGCAAGACTGAGAGCGAGGGCGACCTTGCTCCGCGCCTCAACCGGTTCGTCAAGAAGGGCGCTTGCGCCGAGGCCTTCCGGCACTTCAAGCTGCAGGAATTCATCATCCTGTCTGACGGCGAAATTGCGTCTGGCGGCAACGAGCGCGAGTCCACCATGGGCGACGCGTGCGAAGCAGTGATCGGCGCGGTCTATCTGGATGGCGGCCTGTCTGCGGCCCGGAAATTCGTGGAGGCGGGCTGGGCACACCAGTTTTCGTCAGCCCCGGTGGAAACCCGCGATCCAAAGACCCTGCTGCAGGAATGGGCACAGGGCCAGGGCCTGCCACTGCCAAAATATCATGTCGTCAACCGTTCGGGCCCTGACCATGAACCGCTTTATGAGATAGAGGTGCAGGTGCCGCCGCACGGCGAAGCCACGGCCACCGGATCCTCCAAACGCGACGCCGAGCGCAATGCAGCGGCCCTGCTGCTCAACACCCTGACTGGAACATCATGACTGAAACCGAGATCAACCGCGCAGGCTTTGCCGCCATTATTGGCGCGCCGAATGCCGGGAAATCCACACTGACCAACCGCCTTGTCGGGGCCAAGGTCGCCATCGTCACCCACAAGGTGCAGACGACGCGCTTCCCCGTGCGGGGCGTGGCGCAGGTCGGCGATACGCAAATCGTGCTGGTCGATACGCCCGGCATCTTCGTGGCCAAGCGCCGGCTCGACCGGGCCATGGTCAAGGCTGCATGGAGCGGCGCGGCAGACGCCGATGCCATCGTGCACCTGGTCGATAGCTCAGCCTGGGTGGCAGACCGGGCCGGCACCGCGACGGGCGCACAGAAAATGTCGATCGCTGATGACCGCCGCGTTATCGCGCAGCTCAAGCTGACCGGCAAGCGCGCCTTCCTGGCGCTCAACAAGATCGACCTGTTCCCGCATGATCAGGTCCTGCCGGTGATGAGCGAGCTGAGCGACTCAGGCGTCTACGACGAGATATTCATGATCTCGGCCGAAAATGGCGATGGCGTTGACCGGTTGGCCGCCGCATTTGCCAACCGTATGCCTGCAGGTACGGCCCTGTTCCCACCGGACCAGACGGCCGACCTGCCGATGCGCCTGCTGGCCGCTGAAGTGACGCGCGAAAAACTTCTGCTGCGCATGCACCAGGAACTGCCCTACCAGCTGATGGTGGAAACCGAGAGCTGGGAAGAGCGCAAAGACGGCTCCGTTCGCATTCAGCAGGTGATCATTGTCGGGCGCGAGGGTCACAAGGCCATGGTGCTGGGCAAGAATGGCGCGTCGATCAAGGAGATCGGGCGGATGGCCCGCAAGGAATTGATGGAAATGCTGGACCGGCCGGTGCACCTGTTCCTGTTCGTCAAAGTGGACGAGAAATGGCAGGAACGGCGCGACTCCTATTCGGGCATCGGCCTGGAGTTTGATGTTTAGGGGCTGGCATGAACTGGTCTGATGACGGACTGGTCCTTGGCGGACGCCGGTTTGGGGAAGGCGGCCTGATCCTCGATGTGCTGACGAAAACGCGTGGGCGGCGCTCCGGCCTCGTCTATGGCGGTGCCTCGCGGGCGCGGCGGGCGCAATATGAGGCGGGCAATACGGTTGCCGTGTCATGGACCGGGCGCCTCGAAGAACAGCTCGGCCGGTTTGATGTCGCCGAGGCGAGCCGCGAGCGGGCGTCGCGGGTGCTCGAAGATGCCAGTGCGCTTGCCGCCATATCTGCCGTGACGACGCTGCTGCGCGGCGCGCTCGACGAAGGTGATGCCGCCGGATCGGCTCTGTATGAGGCAACGACGCTGTTGCTTGACCAGATTGAGGCGCAACACATCTGGCCCGTGCTGTATGTGCGGTGGGAACTGGGCCTGTTGTCGGCGCTGGGCTTCGGGCTCGACCTTGAAGCCTGCGCGCTCAGCGGCGCGAATGACGGGTTGACCCATGTCTCGCCGAAGACCGGCCGGGCTGTGCGCGGATCAGAAGCTGAGGATTATGTCAGCCGCCTGCTGCGCCTGCCGGGCTTCCTTGTGTCGTCGCACGCGCCTGTAGGGATCGCGGACATTGCGGATGGACTCGCGCTGACCGGCTACTTCCTGGAGGCGCGCGTCTTTAACGGCATGAACCGCGCCGTTCCGCCGCAAAGGGCGCAGCTTGTGGCGCGGCTCCTGAAGCGGGCCTAGGCGCTGGCGCTGGGCCGGGCGCCGACTTTCTCGTACCAGGCAGTCACGCGCTGGAACGCCGGGTTCAGCGGTTGGCCGACTGCGATGCCGAAGGTGAGGAAGCAATAGAGCATCACATCGGCGAAAGTGAACGTGTCGCCGGCGACATAGGCGCGGCCTGCAAGCTGGCCATCGAGAAAGGCGAGCTTGTCCTGGGCACAGGCCTTGAGGCCGGCTGCGGCCTCGGGCAGGCAACGCATCCGGTCCTTGAACATGGGCAGGCCTTCGGAATAGCGGAATCCATTGGCCAGCGGTTCGATGATGTTGAGGTCGGCCCAGCGGGTCCAGCGGCGGGTCTGGGCGCGGGCTTCGGGCGTGGCGCCGAACAGGCTGTCGCCGGGCTGGGTTTCGTCAAGGTATTCGCAGATCGCCCAGATTTCCGTGAGGATGGTGCCATCGTCGAGTTCCAGCGCGGGCAGCTGGCCGGCAGGATTGGTCTCGAGATAAGGCGGCTTGCGATTGTCGCCGACCATTATGTCGACCTCTTCCATCGGAAGTTTGATGCCGCGTTCGGCCACGAACATGCGAACCACGTGCGGGTTCGGTCCGACGGAATTGTAAAGTTTCATGTGCGTTTCCCTTTGCCTGTCGTGCTGGTTTTGCCGCACTTTAGCGAGGATGTGCCGCAACAGAAGGGGAATCATGGGGTAACGGGGCGTCACCTTGCGTCACTTGCAGGTCGCGCCGCTGCCCATGTCGAAGTGGAAATGGTCACGGTGGGCCGCATTGTAATCCGGGCTGAGCGTGACCGAGAAGATATCGCAGCCACCCTTGTGTACCCGTTTCAGGAATTTGGCTTCCGGACCGCCTTGTTTCCAATGGGTTTTCACGTCGATCAGGCGGCCGTCCTTGAGGCGGAAGCCGGAAATGTCGACGGCATTGGCATGAGCATGCTCGGAGAGACGCCCGCTGCCGGCGATATTGCGGCAGGAAAAGCTGCCATAGGTCTCGATCCGGGCGAGGGGCGAGCCGAGGATGTCGACGGCGGCGGGGCGGGCGACATGACGCTCCCACGTGTAGAGGGCGGCGGTCTCGGCGCAGGTCATGCTGAGGGTGGCAGAGTAGGGGGTCAGGGTGCGGTCGAGCGTGAGGCCATTGCGAAGCCCGCATTTTTCGCCCTTCGGGGCATCTTCGAGTGGCGTGTAGAGGATTCCGGCCGAATCGAGGGCGGAAAAGCAGACCTCGCGTTGCGTCCGGGCCCTTTCCAGCTTGGCATGGGTTCCGAGGCCGGGCTTGTCGGTCAGGTCGATCGGCGCGAACGGGTTGTGGCGCGGCGGGGCCAGCCACTGGAACAGGGCGACCACCAGAAGCGGCAGAGCCAGCAAGACAATCCAGGCCCGAAACTCAGTCATTTGCTTGCGTTTTACCCATTCCTTAACCAAACCGCCGTCTTTGTTAATGCTGCGCAGCCGCCCGAGTCGGTATAGGTTCGGTCCTGCACCAGAATGTGGCACGAGATGCAAAGAGGCCAGAATGACCGACCTGCTTGACGGTGGTCCCGAAGACCGGATCATAAATGAACCCATGAGCGAGGCGCTGTCGAAGCGATATCTCGCCTATGCGCTCTCGACCATCACCTCCCGCGCCCTGCCGGATGTCCGCGACGGCCTGAAGCCCGTCCAGCGCCGCATCCTGTATGGCATGCGGGAACTGAAGCTTGATCCTGAAGGCGGCTTCCGGAAATGCGCCAAGATTGTTGGCGACGTGATGGGTAACTATCACCCGCACGGCGACAGCTCGATCTATGACACGCTGGTGCGCCTGGCGCAGGATTTTAACGTCCGCTATCCGCTGGTCGACGGCCAAGGCAACTTTGGCAATATCGATGGCGATAGCGCGGCGGCCTATCGTTATACCGAAGCCAGGATGACCCACGCGGCCGAGTTGCTGCTGGACGGTCTCGGCGAAAATGCGGTCGATTTCCGCGCCAACTATGCCGAGAATGACGAAGAGCCGGTCGTGCTACCGGCGGGCTTCCCGAACCTGTTGTGCAATGGCGCCACCGGTATTGCCGTGGGCATGGCAACGTCGATTCCGCCGCATAATGCCGCCGAAGTGATCGATGCGGCGCGCTTCCTGATCGAGACACCCAAGGCAACGACGGCTGACCTGATGCAGTTCGTGAAAGGGCCTGACTTCCCGACCGGCGGCGTGATCGTTGAATCCTACGAATCCATGCTCGACGCCTATGAGACGGGCCGGGGCGGTTTCCGCATGCGCGCGAAATGGGAAGTCGAAGATACCGGTCGCGGCACCTACCAGATCATCGTCACCCAAATTCCCTACCAGGTCCAGAAATCGCGCCTGCTGGAGAAGCTGGGCGAATTGCTGGAACAGAAGAAACTGCCACTGCTGGACGATGTGCGCGACGAGAGCGCCGAGGACGTGCGCCTTGTCCTGGTGCCGCGCGCCAAGACGGTCGAGCCGGACGTGCTGATGGAAAGCCTGTTCAAGTCGTGCGACCTCGAAACGCGCTTCAGCATGAACATGAACGTGCTGCACAAGGGTGCGCCGCAGGTGATGGGCCTGAAGGATGTGTTGCTGGCCTATCTGGAGCACCGCCGCGAAGTAGTTGTGCGCCGGGCCGAGTTCCGCCTCGACAAGATCGACAAGCGCCTGCACCTACTCGACGGCTACCTGATTGCCTATCTCAATATTGATGAAGTGATCCGGATCATCCGTGAGGAAGACGAGCCGAAACAGGTGATGATCGCCCGCTTCGGCATTTCCGACATTCAGGCTGAAGCCATCCTGAACCTGCGTTTGCGCGCCCTGCGCAAGCTGGAAGAGATGGAAATTCGCGGCGAGCACACCAAGCTGGTCGAAGAGCGTGACGAGCTGGTCAAGCTGATCGGATCGACCCGCCGCCAGTGGGCGAGCGTTTCCAAGCAGCTCAAGGCCGCACGCGACCAGCTGACGGCCGACCCGGCGCTGGGCGACCGCCGCGCCGCCTTCGAGGACGCGCCCGATGTTGACCTCGCTGCGGCCCTCGAAGCCTCGCGTCCGAAGGAGCCGTTGACGGTTGTCCTGTCGGCGCAGGGCTGGATACGGGGCATGAAGGGCCACGGCCTCGACCCGGATTCCACCAAGTTCAAGGATGGCGACGAGCTCTACCTCTCCGAAGAGGTGATGAGCACCGACAAGATCATCCTCATGGCCTCCGATGGCCGGGCGTTCACGCTGATGGCCGACAAGCTGCCGGGCGGACGCGGGCATGGCGAACCGATCCGCCTGTCCATCGAACTGGAAGACAGCGTCGATATCGTCGCCATGTTCAAGCTCGAAGAAGGCCGCAAGCGTGTCATGGCGTCCACCGTCGGCTACGGCTTCATCGTCACCGAGAAAGAGCTGGAGTCCAATCGTAAGGCGGGCAAGCAGGCCGTGAACACCGGCAATGGCACGCTGAATGTGTGCATGCCGGTCGAGGGTGACATGCTGGCCGTGGTCGGATCGAACCGGAAACTGCTGATCTTCCCGCTCGACGAGCTGCCCGAAATGTCACGCGGCAAGGGCAACAAGCTGCAAGCCTATCGCGGCAAGGACACGTTGGCCGACCTGATGACGTTCGACAAGGAAGACGGCCTGATCGTTATGACGGGTGACCGCCACCGTGCCTTCCCGGAATGGGAAGAATGGATCGGCAAGCGCGCGCAGGCGGGCAAGACCGTGCCGAAGGGCTTCCCGAAGACGGGTACGTTCAATGGCTGACATGCCACGCGGGCAGCGCATCACGGCGCTGTCCCTGCTTGTGCCGGACTATGAGCCCGGGATCGGCTTCTATGTCGGCAAGCTGGGCTTTGACCTGCTGGAAGATACCGACATGGGCGGTGGCAAGCGCTGGGTGCGCGTGCGTCCGAAAGGTGGCGGTGTGGAAATGTTGCTGGCGCGGGCGGTGACGAATGAGCAGCGCGCCGCCATCGGCAACCAGTCAGGTGGGCGCGTGTTCCTGTTCCTCGAGACCGATGATTTCGACCGCGACCATGCAGCCTATGTCGCGGCAGGCGTGACCTTCCTCGAAGCGCCGCGCAGCGAACCCTATGGCAAGGTCGTCGTGATGCAGGACCCTTTCGGGAACAAGTGGGATTTGATTCAGCCTGTTGCGAACGGCTCATCCTGAGCCGCATTTCTTGCGGCAACGGTTTCAGTCGGAGAGCCGCTCCAACACATCACTCATCAACGGCCCGATCTCTGTGTTCAGCACGAGGTCTGCATACGGATCCTGATCGGTCGGTTCGCGGTTGACGATGGCGAGGCGGGCGCCGTTGCGCTTGGCTTCGATGGGGATCGAGGCAGCCGGATAGACGACGAGCGATGAGCCGAGGACGAGGCAGAGGTCGCACAGAAGGGCCTCTTCGGCGGCCAGCGCCATCTTGTCTTCCGGCATGGGCTGCCCGAACGAGATGGTCGCGGTCTTGAGAAGGCCGGTGCAGAACACGCAGGTCAGGTCTTCGCCCGCTTCCCAGCGCGGCGTCAGGCTGTCGATCTCGTAGCGCTTGCCGCAGGTGAGGCAGCGGGCATAGGTCGCGTTGCCGTGTATTTCGATGACCAGGTCGTCCGGTACGCCGGAATCCTGGTGCAAATTGTCGACATTCTGTGTGATGACGCTGGTGACCTTTCCGGCGGCGACCAGCTTTGCCACGGCGAAGTGGCCTGCATTCGGGCTGGCGCCGACCCAGCCGGCCGAGCGGTTGAACACGCGGGCCCACGACTCGCGGCGTTTGTCGCGCGATGCGACAAAGTCCTGGAAATAGATCGGTTTCATCTTGCTCCAAACGCCGCCGGGGCTGCGGAAATCGGGAATGCCGCTCTCGGTCGATATGCCTGCGCCGGTGAACACCACGACGCGCGAGGCTTTGTCAATCAGGCGGGCGAGGGCAGCAGCATCGGACATGGCGCGATGCTACACACTTTGCGGGCGCATTCCATAGCCATGTCGCCCGCATCGGTCATTGCCAAGGCTTGAGGGACGTGCGTGGACGCCTGACTTGCGCAAGACGGGCTTGGAAGCTACGCCTAGTCTATCGGTTTTTCTGGAGGGACGGCCCATGAGCCCCATTCTAATCATCCTGGCGGCGGTCGTCGCCATTTTCGGCTTTGTCATCCTTATCTACAACGGCCTGGTGATGAAGCGCCAGCGGGTCAACCAGGCCTTTGCCGACGTGGACGTGCAGCTGAAACAGCGCCAGAACCTGATCCCGAATCTCGTCGAAACCGTGAAAGGCTATGCCAAGCACGAGCAGGAGACGTTCCAGCAGGTGATTGCGGCGCGCAATGCGGCGCAGTCGGCCTCGACACCGGCCGAGATGTCTCAGGCCGAAGGCATGCTGACCGGCGCGCTGGGCAAGCTTTTCGCGCTCGCCGAGGCCTATCCGGACCTCAAGGCGAACCAGAACTTCATCCAGTTGCAGAACGAACTGTCGACCATCGAAGACAAGCTGGCTGCGGCGCGGCGTTTCTACAACTCCGCTGTCCAGGACTACAATACGTCGCGCGAGCAGGTCCCAGGCTCGGTCATCGCCGGCATGTTCAGCTTCGAGTCGCGCGAGTTCTTCGACGTCGGCGTAGAAGGCCGTGAGGCCCTAAGCACGCCGCCTGAAGTTAAGTTCTAAGCGCGCCTGTTTTGCTGTAGGCTGTCCTCGGCTGGTAACGCGAGGACATAAGATGAGACTTTCCTGTATTGCTGCAGCATTGATGCTGGGTGCGTGCGCGAGTTCGGGCGGCAGCTGGAGTGCATCGAGTTGGGACGGGCTGGTGGCGCAGACGATTGGCACCCAGAATTATGCTTTCCTCGCGGCGCCGATGGCGGGGCAGGGGTTCAAGCTGAAATTCACGATTCGGACAGATGGCAGCTTTGGCGTGGCGAGCGCCGGGCCGCCGTCAGCTGCCGAGCTTGAGGAAGCGGCCATTGCGGCGGCGCCGGAAGGCTGCACGTTCGTGTCGTTGGAGCGGACGTCAGATGGCGGGGCCGAAGCGGCGTATGACTGCGACTAGGCGCGCGCCTTGAACCAGGGCGCGATACGAGCGAGGGCATCTTCGATTTCCGGTGTCGAGACGGCGAACGAGAAGCGCATGTAGTTGTGGCCATTGACCGGGTCGAAATCGACGCCGGGAGCTGTGGCGACGCCGGTGTCCTTCAATAGCTGCATGCAGAATTCCAGGCTGTCATCGGTGAAGCGCGAAATGTCGGCATAGATGTAGAAGGCGCCGTCCGGCGGGGCGATGCGTTCGAGACCAAGGGCCGGCAGGGCAGCCAGCATCAGGTCGCGATTGTGCGTATAGGTGCGGACGTGGCCTTCCAGTTCATCGCGGCAATCCATGGCGATGAGGCCGGCGTGCTGGGACAGCGACGGCGCAGTCAGGAACATGTTGCCGATATAGGCAGCGACGCGGGATGCCATGTCGTCGGGCGCGACGATCCAGCCGAGACGCCAGCCCGCCATCGAGAAGTATTTCGAGAATGAGTTGATGACGAAAGCGTCGGCCGTGTGTTCGAGCACGGAGGCCGTGTTCGGGCCGTAGGACAGGCCGTGATAGATCTCGTCGGAGATGATGCGGATGCCACGCTCGGCGCAGACGGCCACAATGGCGGCAAGCTCAGCCTCGGGCAGGATGGTGCCGGTCGGGTTGGCAGGGCTGGCGATGATCAGCCCTGCCGGGGCCGGGTCGAGCGCAGCGATCTGCGCCGCCGTGAGCTGGAACCGGGTCTCCTCGCCGCATGCGATTTCGAGCGGCACCAGGTTCAGCGCCCGAATCGTATTGCGATAGGCGACATAGCCGGGGCGGGCGAGGGCGACCTGGTCGCCGGGCGCGAAGGCGGATGAGAGAGCGAGGACGAGCGCGGGCGACGCGCCGCACGTGATGGCGAGGCGGCGGGGCGTGACCTCGACGCCATAGGTGTCGCCATAGTGTTGGCAGATGCGGGCCTTGAGCGCCGGGCTTTCCCAATAGCCCATGGATTCTGTGTCGAGTACCTTGTGCGCCGTCTCGACGGCCCGCTTTGGCGCTCCGGTGGAGGGCTGGCCGAATTCCATATGGATGATCGACCGCCCGGCCGCCTGCAGTTCGTGGGCGAGGCGGCTGACGGCGATGGCCTGGAAGGGGGAGACGTCCTGGCTCAATTTGCGGCGAGGCTCGGCAGCCAGGTTGCCAGGGCGGGGACAGCTGCGACGAGGATGATCATGGCGACCTGCAGGCCGATGAAGGGCACAGCCCCGCGCCAGATATCCATTGTCTTGATCTCGTCGGGCGCGGCGCCGCGCAGGTAGAAGAGGGCAAAGCCGAAGGGCGGAGTCAGGAAGCTGGTTTGGAGGTTCAGCGCCATCAGGATGGCGAGCCAGACCGGGTCGAAACCGAGGACGATCAGCGGCGGGGCCACGAGCGGCACGACGACGAAAACGATCTCGATGAAGTCGAGGAAGAAACCGAGCACGAACATGACAAGCATGGTCATGGCGAGGGCGCCCCATTTGCCGCCGGGGGCCTGGTGGAGGATGGCGGCCACCATTTCGTCGCCGCCATAGCCGCGGAAGACGAGGCTGAACAGCGACGCACCGATCAGGATGAGGAAGACCATGCTGGTGATGTGCGTGGCGCTGGTGAGCGCTGGGAGGAGTTGGCGCATCTTGCGAAGGACGAGCAGTCCGGCAGCGAGTCCCGCGAAGAAGACGAGGCTGGCGAACAGGGTGAGGGCAATGCCGACGGAATTGCCTGCGCTGATGGTCTCGACCCCGGCTCGCAGGTCCATCGTGTTGCGCAGGAGGAGGATGGCGCCGATGCTGATCAGGCCGGCAAGGATCAGCGGCGAGAGGCGGCTTTTGGCCTCTTCGGCGAGGCGCAGGCCAGCAAGCAGGACAGCGCCGGCTGCGCCGATGGCAGCAGCTTCTGTCGGTGGGGCGACGCCGCCGAGGATGGCACCAAGCACGGCGATGATCAGGATCAGCGGCGCCCCGAGGCCGAACGCGACCTCCTTGACTGTAAGCTGCGCCGTATCCTCCGAGACCGCGACCGGCGGGCATGCCTCGGGCCGGAAGAAGGCGACCGCTGCGATGTAGAGGAGATAGAAGACAACCAGCAGGACGCCGGGGATGAGCGCGCCCGCGAACAGGTCACCGACCGAGACAACGCCGGAGCCGGCACCGATCTTCAGGCTGGCCTGGCTGGCGGCGTTCGAGACGGCATCGGCCAGAAGGATCAGCACGATGGAGGGCGGGATGATCTGGCCGAGCGTGCCGGAGGCGGCGATCGTGCCGGTGGCGAGTTTCGGGTCATAGCCCTGACGCAGCATGGTCGGCAGGGCGATCAGGGTCATGGTGATGACGGTGGCGCCGACAATGCCGGTGGACGCGGCGAGCAGCGCGCCGACGAGGACGACGGCATAGCCGAGACCGCCGCGCACGCGGGCGAGCAGCCGGCTGGCAATGTGCAGCAGGTCTTCAGCGACGCGCGAGCGTTCGAGGATCACGCCCATCAGGACGAACAGGGGCACGGCGATCAGCGTCTGGCTCTGCATGATCGAGCCACCCTGGATGCGGCTGGGGAAGGCGATCAGGAAGGAAGCCGAGAAGGTGCCGGTGGCGATGCCGATCAGGGCGAAGAGAAGCGCGACGCCGCCGAGCGTCAGGGCGACGGAGTAACCGGCCAGCAGGCTGAGGATCGCGCAGACGAACATGGCGACGGCGAGGATGATCTCAAATTCCATCATGGCCTCCGGTTTCGCCTTCAATCGGCGTGTCAGCCGGCGGCAGGGTGCCGTTCAGGCGTAGCGCGGCCTTGAGGGCGACAGAGAGACCCGCGCCCATCAGCAGGACGGCGAAGACGGGCACCAGCGTTTTGAAGAGGAAGAGGATCGGCAGGCCGTCGGATTCGCGCGAGCCTTCGAGCAGCGACCATGATCGCGAGAGGCCCTGTTCGCCGGTCGTGATCAGGCGGAAGCAGATCGGGAAGAGGAAGAGGTAGGTACCGACGAGCTCGATCCAGTTGCGCCCGGTCTCGCCGAAACGGGGGCGCAGGATGTCGACGCGGACATGGGCATCGTCGCGCAGGGCGCCGGCGGCGCCGAGCATGAACATGGCGGCGAAGGCGTAAATGACGATCTCGCTGAGCCAGGTGAAGGAGAGGCCGAAGGCATATCGCAGGATGACGACCGCGAGCTGGGACACGACAAGCAGGAGCGCGCTGAAGATCGCCGCGTTGAGGGCGCCGCCTGAAAGCGCATCGAGCACGCGGATCATGCGGCGGGCGAGACCGTCGAGCAGGCCCGGAACGGCGATGGCGACCAGAGGCACGAGGAAGAAGGGCAGGCACAAGACGCCAACGACCTTCAGCCAGGCGCCGATCAGCAGGAAAACACCGGGATCAATCATTTGCCCCGCCAGCCTATTTGCCGAGTTCGCGGGCGGTATAATAGGCGCCGTCAGAGACCTTGGCCCAGCCACGCATGAGCTTCAGGCTTGTCTCGAAACTCTCATAGATGCGTTTCTCGATGCCGTCCTTGCCACTGGCGGCGCGGACGTCTGCGGCGGCTTCGGCCATGGCCTTGACCACTTCCGGCGGGAAGGACCGTAGCTTGGTGCCGTGCTCGCGCTGCAGAATGTCGAGATAGACAGAGTTCTGGTAGGTGAACTCGCCGAGCGAGGTGTGGTTTGTCGACTCGCAAGCCGCCTTGATGATCGCCTGCTCACCGGGGGTGAGGCTTTCCCAGACCTTGAGGTTCATGCCGACGGCGAGGCTGGCGCCGGGTTCATGGAAGCCCGGACCATAATAAAAAGGCGCCTCGCGATGGAAGCCGAGCGAATAGTCGTTCCACGGGCCGACCCATTCGGTGGCGTCGATGGAGCCTGTCTGCAGAGCCTGGTAGATCTCGCCGCCTGACAGGGAGATGGCCGAGCCGCCGAGGGCGCGCAGCACGTCGCCGCCCTGACCGGGGATCCGCATTTTGAGACCGACAAGGTCGTCGAGGCTGTTGATCTCCTTGCGGAACCAACCGCCCATCTGGTGGCCGGTATTGGCGCCCTGGATGGCTTTGACGCCGAACTGGCCGGACAGTTCGTCCCAGAGTTCCTGGCCGCCGCCGAAATCGATCCAGCCCATGATTTCCTGAGCGGTCATGCCGAACGGCACGGCGGTGAAGAACGGGAAGGCGGAGGATTTTGCGGTCCAGTAATATTCGGCGCCGTGATACATGTCGGCCGAGCCGTTGGCGACGGCATCGAAGCTTTCGAAAGCGGGAACCAGTTCGCCGGCGGCGAAGACCTTGATCTCCATCAGGCCGTCAGACATGGCGTAGACACGTTCGGACACGCGCTCGGCGGCGCGGCCGAGGCCCGGCAGGCCTTTGGGCCAGGTGGTAACCATGTTGAACTTGCGGCGGCTGCGATTGATCCTGGCCGGGGCCAGTATCTTTGCGTCTTCCGGATTTGCGAACGCGGCAGCGGCCCCGGCAACACCGAGAAGGCCCGCGCCGACGATATTGCGTCGGTTGATCATGAAAAATCCTCCCCAGCGACTCGCCCTGCAATGGTTTCAGGGTCTATTCGTCGTCTCTTAGCGTCCGCCACTGGTCGCCGTCCAGCATTTCGAGAGGTTTGTAGCGGCGTTTATAGTCCATCTTCGGGCTGCCTTTGACCCAGTAGCCGAGATAGACGTGCGGCAGGCCCATATCCTGAGCGTGACGAATATGGTCGAGGATCATGTAATGGCCGAGACCTCGCGATTCCTGTTCCGGGTCGAAGAACGTGTAGACCATCGAGAAACCGTCGCGCAGGACGTCCGTTATCGCCACGGCCAATAGCGGCGCGTCTTCCGCCTCGCCGTCGCGATATTCGAAGATCAGGCTCTGGACCGGGCTGCCGCCGACCATGGTCATGTAGTCGCGATAGGTCATCTCGGACATGCCGCCCTTGTCGTGGCGTGTCTGGACGTAGGTTTTGAGCAGGCGGAACTGTTCGCGTGTAGCAGTGGCCTCGACCGGGGTGCGGACCAGCGAGGCATTTCGGGCCAGCGTGCGCCGGTCATTGCGCGATTGGACGAATTCCCGGGTGGGCACGCGCACGCTGCGGCAGGCATTGCAGCGCGGGCAGGCGGGTCGGTAGGCGATTGTCTGGCTGCGGCGGAAGCCAGCTTGGCTGAGCGAGTTATGGATCGAGTCGGCGTCGGAGACAGCCAGGTTGGTGAAGGCCTTGCGCTCGCGCATGCCGGGCAAATACGGACAGGGGCTGGGGTTCGTGACGTAGAAACGTAGCGACCGCTCGAGCCCGGCAGGCAGAATCTGGGAGTCGGTGAACTTCATGAGTCGTAACGATACACTTACAGATCAAACCGCCAAGAGGCGAAGACGGTAAAGACACACCAAAGGACTAAAACGAGCGGTGCGCCAAATTTCATGAAATCGCCGAATTTATAGTGTCCGGGGCCCATCACCAGCATGTTGGTCTGATAGGCGAAGGGGGTCGCGAAGCTGCAATTGGCACCGTAAATCACCGCGAGGAGGAAGGGCAGCGGGTCATGCACGCCGAGTTCGGCCGCCGCTGACAGGGCGATGGGTGAGAACAGGATGGCAGTGGCGGCATTGGTCAGCAGGTTGGTCAGGATCGCGACGCAGAGGAAGATCGCCGACAGGACCGCGAGCGTGCCATAAGGCGCGGCATAGTTGACGACGGCGTGCGCAATCGCGGCTGCAGCCCCGGTTTTTTCAAGCGCCATGCCCATGGCCAGGGCCGCTCCGATGACGAGGAAGATGCGCAGGTCGAGCGACCGGCTGGCCTGGCGGGTATTGACACAGCCGACCACGAGCATGGACACGGCGGCCAGAACCGAGGCGTGAAGGATGGACAGGACGCCGGTGGCGGCGAGGCCGACCATGGCGAGGGCAATCACCCGCGATGCGACGGCCCGCGTGGTGAGCGGGATCTCTGTCTGGGACCATTCCAGCAGGATGATGTCGCGGCTGGCGCGCAGGTCGACAAAGGCATCGACAGGACCGCACAGGAGCAATGTGTCGCCGGATTCAAGGCGGATCTCGCCGAGCTTGGTGCGAATCATCCGGCTGCGGCGCTGGATGCCGAGGGTGACGGCGCGGGTGAGACGGCGAAAGCCCAGCATCTCGACGGTGCGGCCGACCATGCGCGAGCCGGGTGCGATGACCGCTTCGGTGAGGGCGAGGGCGCCGGGGCGGCTGTTTTCTTCAAGGTCGCCGCCTGCTGACTCCCAGACCTGCTGGAGGAAGTCCGGCTGGCGGGCGAGGACGTTCTGCAGGGCGGCGCGGGTGGCGGCGACGATAACGAGGTCGCCCGGCTGGAGGGTTATATCTTCATAGGGCGGCAGGAAGGCGCGTTCGCCGCGCTGGATCATGCGGACGGTCATATCGGGCAGGTCGGCGAACATGCCGGCAACCGGCTTCTTGCCCTTCAGGAAGTGGCCGAACGTGACTTCGATCTGGGCGACGAACTGCTTGCCGGAGGGCTGCGAGAGTTCATCGCTGAGGCCACGCCGGTTGGGCAGCAGGAATTTCGAAAATATGGCGAGGTAGACGAAGCCTGCTCCGGCAAGGATCAGGCCCATCGGAGTCTGGTCGAAGAATCCCAGCGTGCGCCCGTCAATCCGCTCGAAGGCCTCAGCCGCGAGCAGGTTGGTCGAGGTGCCGATCAGCGTCGTCATGCCGGCAAAGATGGAGGCGTAACTGAGCGGCATCATCAGTTTGGACTGCGAGGCGTTCATGCGCTTGGCGATGGCGCTCATGACCGGCAGGAACATGATGACGATGGGCGTATTGTTGACGAAAGCGCTGGTGACGAAGACCGCGAGAAAGGCCAGCACGAGCGTGGTGACCGGGCGTTTCTCATAGCCGCCGACGAGCACTTTGGTTGGCCCTTCGAGCGCGCCGGTCTGGAACAGGCCCTGTCCGACGACGAGCAGGGCCATGATGGTGATCAGGGCCGGATTGCCGAAACCGGACAGGAGCTCGGCTGCGCTGATTGGCGTGCCGTCGGTGCCATAGGCACCGGGTATCGTGAACAGCAGTAGCAAGGACGCAATGACGCCGACAGAGACGAGCTCCATCGGCCAGCGGTCTGACATGTAGAAACCAATTGCAGCACAAACAACCGCCAGGCTTGCCCACATGGGCCAGTGGGCCAGGAAATCAGCGATCATCTAGGCTCCGGTTCATCAGCGCTTCCTGATCCCCTTACAGGTTATCAGTCGTGTGTGTGAACCAATATGCTGACCCGCCGGTTGGCTGACAAGTGCGGCTGGCCCGCATCGAGGGGGCGTGTGTCGGCGAGACCGGTGACGGCGCGGATGCGAGCTGGCTCCAGACCGGCAGTGATCAGGGCGCGGCGGGCCTCGTTGGCCCGGTCAGACGAGAGTTCCCAGTTGGAGTAGGCGGTGCCGGTCGCACTGAATGCGTCGGTATGGCCTTCGATCGAAACCGGCTCGGAAAATTGTATCAGGACGCGGCCAGCCGCTTCGGCCAGCGCGATACCCTCTTGCGTGAAGGCACCGCTGCCCGAATCAAACAGCGGGTGGCGGGCCGAATCGACAAGGTCGATGCGCACGCCATCGGCTTCCCGGGCAAGGACGACACTGTCGCCGGCCTCGATCAGGCCCGATTGCTGGCTGAGAGCGGTAAACAGGCGTCCGGCAGCCGAGTCAGGCTGGACGGCTGAGGCCTGGGCCATGGGGCTGGCATTGCTGTTGAAATAGCTGGCGATCTCGTCGCGGCCCTCGGGAGAGACGCCGCTGAGGATCCACATCAACAGGAAAAATGCCATGAGCGCGGTGAGGAAGTCGGCATAAGCCATCTTCCAGGTGCCCGCTTTGCGGGCGGGCGCGGCGGGCATTCTGCCCGCATATCGCCGAGAGTGAGTGGCAGTTGCCATGCGCTCGAGTTCCGATCCTTCTGATCTGATGCGCCAGTCATAGCAGGCTATGGTGAAGGCCACGTCGAAGCGAAGGGTAGGATTTCGATGAAATTTGATCTACTTCGCCAAGGCATAGCAGGAGAAACACAGATGGCGCGGACGGCATTCCTTGGACTTGGCGTGATGGGATTTCACATGGCGGGGCATCTGGCCCGGGCCGGTCACCAGGTTAGCGTGTGGAACCGGACGACGGCCAAGACCAAGGCCTGGGAGAAGAAACACAAGGGCGAGGTGGCCAAGGACCCGGCGACGGCAGCCTTCGGCGCAGAATTCGTTTTCCTCTGCCTTGGCGACGACCCGGATGTACGGATCGTATTCGACGCGCTTGAGCCGAGCCTTGGGGCAGGCATGATCGTGGTCGACCATACGACCGCCTCGGCGGGCCTGGCGCGGGAACTGTATGAGCGGTGCAAGGCCAAGGGCGCGCATTTCATCGACGCGCCAATCTCGGGCGGCGAGGCCGGCGCGATCAATGGCAAGCTGACGATCATGTGCGGCGGCGAGCCGGCGGCGTTCGATGCGGCCGAACCCGTGATGGCGGCCTTTGGCAAGAAGATGACACTGATCGGCGACAGCGGCGCAGGCCAGCTGGCCAAATCGGTCAACCAGATATGTATTGCCGGTATCGTGCAGGGCCTGGCCGAAGGGCTGCACTTTGCCGAGAAGGCGGGACTCGATGCGGCCAAGGTGATCGAGGCGATCAGCGGCGGCGCGGCCCAGAGCTGGCAGATGGAGAACCGCTGGGAGACGATGGTCGCGGGGCATTTCGAACATGGCTTTGCCGTCGACTTGATGCGCAAGGATTTGCGGATCACGCTGGAGGCCGCGCGCGAGAACGGTGCGAGCCTGCCGGTGACGGCGACGGTCGACCAGTATTATGCCGATGTGCAGGCGATGGGCGGGGCGCGCTGGGATACGAGCAGCCTGATTGCCCGCCTGACGCGGGACGCTTGAGGTTGTGCTGCGCCTCGATATCCATCTGAGCAAGGAGGAAGCCTGCGAGACCGTGATCCGGGCGATCAAGTCGGCAGAGCCGATTGACTATGTCGTGATCGAAACCGAGCAGCAGGACCGTCGCCTGATCTCGGTCTTCATGCGTGAGGGCACGGGCCAGACGCTGATGGATAATACCAGTCGGCGCTCGAGGGGCGCAAGGACTGGCGGATTGCAGTGCTGCCAATCGAAGCGACCGCGCCGAAACGGCCCGAGCCTGAAGACGACAAGAAAGCACGCCGCCAGCAGGCGACGCGCGAAGAGCTTTACACCGACATTGATTCCGGCGCGCGGCTGGACCGCGATTTCCTGATCATGGTCGTGCTGTCGACCATCGTGGCGGCGATCGGCCTGAACTCGGACGGGATTGCCGCCGTGATCGGCGCGATGGTGATTGCACCGCTGCTGGGGCCGATCCTGGGATTTTCGATAGGCGCTGCGCTGGGCGACTTTGCGTTGTTGAGGCGGGGCGGCATGACGCTGGCGATCGGCATCGCGACGGCACTGGCGTCGGCGCTGGTCATCTCGTTCTTCCTGCCGCTGAACCTTCAGAGCGAGGAATTGATGTCGCGGGCCGAAGTCCGGATCGACCGACTGGCGCTGGCCATGGCCGCGGGCAGCGCAGCGGCCCTGTCACTGACGCGTGGACAGGGATCGGCCTTGGTTGGCGTGATGGTCGCAGCGGCGCTGCTGCCCCCGGCGCGGCGATTGGCCTGTTCGCGGGCGGCGGCGAGTTCGATCTGGCGATGCGGGCGGGCCTCCTGCTGGCGCTGAACGTCGCGAGCCTGGTGTTTTCGGCGCTTCTGGTGTTCCGTTTACGCAAAATCAGGCCCCGGAAATGGATCGAGCAGAAGAATGCGACGCGGGCCGTCTGGATCAATGCGGGGCTTTCGGCCTTCTTTCTGGCCGTTGCGGTGGCCCTGATCCTGTTGCTGGACTTGGGGTCCGCCGTGCAGATCGGCTAAGTGCAGGATATTTTGGACTTTTTGGTCGTGTGGCGGTAAGGTGACAAGAACTGCCACCTGTAAGGACTGTTTCACCTCCCATGAATGTTGTTTTGCCAATTTCTGCTGCCCCGAAAACCCGTGTCGAACGCTATATCTCCGCTCTGGATGACAAACAGCGCAAGGCGGAATCCGAAGAGCTCCTGGCGCTGTTTGCCCGCGTGACGGACCTGCCGGCTGCGATATGGGGAACCCACAAGGTTGGCTATGGCCGCTATGCTTACACGATGGATAGTGGACGCAGCAGCGAGTTCATGATCGCCGGCTTCGAGCCTGCGAAGAAGCATATCATCGTCTACCTGTCGCCGGATTTCGAGGATTTCACCGGACAGCTGGAAACCCTTGGCAAGCACGACAAGGGCAAGTCGTGCATCTTCATCAAGGCGCTGAAAGACATTAACCTCGACTCGCTGGAAGAGCTGGTCCGTCTCGGCATGGCTTCGACCGAGAAGAATTTCAAAACAAGCGAAACCTGACAAGACGGATGATTCATGGCTGCGGCGGACGATAAGACAACACCCACGATTGTTTCACCGCACGCCTTTATCGCCGGACTGGATGACGGTCGCCGCAAGCGGGAGGCCGAAATCCTGCTGCGATGGTTCGAGACCGTCACGGGCCTGAAGGGGCGGATGTGGGGGCCGTCCATGATCGGCTTTGGCCGTTATCACGACAAATATGACAGCGGGCGCGAAGGCGAATCGATGATCACCGGCTTTGCCCCGCGCAAGGCGGCGTTGACGCTCTATATCAAGCCGGGCTACCGCGGCATGAGCGAGATGCTCACCCACCGGCTGGCCGACCCGCATGACATGGCAGCTATCACCGCGCTGATGGGCGCGTCGATTGCCGAGAACATGAAGGCCTTCCTGTCAGCCGAAGAGATTGTCGCGGCGCAGGAAACGATGGGGCTCGACCGCTCGCTGATCAATGACGGCACCTATTTCGTGATCGAGACTGTAAATGGTGGCGAGACCGTGATGGTGGCGTGCGGCGGCTGGGGCAAGCGGCGCACGCTGTATGGCGGCGACCAGACGGCCGGGCGCGATGACTCGCTGTCCGACCCCGCCATTCATGCTGCGCGCATACGGGCTATGTATACGCATCCGGACTGGACGCGGCGCGGCATTGGCTCGCTTCTGCTCGATCTGGGTGAGGACGCAGCGCGGGCAGCGGGCTTCAGGACCATCGAACTCGGCTCGACGATTGCGGGCGAAGCGCTGTACCTGGCGCGGGGCTATGCGCCGTTCCATTGCAACGAACAGGTGGCGGCGAACGGGCGGGTGAAAACCGTTATCCACATGCGCAAGGCGCTCTAGTTGCGTCTCACGGTTCCAGAGAGCCGGTGATCGAGGCGCGCTGGGAGAGTTCCATCCAGTTGCCGCAGCCATCGCGCACGAAGGAGATACGCGCCGTCTTGCCGAGAGTGGCGGGCGCCCGCCCTTCGGTGCCGCCAGCGGCGAGGACTTGCGCGTGGACGCGGTCGACCTTGTCGACCTGGAGCGTCGTGTAGCGATAACCGATCCGGGCCATCTCGGCGTTGCCCGTGCGCGCGGCAAGGGCGGGGTCGATGTGCCCGAGGATGAGGCTGCGTCCACAGGCGACGGCGCAGGGGTGCGTGTCGGATACCGGCAGGCCAAGCGCGTCATGGTAGAAGGCGAGGAAGGCCTCGCGGCTGGGTGTGGCGACCTCGATGGCCCATTGGGTGATGCCGTCATGGCCAGGCGGCACGAGCCCGACGCGGTTGCCATCCGGATCAGTCAGTTCGATTGGTACGGTGACGCCGTCGCGGGCGATGATGAGGCGGAGGTAGCCACCGTCGGCGCGCGGCGGCAGCGGATCGCGGGCATGGTTCAGCTTGAACACGCTGCCATGATGGTCGTGGCGGTGCTGGCGCAGGCCGCCGCCCAGCGGCAGCATATGGTCGAAGGGCAGGCCGACATCCTGCTGCCAGAAGGCGAGCATCTCATCGAGACGGTTGGTGAACACGCCGACATCGAGGCAATCCTTGGCGAGCCAGGCGGGGGACGTGTTGATCATGTCGTGGCCTCTCGCCATATTGGCTTCGAGTTGAGGATACCCCGGACATCCGCGCCTGGCAAAAGTGCGCCTCAGCCAGAGAGGCCTGGCACCTCAGAACCGGCTCGACGCGGTAATCCTACTCGGCCGCGACCAGACTGAATTCTTCTTTCCAGCTGGCCATGACATCGCGATTGTCATGGTCCCATGGATGGAAGCCGGGTTTGAACCAGGATAGCCAGATGGCCCAGCCTGAACCGAACAGGGCAGGCTTCTTCCAGAGGAAAGTCTTCACGGCACGCCGGGCCGCGTCCGGTTCGTAGCCATCGGCGACCAGCAATTTGGATGCATATTCGGCGATATTTTGCGTGAACTGCTGGGTGATGAGCAGCATGGACAGGCTGCGCCGGAAATAGCGTTTGAACGGCGACCAGCCTTTAGTGGCTTCCATGAAGACATCATAGGCGACCGCCTTGTGTTCGGTCTCTTCCATGGCGTGCCAGCGCCAGAGGTGCTCGAGCGAGGGTTCGGTCTTGCTGAACAGCGGGGATCCATCGACGTCGAGATCGACCATCAGGTCGGCCATCATCGAGGTGAAATGCTCAAGGCAGATCGTGGCGATCAGCATGCGCATCGGACCGCCGGAGCGTCCGAAGGCGATCTTTTCCGCGATGGCCGCCTCGATTTCCGCGACTGGGTATTTCTCGCGATCGATCATGTTGTTCAGCAGGTGATGCTCGCGCGAATGGATGGCCTCCTGCGCGATGAAGTCCTTCACATCCTGCGCCAGCTTCCCGTCGACTTTGCCGCGATAGGCCTTCACAGCGTCCATGAACAGGCGTTCGCCGTCCGGGAAGGTCAGCGACATGGCGTTGAAAATGGCGGTGGCGACGGGGTTGCCGTCCAACCAGTGGCCCTCGCGCGCACTGTCCATGTCGAAATGGAAGTCGCGGGGCAGGATCGTTACATCTTCGGGTGTGCGCTTGTTCGTCATTGTGCTTAGTGCCTCAAGAAACTGAAATGCGGACTGGCTTCATGTTCAAAATTAACGTTACTGACAAAAATGTCAATAAATAATAAACCTGCCCCTCGTGTGCGTCGCTCTCCGGAAGCTTCGCGCAGCAATATCCTGTCGGCGGCGGAATCCCTGCTCGTGGCGCAGGGCCCGCAATCCCTGCGACTAGCGGATGTCGCCAAGGCGGCGGGCGTGGCCAATGCCACGGTGCTGCACCATTTCGGCTCGATTGACGCGGTCCAGAAAGCGCTGATGGAGCGCATGATCGCAGACCTGGTTGAGAGTATCATGGCGGTCGACGTGCCGCTGGACGATCCGGCGGCGGCGCGCGAAGCGGCGCTTCGGACGCTGTTCGATGCGTTCGAGACTCGCGGCGCGGCGCGCCTGGCGGCCTGGCTGGAACTGACCGACGAGACCAGCCGCCTGACCCTGGTGCGCGAAGCCGTGCAGGAAGTGGCGCAGAAGAAGATGGCCAATGCCAAGCTGCCGGCAGAGCTGGTGGAGGACCTGATCCTGCTCAGCGTGACGCTGGCCGTCGGTGTCGGCCTGTTCGGGCCGACGCTGGGCCAGCTGATCGGCAAGCCATCTGAGCGAGCGCGGGAGCTGACACTCCAGATGCTGCTGGCGAACCTTGAACGCCTGTCGCTCTAGCGTCTGGTCGCGCCGGGACGGGCGGGCTAGGCTTGCGGCCGACACATAGAAAACACTTGAGGAGGATACGGTTTTGGACATGCATCTGAAGGGCAAGAACGCCATCATACTGGGCGGCACGCGCGGCATTGGCCGGGCGATTGCGGACACGCTGGCGGGCGAAGGCGCGAATGTCGCCGTGTGCGCGCGCAAGGCGGACCAGGTCGCCGAGGCGGTCAAGGACCTCGAAGCGATGGGCGTGAAAGCCACGGGCACAGCGGTGGACATTACCGACGGCGCGGCGCTGAAACGCTTCATTGCCGACGCGGCCAAGACGCTGGGCGGTCTGGATATCCTGATCTCCAATGCCGGCGCCATGGCGCAGGGCAATGACGAAGCGGCCTGGAAGCAGAATTTCGAACTGGATATCCTGGGCGCGGTCAACGCGTTCGAGGCGGCCCAGCCATTGCTGGCCAAAGCGGCGGAAGCGAAAGGCGACGCGGCCTTCGTGATCATCTCGTCGATCTCTGCGGCGCAGTCCGATCGCGGCGAATCCTATGGCCCGATCAAGGCGGCGCTGATCCACATGGCCAAGGGGCTTGCGCGGCAACATGCCGCCGCCGGCATCCGAGTCAACACGGTATCGCCGGGCATGGTCTATTTCGAGGGCGGCATCTGGCACACGGTGAAGACCAATATGCCGGAATTCTTCGAGCAGGCGAATGCCCGCAACCCGATGGGCCGGTGTGCCACGCCGCAGGAAATTGCCAATGCAGCCGTCTTCCTGGCGAGCCCGCTATCCACCTACACGACTGGCGCGAACCTGATCGTAGACGGCGCCGTTTCCAATCGCGTGAACTTCTAGGCACCTGCGCCAGCACCAGCGGCCGGCATGGCGGGGGCCATCCGGTTGCATGGGGCTGAATTCGGCACGGAGCGCCGGGCCTAGGACGTGTCCAGCCAAGCCGGCGCCATCACAGGTGGGCAGGGCGCGCGAAGGGCGTGGCACTGGGGCGCTGTGGACAGGTCCGCTTGCGCGAGGGCTTCCGGCATGTCGGACGCAAGGCCGGGCGCGGCCCATGCAGGCACGGTCGGCGCGTCATAATGATAGCGACGCGGGTCGCGCGGGCCGTCGCCAATCGCATTGATGGAAAGATTGCCGAACCGGTCGATCCTGAACAGGACGTCGCGCTTCGCTGCGCGCTGCCACGCCTCCAGTCGCTAGAGCTGGAACCACAGCCAGGGCCAGAACAGCGGATGCACGAAGGCATAGAGATGCGCGCGGCGTGTCAGCATGATGCCGCGATTATACGCCGGGAACGGAGGGTGTTGGACAAGTTTACAATGATTGCCAGCAAGGGCTGCAGGATGCGGCGCCCTGTGCGGGGGAAAGCGGGAGGTGGCGCTGCACGTCAGCCGCCGATGGTGAGGACGCCATAAACAATGGCGCACGCAGTTGCTGCGGCGGCGGCGATGCGCGGCCAGGGGGCACGAAGGGGGTGCTGAGGGGTGTCGAAGTCCGTTTGCGGGCGGTGGCCGGTTACCATGGGCCGGACAAGATTGTCCTTGAACAGGAGCAGGTAAGCAGCGATGGCGATGACGTGCAGGGCGATGAGCGCGAGCAGGACCTTGAAGCTGGTCTCGTGGATTTCCGCGAGGAGGCGACCGGTTTCGAAGGACACCTTGCTGGCGAGCGGGCCGGATTCGAGCCCGTCGATATCGACCGAGAACAGGCCCGTGCTGACCTGCGTGGCAAGGGCAAGCAGCATGGCGAAGATGCTGAGCGAGCCGAGCGGGTTATGCCCGAAATGGGGACGATGGCGACGGCCAATGAGGTCTCGGACGTAAGCCATGATTGCGCCGGGCCGCGCGACCATGCGGGTGAACCGCGCTGTGCCCGGGCCGACCAGGCCCCAGACGAGGCGGTAGACGATGAGGCCGAGAAGGGTGAGGCCGAGGCGCCGGTGCCAGTCCATCATGCCCTGTTCGCCCGTCCACCACATGGCCGCCACGCCGAGGACAAGGAGCCAATGGAAGATGCGGACGGTCCAGTCCCAGACGAGGACGCGCGAGCCGGGGGTGGTCATCGGCGCTAGTCGTCTGCGCGATAGGTCTGGTGGCAGGCCTTGCAGGTGGCGCCGGTGGCCTTGAAGGCCTCGGAAATGGCGGCAATGTCGCCAGCCTGGGCGACCGTGCCCAGCGTGGTCGCGGCGGCTTTGAAGTCAGCCATTTTGGAATCGAAATCAGCGCGGGTTTCCCAGATGACGGGCAGGGCATCTGTCTTGACGCCGGACGCAGGGCCGGAGCCTTCGGGGAACCAGTCGGCCATGCCTGCCGTCTCGGCGGGCACGCTGGCGGCGGCGGACTGTATGGCGGCCATGTCAGGCTCGCTTTCCTTGAGGCCGTCGCTGATCGTCTTGAACGCCTTGCCGACGGCCTTGAGGTGGGCCTGGCGCGCGTCGACGGTTTCGGCGGCGGTGAGGCCATTGGCGAGAGGCGTGGCGGCGACTTCGGCGTCAACGGGCGCTGCCGGGGCATCGCCCGATCCGCAGGCACCCAGCAGGGCGAGACCGGCGAGGGCGGCAAAAGCGAAGGGGATCTGGCGGTGCGTCATGAGGCTCTCCGTGCGTGTGATGGGCCCATTGGTAGGGATTCGCTGCGGCCGGTGCATTAATTTCCGGGGCCTGGCAGCGGAATCAGGCCGGCCTGCTCAAAACACGCCCATGCTGATGCCGGCGGCGAGGGCGGTGGCGAGGTCGCGGCACCTGGCGAGATCGGATTCAGGGATGGTTTTTTCGGCGAGGATGTCTTCCGGCGTCTGGGCATGGGTGCAAACGATGAGCGGCGGCTGGACCTGTTTGAGGCGCCAGCCGCTGGCGATGCGGGCGGCCTGTTTGACGGCGCTTTCGCCATCCGACCCGGCGCAAACCATGAGGCCGTAGGGGCGGCCCTCGATCCGTCCGAGAACGGAATAATAGCAGCGGTCGAAGAATTCCTTCATCTCGCCTGACAGCGCGGCGAGGTTTTCCGGTGCGGCGAACAGGTAGCCATCGGCGGCGAGCAGGTCTTCCGGCGTGGCGTCGCCAGCGCGCCTCAGGATCGTCTTTGTTTCATCGCTGGCACCGGCGCAGGCGGCCTCGGCCATCTGGCGCGTGCCGCCGGTGCGGGAATGGTAGACGATGAGGAGCTGGGGCATATCCGGGCATGTTCCATTGGCGCAACGTCAAGGCTAGCAGAAGGCGCGCGGGGCGAATAGGTTGTTGCACCCCCGGTGCCCCGCTATTGCATGGGCAGGCCCATGGCATCCAGGGAGCGTTCCAGGACTTTGGTGCCGAGATGTTCGCCATAGAGGCGCATGGCGTATTCGAACATCGGCGTGCCGACTTCATTGAAGCCGACGCCGCAATTGCCCGACGCGCTGAGGCCGGCCGTCAGCATGAGCGAGCCGAGGACGCCGGTGGCCTCGTCCCGCTTCTCCTGCAGGGCCAGCAGCATGAGCTGTTTCATCTGCGAGATGTCAGCCTCGGTGGCGTGGCTGATTATGCAGGTGGCGACCTGTTCGGACCGGTCCTCGGCGACGGCCGGGGCGGCGGTGAGGCAGGCGGCAGCGAGGCCGAGGCAAAGCATGCGGATCATGGGAGGCTCCTGAATTTGGCCGCCAAGGGGTAGGGGCGGATCGTGGCAGGAATGGGGTGGAACTGCGTAGGGGTGGTTACGGTTACGTTAGGGTTTGGGAGTGCGTAGCCGGGTTAATTGGAGCGCTCATGCTGAGCGAAGTCGAAGCACGAGCGCCGCCGCACCGCCAACCATAGCACATCTGCGAAATGCTGAGTTACAAGGATGAGTTCGGTGTGGGGGGGCTAGCCCAGCTTCTCCGCTGCTTCTTCCGCGAAATAGGTGATGATCCCGCTGGCGCCGGCGCGTTTGAGGCACATCAGGGATTCCATCATGACGCGGTCGCCGTCGATCCAGCCGTTCTGGGCGGCGGCTTTTATCTGGGCGTATTCGCCGGAGACCTGGTAGGCGAGGGTGGGTACGCCGAACGTGGTGGCGACGCGGTGGACAATGTCCAGATACGGAAGACCCGGCTTGACCATGACCATGTCGGCGCCCTCGGCGAGGTCGAGTGCGACTTCGCGCAGGGCTTCGTCTGAATTGGCGGGGTCCTGCTGGTAGGTTTTCTTGTCGCCCTTGAGGGACTTGGCCGAGCCGATGGCGTCGCGATAGGGGCCGTAGAAGCCGCTGGCATATTTGGCGGCATAGGCGAGGATCATCATGTTGGTGAAGCCTTCCTCGTCGAAGGCCGTGCGGATGGCGCCGATGCGGCCGTCCATCATGTCTGACGGCGCGACAATGTCGGCGCCGGCGGCAGCGTGGGCGAGAGCCTGTTCGACAAGCTTTTCGATCGTCGCATCATTCGGGATGGTGCCGTCTTCATCAAGCAGGCCGTCATGGCCGTGGGTAGTGTAGGCGTCGAGGGCGACATCGGTGATCAGGCCGACTTCGGGCGCGGCATCCTTCATGGCGCGCAGGGCGCGGGGCACGAGACCGTCCGGGTCGAGCGCGCCCGAGCCGGTGGCGTCTTTGCCTTCGGGGCTGATATAGGGGAAGAGGGCGATGGCCGGGATGCCGAGTTCGCTGGCGCGGCGCGCGGCGGCGGCGGCTTCTGTCACGCTCAGCCTGTCAATGCCGGGCAGGCTGCCGACCGGCACGCGGCCCTCACCATCATGCACGAAAATGGCCCAGACCAGGTCGGCGGGCGTGAGCGTGTTTTCCGCGACGAGGCTGCGGATCCAGGGGGACTGGCGCAGGCGGCGCATGCGGGTGGCGGGGAAGGCTTGGGGAAACTGGATCATGAATGCCTAGATGCGGCAAATCTGGCGCCGCTACAACCACCCCACCTTGCGCTTCATGAAGCAGCGCTGGGAGATGTCGAGACTTGCAGCCTGGACCGTTTCGAGGTCGAGCATCCAGTCGGCCAGTCTGGACCGGGCAATCTCGCGGAATCCGAGGCGGCGATAGAAGGGGCCGTTCCAGGCGAGGTCGCGGAAGGTGGACAGCGTGACGCAGCGCAGCTTGCGGAGTTTGGCTTCGGCGACGACGCGCTCGACCAGCACAGCGCCGATTCCCTTGCGGCCATGGCCCGGATGCACGCTGATCTGGTCGAGATAGAGCGTGCCGCCGCGCCGCGACGTGAGCGCGAAGCCGACCGGCTGCTGCGCGGGGCCGCGTGCAATGATGAGGTCGCTGGCGGCGATGGCCTGTTCGAACACTTCCGGCGGAACGTGGTCTGTGAGCGCGTCGGGGGATAGCAGGCCGGTGTCGGCAAACAGGGCGCCGGCAGCCAGATCGATGGCGATCAGCACAGGGATTTCATCCTGTGTCGACCGTGAGATCGCATAATCTTCGGCTAGACGTCGCATTGACTCTCGCTGCCGCTATTTGTCATTGCTGTTGCTTCTAGTGAATAAGGATTGAAATGCAAATGAGCGCCATGTTTACAGAAGAACAGGTTATGATCCGCGACATGGCGCAGAAATTTGCGCGGGACCAGTTGCTGCCGCATTCGGATGCCTGGGACCGCGACAGCCATTTCCCGGTCGACGTGATCAAGCGCACGGCTGAACTCGGCTTTGCGGGCATCTATGTGAAGGACGATGTCGGCGGATCGGGCCTGACGCGCACCGACGCGGCGCTGATCTTCGAACAGCTCGCCTATGGCGACGTGTCGACTGCGGCGTTCATCTCGATCCACAACATGGCGAGCTGGATGATCGACACGTTCGGGTCGGACGCGCTGCGCCAGGAATGGGTGCCGCGCCTGACAAGCATGGAGCTGATTGCCAGCTATTGCCTGACCGAGCCGGGCGCAGGATCAGATGCCGCCAGCCTGAAGACACGCGCGGTGAAGGACGGCGACGATTATGTCATTACCGGCACCAAGCAGTTCATCTCGGGCGCGGGCGTCTCGGACGTTTACGTGCTGATGGCGCGCACCTCTGACGATGGCGCCAAGGGCGTCTCGGCCTTCATCATCGAGAAGGGCACGCCGGGGCTCAGCTTCGGGGCGAACGAGCGCAAGATGGGCTGGAAGAGCCAGCCGACGGCGCAGGTGATCCTCGATGGCGTGCGCGTGCCGGCGGCGAACCGCATCGGCGAGGAAGGCCACGGCTTCAAGTTCGCCATGGCGGGCCTGGATGGCGGGCGGCTGAACATTGCCGCCTGTGCGCTGGGCGGCGCGCAGCTGGCGCTCGACAAGGCTGTTGAGTATGCCAAGGAGCGGATGCAGTTCGGCAAGGCGCTGGCCGAGTTCCAGTCGATGCAGTTCAAGCTGGCCGACATGGAGACCGAGCTGCAGGCCGCGCGGGTGATGCTGTACGAGGCCGCCGGGCGGCTCGACGGCAAGACGCCGGACGCGACGCGCTGGTGCGCGATGGCGAAACGCTTCGTCACCGATACGGCGTTCAAGGTGGCCAATGACGCGCTGCAGGTGCATGGCGGCTATGGCTATCTGTCCGACTATGGCGTCGAGCGAATCGTGCGCGACCTGCGCGTGCACCAGATCCTCGAGGGCACCAACGAGATCATGCGCGTGATCATCTCGCGGGACATGTTGAAGGGCTGATTTCCGAGAAAGCGTTTGAAACCCTTCGGGTGATGCGGCAGCTTGCGGGCAGTCAGACATTCCCGGAGAGAATTCATGCGCCTTGTTGCTGTCCTGTTGCTTGCGGTGTTTGCCGTGATTCCCACGGCGTATGCCGCGCAGCCAAAGGCGTCGGTGGCCGCAGAGACGCCGGACAGTGTGGACTGGGCCACGGCGACCAAGGGACTGACGCTGACCAAGGGCTTTCTCGACATCTATACGGATACGAAGGGCGGGCGCGTGCTGGCGGCGTTTCCGGCGCCGGATGCGGACGGCGTGTTGCTGCGGGCGATCCATTCGGCCGGGCTGACGGCGGGGCTAGGCTCCAATCCGATCGGGCTCGACCGGGGCTATTTCGACGAGGGCCAAATTCTCGCCTTCCGGCGCGTCGCCAAGAAGGTGATCGCGGAGAAGGAGAACTGGACCTACCGGGCGAGCGCCGAGAATGCGCTGGAGCGCAAGGCGGTGCGGGAATCCTTTGCGCGGTCGTTCATCTGGGCGGGGGACGTGATCGCCGAGGGGCCGGACGGGGCGCTGCTGGTCGACCTCAAGGGCTTGCTGACGCGGGATGCGCTGAATGTGCGCGGCATCCTGAAGGCCAATCCGGACGGCGGGGAGTTTTCGATTGCAGAAGACCGGTCGATGCCGGACGCCTCGCAGGCGCTGAGCTTCCCGGACAATGTGGAATTCGATGCCTTCCTGACACTGACAAGCGACGACCCGCAATCACAGGTGAGCGCGACGGCGGCGGATGCGCGGGCCTTCACGCTGGTGCAGCACCAGTCGCTGGTGCGATTGCCGGACGACGGCTATCGTCCGCGCCTGTTCGATCCGCGCAGCGGGGCGATCGATGTCGGCTTCTATGATTTCTCCGCGCCCTTGTCTGGGCAGGTCAGGCAGGCCTTTGCCCGGCGCTTCCGGCTGGAGAAGCAGGACCCGGCAGCGGCGAGCAGCCCGGCCATCAAGCCGATTGTCTTCTATGTGGATTCCGGCGCACCGGAGCAAATCCGCCAGGCGCTGATCGAGGGCGCGTCTTGGTGGAAGGATGCGTTCGCGGCGGCAGGCTTCCCGGATTCCTATCGCGTGGAGGTCCTGCCCGAGGGCGTTCATCCACTCGACGTACGCTACAATGTGATCCAGTGGACGCACCGACAGACGCGCGGCTGGTCGTATGGTGGGGGTGTGTATGACCCGCGCACGGGCGAGATGTTGAAGGCGAATGTCATTCTCGGCAGCCAGCGCGTGCGGCAGGACCGGATGATCTTCGAAGGACTGGCCGGGACAGGCAAGACCGGCACGGGCGCAGCGGACGATCCGGTGGAACTGGCGCTGTCGCGCATCCGCCAGTTGGCTGCGCATGAGGTGGGCCACACGCTCGGCTTTGCGCATAATTTCGCGGCCTCGGCCAATGACCGCGCCTCTGTGATGGATTATCCCGCGCCGCTGGTGACGGTGGGCGACGATGGCGCACTGGATTTCTCGTCCAGCTATGCAGTCGGCATCGGCGCATGGGACAAGGTGGCGGCAACCTGGCTGTATACGCAGTATCCTGACGAGGCCGATGCAGGTGCCGAGGGCAGCAAGATTTTGCGTGCCGCCTATGCCAGCGGCTTGCGCTTCGTTGACGATGCGCAGGGGCGGGGTCTGGGCAGCAGTCATCCTTATGCGAGCGTTTGGGACAATGGAAATGACCCGATTGCGGCGCTGAACGAGACGATGCGTGTTCGGAAAGTGGCGCTTGGCCGGTTCGGGCTGGACGTCATCCAGGCGGGCGAGCCGACCTATGACCTGCGGGCGGTGCTCGTGCCCGTCTACCTGTATCACCGCTATGAGATAGCGGCGGCGGCCAAATCGATTGGCGGGTATGATTTCCGCTATTCGCTGCGCGGCGATGGCGGGCAGGCGGGGGCGCCCGTGCCGGAAACGCGCCAGAAGGCGGCGCTAGATGCATTGATCGCGACACTCGATCCGGCAGCGCTGGACCTGCCGGATGAAACGCTGAACCTGCTCAACACGCCGCTCGACTCCTTTGGAGCAGGCGCGTCAGGCGCAGAATATTTCCCGGGCACGACCGGGGCGATGTTCGATCTGATGGCGGCGGCAGACGCAGCGGCGTCGCAGACGCTGGGCGCGCTGCTGCATCCGGCGCGGATCGCGCGCCTGATCGAGACGCAGCGGCGCGACCCGGCGTCGCTGACATTTGAGGATGTGCTGGGCGGCGTCGAGGGCGTGGTGTTCGCCGCGCCCGCCACGCCGCGCCAGGCGGGCATCCTGCGCCGGGAGCAGGTGCGATACGCGTCAATGCTGATCGATCTCGCGTCGGACGCGAGCGCAACGCCGGAGACGGTCGCCCGGACCGATGCCTATCTTGGTGCGCTGGCGCAGCGGATTGCCGCGAAGGTTCGGCGCGCCAGTGCCGTCGACATGGCGACCGGCGCGGACATCACGCGGAAGATCACGGCGCATCTCGCGCGCGCTGCCATGCCAGCCGCCCCGGCGGCGGCCGGCGTGGATATGCCGCCCGGCAGCCCGATCGGGTCGGATATGGGTGAGGATTGCTGGCATTGCGACACGGAACTTCTGCGCTAGAGTGATCTCACGAGACCGGCTGAAGCTGGCGCGAATGGGAGAAACGCAATGCAGATTGAAGTGTTGCCCGGCGTGGGCGCAGAGATAACGGATGTCGACCTGCGAAAGGTCACGGGCGGCGAGATGGATGCGATCAAGCAGGCCTATGCCGATCATGGCGTGGTTTTCTTTCGCGACCAGGACCTCAGCGAGGCCGACCATATTGCCTTTGGCGAACGGTTCTCGCCGATCAATATCAACCGCTTCTTCGCCGCCCATCCCGACCATCCGGAAATTGCCATGGTGGCCAAGGAGGCTGACCAGAAGGACAATATTGGCGGCGGCTGGCACACAGACCATTCCTATGACGTGGAGCCGGCTATGGGGTCGGTGCTGGTCGCGCGAGTCCTGCCGGAGACGGGCGGGGACACGTTCTTCGCTAGCATGTATCGCGCCTATGACACGCTGGACGATGCGACCAAGGCGGAGATCGAGGGCCTTTCGGCTGTGCATTCCGCGAAGCATATTTTCGGCTCGCAGGAGCAGACCTATTACAACACCACCGATGCGGGTGGCGGACGGATCGGCAATGCGGCAGCGGCAGACGTGCTGGAGGATGTTGTCCATCCGGTGGTGATCACGCATCCGCTCAGCGGCAAGAAGGCGCTCTACGTGAATCCGGGCTTCACGGTGGGGATCGCGGGCAAGTCGAAAGAGCAGGGGGCCGAGCTGCTGGCGCAGCTGTTCGCGCATGCGATGAAGCAGGAGCACGCCTATCGGTTCAGCTGGAAGCCGGGATCGGTGGCGTTCTGGGACAATCGGTCAACCTGGCACTGGGCGCTGAACGATTATCACGGCCAGCGCCGCATCATGCACCGCATCACGCTGGAAGGGTGCGTACTGCACTGAGCGTGGAACGCCTAGTCGAGCTTGAATTCGACGCCGGTTTCGCAGCCGCTCTGCCAGCGGCGAATGCAGGTGCGCGGCTTTTTGAACTGAGGTATGTGCATCACGAACTGTTCGGGCAGGTCGACTCCCGCGGGTGTGACGATGCGTGCGCCACCCGGCGACACGTCGCGGATTTCGCATGGCAGGCGCTTGAACAGGCCCAGCCTGATCATGCCGGATTGCGCCAGAGTTGTCCTGCGGCCCCTGCGATTCATCGTCGTATTCATTTTACTTCCTCTCGGACGCAACGGCATGGTTTGGCGCGTCGAGAAGTGTATGTGACAGAAACTGGTAAACAGACCGCCCTATCTTAAGGCGCGTTTTGAAGCATTCAGACAATGACTGACAAAGGAAATGCCCATGGCTGAAGATGTTCGGATCAACGTTCACAAGGGACTCGGCCGTATTACCCTGACCCGGCCATCGGCCCTGCATGCCCTGAATACGCCCATGTGCGAGACGATCCTGTCGGCGCTGGAACGCTGGGCGGGCGATCCGACTGTCTATCTCGTCATGGTCGAACATGAAGAGGGCACACGCGGCTTCTGTGCCGGCGGCGACATTCGCATGCTGGCGGAAAGCGGCGCGGGCGATGCCAGCGAGGCGCGGGCCTTCTTCAATGTTGAATACCGGATGAACGCGGCATTGAAAGCCTTTCCCAAGCCTGTGCTGGCAGTGATGGACGGCGTGACCATGGGCGGCGGTGTCGGCCTGTCCGTGCACGGGTCGCACCGGGTGGCGACCGAGCGGACGGTGTTTGCGATGCCGGAGACCGGCATCGGCCTGTTCCCGGATGTCGGCGGGGGCTGGTTCCTGCCAAGGCTTTCCGGGGCGCTGGGCACATGGCTGGCGCTGACCGGCGCCCGCCTGAAGGGCGCAGATGTGGCGGCCGCGCGCGTGGCGACGCATTTCGTGCCGTCCGAACTGGTCGCGAACCTGAAGAAGCAGGTCGAGGGGGCCGACTTTTCGGTCGATGCGGCGGGCCTGCTGAACGAGATATTGCGCCGGCTGACCCATGCCGTCCCGGCGGCGAGTTTCGAGCCGCATCGCGAGGTGATCGATCGCTGCTTCGCGCCGGACAGCGCTGAAGCGATCGTGGCGGCGCTGGAGACGGATGGCAGTGACTGGGCCATGGAACAGGTGGCCGTGCTGCGCACCAAGTCGCCCGAGACCGTGAAAGTGGCCTTGCGCCAGTTGCGCGAAGGCGGGCGCCTGACGGACTTCAGGGATAATATGCGGATGGAATATCGCATCGGCTGGCGGAAGGTGCAGGGCCCCGACTTCCTCGAAGGTGTCCGGGCGGTGATCGTGGACAAGGACAATGCGCCCGTCTGGTCACCTGCGCGCCTGGAAGATGTCAGCGAGGCGGACGTCGCCCGGTATTTCGAATCCTTGGGCACCGACGAGCTCGAATTCGACTGATCTCTGGTTTCGGGGTGGACAACCCGTTTGCTCATCGGCCACAAACCCTTGGGCGGCTGAGGGAGACAGGCAATGCGCGGTGAAGTTCTTAAACCTGATAATCTGGATGGCGCGGGTCTGATCCTGGGCGAGGATGGCCAGCGCTACCAGTTCACGCAGTTGCAGGTTCGCAACGGCGCGGTTCTGCACGCCGGCCAAACGGTTGATTTCATAAGCATGGGCGAAGAGGCGCGCGACATCTATGCATTGGGAGCGGCAGCTGCCCAGCCTGCAACCACCCCGCCAGCCTACGCGGGCGCGCCGCCTGCCTTGCCGACGGCGGCGTATGCCACCGCTGTGCCATTGAAGAGCGATGGATTGTGGGCCTATTTCACGCGAACATTGACCAAGAACTTTGTTCAGTTCCATGGCCGCGCGCGACGCGCTGAATACTGGGGCTATGTCCTGTTTGCGACGATCTTCTATGTTGCGGCGCTGCTCGTCGATGTGATGCTCAGCCTCGCATTCTATGGCACTGACGAGTACGGCGACCCGATCATCCTGCCGATTCTGTTCATCGTGTTCGTGCTTTACAATATCCTGCCATCGCTTTCGATCACCATTCGGCGGCTGCATGATCGCGACCTGAGTGGCTGGATGTACCTGATCAGCCTCATTCCTTATATCGGCGGCCTGATCCTGCTGGTCTTGATGATCTTGGACAGCAAACCGGCGGCGAACAAGCATGGGCCGAGCCCCAAGTATATGGGCGCCACGACTGCCGATACTTTCGCCTAGATCGGCCGGATTCCCTATTTACCAAGTATTCATCATGAATTGATGGCCATCCTCACCTGCGGGGCCGTCATAATTCGTGTTTCAGACGTATTTCGGCGCAATTTTCCTCGAAAACACGTTTCGAGGCAGTAACGGTTAATGAATTCGTCCATTTGTTAACAATCAACACTTGAGAAGAGGGTATGATTATCAAATAATTAGGATTGATCGCGTAAATCTACTCAAACTACAACAAAAGTTGAGTGATGGTGGAAGTAATGATGATCTCCGATATGCAGGAAACTGCACCCCTTTCCGTTGGCGAGTCTTTTCTCAAGTCTTTGTCCCTTCTTGAGCAGGCGCACCGTCGTCTGCACGACGTCGTCAAGGACGACCTCGAGCGCGGTGGTGAACGGTCGCTGACCGGCGTCCAGGCCCTGCTGATCTACGAGATCGGCGACGATGAGGCCCCGGCCTCTGTCCTGCGGGCTCGTGGCGCCTTTGCCGGCACCAGCCTGTCGTACAATGTCAAGAAACTCCAGGAAGGCGGTTACCTGATCCAGACGCGTTCCGAGGACGATAAGCGGACGGTGACGCTTCGCCTGACCGAACGTGGCCTTAAGGTGCGTGACCGTGTTGCCAACCTGTTCGAAAAGCAGGCCTCGGCGCTCGAGCCAACGGCCAGCGTGCGTCACGACGACCTGTCGCAACTGAACAAGACCATTTCGCGCCTAGAGCGCTTCTGGTCCGACCAGATCCGCTTCCGCCTCTAAGCGGATACCGCAATCTTTGCGGATCACAATTGCCCCCGTCCTTGTGGCGGGGCTTTTTTGTATTTCTACTTTGGTTATATATTGTCGGCATGAAGGGATTGTGGCTGGTGGCTTTGGAGGCGGCGTACGCCTGCGGTCCTGCTGAGGCAGGGCCGTGGACCCGTGACGATGGCGGCTTTTACCTGCGCGGGCTCGTCTCGACTGAAACCCTCAACGGTCTCGACGGTACACGGGCCGATGCCTATGGCGAATACGGGCTGACGGATCGCCTTACGCTGACAGGCAAGACCGAAGCCGTATTCTACGAAGACAGTATCGGTGAGATTGACCGGCAGTCCGATCGTGTGTCGCTGCGCCGCCAGCTGTGGTCACACAAGGGGTTCACCTTCGGGGCGGAGGCGGCGGCCGTCTATGGTAGCGCGATTGCCGGCACGTTCGGTTGCGATGAATGGGGCGGCGAGGCACGGCTGAGCGGCGGCTATTGAGGCGTGCGCAAGTCGCTGGGATTCTACTTGTTCAGCGATTTCGCGATGATCAGCCATCAGGATGGCTGCGTGCGGCACCAAGCCGAATTCGGCTATGGCGCGGACATTTCGGACCGGATCTTCGTGACCCAGCAGGTCTGGCTCGAACGCAGCAATGACAGCGCGGACTCGAACAAGTTCGAGAGCCAGGTCGGCTATCATTTCGGCCATATCGACGTATCGGTCGGATACCGTGAGGAATTTGGCGGCGCCTATGAGGAAAACGCCTACCTCATCGCCCTGACGACCCGGCGCTAGGCGCGCAGCCCTATTCTGCCGGCGGCGGCGTGTAACCGGTTTCCACCATCAGGTAGGCGATCAGGCCCAGCCGGTCTTCCGGCTTGCGGACGCCCGCGAAGCTCATGCGGTTGCCGGGCAGGAACGCGCGCGGATTGGTCAGCCATTCGTCGAGATGGACGGGTTCCCAGACGAAATTGGCCTCCTCGAGCGCGTCGGAAAAGGCAAAGCCGTCGACTGACCCGACGTCACGTCCGAACAGGCCATGCAGGTTGGGTCCGACAAGGTTGCCGGCGCCTTCTGCCGTCAGGTGGCAGGACTGGCACAGCTTGAACGTGCGCTTGCCACGTGCGTAATCGGCCATGTTGTAAGGGGCAGGCAGCGCGGCGAATTCCGGGCTGGGCTCGCCGGGGACTGGCGCAGCAGCGGGCGCGACAACCGGCTTTTCCGCCGGCGCGGGGGCGGCTGCGACCGTTTCAGTCGGCGTTTGCGTTGGGGCTGCAGGTGTCGCCGCGTCGGTGCTGGAACCGCCACAGGCGGCGATTAGGGCAAAGGCAGCAATGGCTGTGGCAGATTTCAGAAATGGCGACATGGCGCGGAATCCTTTTCAGACGGGTCTGAGTGCATTGTGAGCCGATGCCGGGAGCGTTGCAACCATATGCAGCGCGACACTTCGCACCGATGATGCCAGCCCGCGACAAAGCCTGCTGGCTGGTTTACTGTTCCACCATGCCTGATTCCGTCCGCCCGAAGCCCCAGATTCGCAGACTGCCGCCCGATGTGGTCAACCGTATCGCGGCCGGTGAGGTCGTGGAACGCCCTGCGGCGGCGGTGAAGGAGCTGGTCGAGAACGCGCTGGATGCGGGCGCGACGCGCGTGTCGATCGCGATTGAAGAAGGCGGCCTGAAACGGATCGCCATCGAGGACGATGGTTGCGGCATGTCGGCCGATGACCTTCTGGTCGCGCTGGAGCGCCATGCGACGTCGAAACTGGCCCCCGGCGCCGATGGTCACGTCGACCTCCTGAACATTCACACGATGGGCTTTCGCGGCGAGGCGCTGCCGTCCATCGGATCCGTCAGCCGGATGACGCTGACTTCGCGGGCGGCGGGCGAGGATGCGGCCGACGTGTTCGTCGAGGCGGGCCGGATTGAAGGCCCCCGGCCGGCGGCCTTTACCGGGCGCGGCGAGACGGGGACGCGGATCGAAGTGCGCGACCTGTTCCATGCGACACCGGCGCGATTGAAATTCATGAAGGGCGAGCGCTCGGAAACGATGGCCGTCTCCGATGTCGTCAAACGGCTTGCCATGGCAAACCCGGCTGTTGCATTCAGCCTCGAAAGTAATGGGCGCAGCCTGTTCCGCCATGCCGCCGAAGCCGACGGCGAGGCCGGACAACTCGCCCGTCTGGGCGCGATCATGGGGCGCGATTTCCGCGACAATGCCGTGGCCATCGATGCCGAGCGCGAAGGCGTGCGGCTGAAGGGCTTTGCCGGCCTGCCGACGCTCAATCGCGGCAATGCGCAGATGCAGTTCATGTTCGTCAACGGTCGCCCGGTGAAAGACCGGATGCTGAATGGCGTGATCCGCGCCGCCTACCAGGATTTCCTGGCGCGCGATCGCCACCCGATGGCGGCGCTGTTCGTCGAACTCGACCCCGAATATGTGGATGTCAACGTACACCCGGCGAAAACGGAAGTGCGTTTTCGCGATGCCGGGAATGTGCGGGGGCTGATGATCGGTGCGCTGCGCCACTCGCTGGCGGCTGCCGGGCACAGGGCGTCTACGACGGTCGCTGGGTTTGCGCTCGGGCGGGCGAAGCCGGAAGCACCGATGCCGACCGGGGCGCTGTTTGCGTCGCGTCCGGCGACTGGCGGTGGATATGCCTATCAGGCGCCACGGCCCGAAACATATGAAGGCAGCGGCTTTGGTGAAACGCCGCCCCCGCCTTTCGACTATAGCGATGCGCCGACGGGGCGGGTGGAGGCTGTGCCGGAAACGCCGCAGGGCGATTTCCCGTTGGGCGTGGCGCGGGCGCAATTGCACGAAACCTATATCGTCGCGCAGACGGCAGATGGGATCGTCATCGTCGACCAGCACGCCGCGCACGAGCGACTCGTTTACGAGGACATGAAGCGCCAGATGGCGGCAGGGGGCGTGAAGCGCCAGGCCCTGCTGATCCCTGATGTTGTTGAACTGACCGAGGACGAAGCCTCGCGCGTGCTGGAGCGCGCGGATGAACTGGCCGAACTCGGGCTGGAGATCGAGGCCTTTGGCGCTGGCGCCGTGTGCGTGCGGGCGACACCGGCGCTGTTCGGCGAGATGGACGCGATCGGCCTGATCCGCGACCTGGCGGATGACTTTGCCGAATATGATGCCGGCCTCGCCCTGAAGGAGCGGTTCGAGGAAGTGATGGGCAACATGGCCTGTCGCGGCTCCGTGCGGGCCGGGCGGCGGCTGAACAGCGACGAGATGAACGCGCTGCTTCGCCAGATGGAATCGACGCCCCATTCCGGCCAGTGCAATCATGGCCGCCCCACTTATGTGGAGCTGAAACTGGCTGACGTCGAGCGCCTGTTCGGGCGGCGCTAGCCCCTAATTCGCGACGCCGTTATCGACCTTCTCGATGAAGCCGATGAGCCCCCCGAAATAGCATTCGCGATTGTCGTATTGCGCAAGGTGACCGGCATCCGGGCAGATGGTTAGGTCAGCATGCGGGATTTCATCCGCCATGCTCGCCATGTAAGCCGGATCCATCGTGTCTTCCTGCCCGCCGATGACGAGTGTCGGCACGGTGATTGCGTGCAGGTCGGCAAACCGGTCCCAATCAACCAGCGTGCCGCCGGCGCCCATTTCGCTGGGCCCCTGCATGGCGACGTATTTTGCGCCATTGAGATGTTCGAACATGGTCATCACTTCCGGCGGCCACTGATCGACCGGTCGGCGCAGGATGTGCTGAGTATAATAGGTGTTCATCAGCAGCTCCATGTAGCGCGGGTTCGCGAAATCCCGGCGGCCTCGTAACCAAGGATCTCTTTCAGCACATCCGGGTCCATTTGCGGCTGAAGGACATTTTTCGAATAGTCGATATAGGCCGGGATACTGGCCATCATGTTCGAGATGATCAGGCCCTTGATATGGTCCTGGTGGGCAAGTGCGTATTCCATCGCCAGCATGGCGCCCCAGGACTGGCCGTAGAGATAGAAATTGTCCGCGTCGAGACCGAGCGCCTCGCGCACCTGGTCGACCTCGCTGAGCGCTGCCGCGATGGTCCACAGGTCAGGGTCATTAGGCTGGTCGGAGAGGTAGGAGTCGAGCTGGTCGTAATAGAAGAACTCTATGCCAGCTTGCGGGAAATGGTCCTCGAAGGGCTTGAAGCTTTCATAGGTTGCGCCCGGCCCGCCGTGTAGAAGCAGGACCTTGATGCGGGGATTGTCGCCGACCTTTCTTCGTCCACACCTTGAAGTCGCCCTTCGGGGTCGTGATCGGGATCACGCGGACGCCCGCCTCATCCGTGATCTCGGTCGCGGCTGCAGCGGCAATTTCCGGTGTGTTTGCCGCCGGGCTTTCGGGCGGCTTTTGCGGGGAGCATCCCGCTACGGCAAGTGCAAGCATTGCGATAGACAGGTAGTTGCGCATTGTGGCCCCCTCGGAGTATCTGGTGCGGGCAAGCCTAAAGAAGGCCTGACGGGCCGTAAAACGGAATCGCGGGATACCGGGCAAGGGAGGACGTGCCATGGCTGGAGCAGCATCTGCCATTAATATCGACGATCTGCGCAGCCTGGCGAAGGCGCGCCTGCCGCGCATGGTGTTCGACTATATCGATGGCGGGGCGGAGGACGAGATCACCTTGCGCCGCTCGGTGGACCGGTTTGCCGATTATGAGTGGGTGTGGAACGCGCTGGTTGACGTGTCGAAGATCAAGACGGCCACCAAAGTGCTCGGCCAGCCGAATGCGCAGCCATATTTTGTATCGCCGACGGCGGCGTCGCGCCTGTTCCATCCCATGCAGGGCGAACTCGCGACGGCGCGCGCGGCGCAGGCCGCGGGTATTGCCTATTCGGTGTCGACATTGGCGAGCCACAAGATCGAAACGATTGCAGCCGCCGCGCCGGACATTCCGAAATTCATCCAGGTCTATGTCTGGAAAGACCGGGGCATCGTGCGGGACTTTCTCGCCCGGGCCAAGGCGGCGGGCTATGTCGGTTGCATCCTGACGGTCGATGCCGTATCGGCCGGTTATCGCGAGCGCGACCCGCGCAATGGCTTTTCCATTCCGCCCTCAGTGAACTGGAAAACGGCAACCCAGGCGCTGGCGCGTCCCGGCTACCTCGCCGACCTTGCCCGGTCTCCCGAGATCGGCCCGGCGAATTTCGAGGGCGTCGATACAGGCGGGCGTGACGTAATGGGCGTGATCAATGAATTGTTCGACCGGACAATGACATGGAAAGACGCCGAATGGATGGCGAAGGAATGGGGCGGTCCGTTCGCGATAAAGGGCATCAGTACGGCAGAGGATGCAAGGCGGGCCGTCGGATCGGGCGCCAGCACCGTGTGGCTGTCCAACCATGGCGGCCGCCAGATCGATACGTCCGTGCCGGTCGTCGATCTCGTGCCGGAGGTGCGTGAGGCGGTGCTGGACGAGATTGAAGTGATTGCGGACGGCGGCGTACGACGCGGCAGCCATGTGCTCAAGCTGATCGCGCGCGGTGCCACCAGCGTCGCGCTTGGCCGAGCCTGCCTGTATGGGCTTGCCGCCGGCGGCGAGGCCGGTGTGGCGCGCGCGCTCGAGATCATGTCGGTCGATGTCGCCCGGCTTCTCGGATTGCTCGGTGTGCCTGACGTATCCGATCTCGACCAGAGCCTGCTCCGGCTCCGGACGCGCTGAGGCTGCTCAGGTCGTCGCGCCGCCCAGGAAGCCGAGATCCTTCTGGCTGAAATTCGACAGATTGGGCAGGGCCGCGGCGAGTTCACCTGCGTCGAGCCCGAACCATGACCCCAGGGTCGCGGCGTATTGTTCGACCGACACTTTCGGGATCAGGCGACCGTGGGTCGAGGTGAACGATTCGCCATCGAGATCCGGCGTCGGAATATCGCCATAGATCTGCTTGCCGGCAACCGATCCGCCGGTGACGAAATGGTGGCCACCCCAGCCATGATCGGTGCCGTCGCCATTGTCGATCGTCGTGCGTCCGAACTCGGACATGGTGAACAGGGTGACGTCGTTCCATGTCCCCTGCGTCACCATGGATGTACGGAAGGCCGAAATGGCTTCAGAAAGCGCTGTCTGCAAGGCGGGTAGGGTATTGGTCTGGCCGCTATGCGTGTCGAAGCCGCCCATGAAGACATAGAAGACCTGACGATTGGATTCGAGTTTATCCTGTATACTGATCGTATTCGCCACGCTCCGCAGCTGGGAGCCGATACTGCTGCCGGGGAATTCGGTGGCAATACCGGGTGACGACTCCAGTGCCGTATCATAGGCGCGGCTGCTGATCACGCCATTACCGGATTGGCGGGCAAAGTCGCGGGCAAACAGGTTGGTCTCGCCATAGCCGGTTTTGGAGACATATTCGTCAAGCAGGTCACGCGCCGCATTGAAGCGGGATTCGCCGCCGAGAATATAGGGCTGGTCTACCAGGGTAACGCCCTGGGCTCCGCCCGCGCTCGTGGTGAACTGACGCCCTTCCTTGCCGGACAGGAACACATCGTTCGGCCCGGCGGAGACCATGGCATAGCGCGGGTTCAGTGAGGAGTCAGACCGCAGGGCGGCATCCGCGAACGCGCCACCCCAACCATACTGGGCACCTTCGACGCCCAGAGACATCCAGGTCGACTGCTGGTCATTGTGCGAGAAAAGCCTTGGTGGCAGTTGCACGCCGACGCGCGTGAGGTCCGAGCGTGTGGTCGGTTCGATCAGGGGACCGACATTGCCGACAATGGCCAGTTCGCCCGCCTCGAAGATTTCCTGGAGCCCCAACATTTGCTCGGGCAGGCCAAACAGGCGCGATCCGAAACTCGCGGCATTGGTCGGGTTGAGCGCGTGTAGTCTCGCGAGATCACGCGACGACGTGCCGGAGCCGACGCCATAGGCGTTGTAGAGGCCGGGCCGGGCGTTTCGCAACAGGTCATACGAGGTCTGGTCGCGCGGAATGACCGTATCGGCATGGTCCATGCCACCCTTCAGGAAGATGCAGACCAGCGCCTTGTATCCGCTGGTATTGGCAGCGAAAGCCTTGCCACTCGTCAGAGTGCTGAGCACACCCGTTCCTGCGAGAAAGCCCGTGGCGGCGCCCGAGCGGAGGAAGTTGCGACGATTCATGTTAGCCATTCTGGTTATCCCTGAATCTGGATTTAACGTTGGATTGCGTAAGCGGGTGAGGTGATCGTCATGAATGCGGCGAGCTGGGCCCGGCGCTTGCGATCGGCGTCCGACGTAACCGGAACCGCGTTCACGGCGTCGACAATGTCGGCCTTGAGTTCCGGAGTCATCGTATTGCCAGTCAGCAAAAGGTCGAGATAGTCGGCCAGCGCGCTGGCATTGTCGGCGATGGCGATTTCAGGACCATAGTCCGGTGTGAAACTCGGTGCGGTGCCCGAATGGGGCGTGTCATCGAAAATATAGCGCGTCATGATGTTCATGAAGCCGATGGCCGAGCCTTCATTGACCAGCTGGAATTCCGGTGCGGTGAGCCCGCGTGCACCGGTTTCGGTGCCCGGCGCGACAAATCCGGGCCGGTAGAAGTTGAACACTGACGGCGCGAACAGGGGCTGCTGGCCCAGCGCGGACGAGGGGCTCGATGCATCCCTCAGCGTGTATTCGCGGGCAGAGTCGATGTTGGTCAGGTCGAAGGCACGGACCCAGTGAACGAATTTCAGAACCGGCTCGCGAATCTTGCCATTCTCGGCGTCTGTCGTGGCATTGTCGTCGTTCACGGACTGATCGAGCAGGATAGCGGCGATTGTCGCCGCCAGGTCGCCACGCTCGCCGGACCCGAAAACAGTGCCGTTTTTCGCGGTATAGCGGCCCGCATCAAAGACATCGGCGACGCGTTTGACATAGGCCGGGCTGGGCGAACTGGCCGTGAACCGCTGGATCAGCTGGCGTGACACGAAAGGCGCGACATTCGGGTGTGCGAAGATCGTATCCAGGGCGATCCTGACGCTTTCGTCTCCGCCTGTGTTCGGGGGAATGACCGTGCCGAGGAAGCGCTTTTCCAGCGACGAGTGCTCGCCGTCAAAAACGACCAGGCGCTTTGAATTGTTGCCTTGGCTTCCTGTGAAGAAACCGGGGCCTTTCCAGCTGAATCCGGTGAAGACGCGGGCAAGGCCTTCGACATCGTCATTGTCGAACGTCTCGACTTCCTGGCCATTGGTCAGCTTGGGCGTACCGTCCTGATTTAGCTCGATCACGCCGATCGTGAAAAGCTGCATGAATTCGCGGGCATAATTCTCGTCCGGCATGCGGCCAGTCGCCGGATCGCCTTTTTGGTTGCGCCAATATGTCAGGTAGCGCGCCATGGCGCTGGAATAGGTGACCTCTTCCAGCAGATCCCGGTAGTTTCCGAAAGCGTTGTTGGCGAGGACATCGAGAAAATAGCCGACTTGCAGTGTCTGGCCGTACATGTCGGTATCGGAAATGACGAACAATTGAGACAGCGCGAACACCATGCGCGTGCGCAACTGGTCGTTGGCGCCGATCATGTTATTCCAAAGCACGCCACGGTGTTCTTGGGCATCGATATTCTCGCCGGAATTCTGGCGGGCGGTCAGGCCGGGGAGATAAAGCGTGGCCGGCTTGTTGATTTCGGCTGCCACCCAGTCTTCGGTATCCAGGCCGACCACTGCCTGGATGCCGGCATAATCGCTTCCGAAGGTCGCCCGTGCCAGCACGCGTTGTGCTTCAGCCTCGTCATCAATCCGCGTTTCATAAGGCCCGGAGGGAGGGGGCGGTGATGGCGGCGGGGGTGGGGGAGGAGGAGGAGGAGGAGGCGATCCTGGCGGTGATCCGGGAGCCGTGGGCTGTCCGCCGCCTGTCCCGCCATCACTCCCGCCGCCGCAGGCGGCCACAACAGTGGCCAAGATAAGGCTTGCCGCGATCGTTTGCACTTGCTTGCGCGCCGTCGGTTTCATTGGACTTCCCTCTACACTTCGCAAATCCGTTTTACGTTTTCTTCGTCCGAAGTGAACTGAAGGTTTCGTTAGAATCCCCCGTCGCCACTGGGCTTTCGTGACACTTCGTCCATGCCCTGCCATGGGCGCGCGGGTTCAATGCCGCAAACGTGGCAAGTATTGCAATAGTTAATTCAGTTGAAACCTGAATGATAACAGCGGGCAAGGCTCGGAATCTTCAGTATGTGAAGTACTTCAACTGCTGCAATCATTGGGAATCCCACGATCGTGGTCGGAGAAGTATTAATTATACACAAGGTTGTTTTTAAAGCCGTCTTGCCTGCGATCCGGGCGCGCTCGCGAAGGCGAGGCGCCGGGACTTTATACTGACACGACCCGGCCCGGATTCATGATGCCGAGAGGATCGAGCGCCTGCTTGATGGCGCGCATGGCGTCGGTGGCGGCGGGCGGGCGCAATCGGGCGAGTTCGTCGCGCTTCAGCCGGCCGACCCCATGCTCGGCGCTGATCGATCCGCCATGCGCGATGGTCTGGTCGAACACGACACGGGTGATGTCGGCGACATGCGCTTGCAGGACGGGAGCGGCGGCGCCAGACGGTTCGCAGACGGAATAATGCAGGTTGCCGTCGCCGACATGGCCGAAGATGACGAACTCGGCGGTAGGGAAGACTTTCAGTACGGCGGCGTTGCAGCTGTCGATGAAGGCCGGGATGCGGCTGACCGGCACGGCAATGTCCTGGTTGATGGCTGTGCCATAGGCGCGTTTCGACAGCGGGATCGTTTCGCGGATGTGCCAGAAACTTTGGGCCTGCGCCTTGCTGCTGGCGACGACGCCGTCTTTGACCAGCCCCTGGTCAAAGGCCGCTTCTAGCGCCTTTTCCAGTGCGTCGCGGGCGTGCGCCTCGTCGACCATGGACACTTCCATCAGTACACGCCAGGGAAGGTCTGAAGGCAGCGGGTCTCGCGTACCTGGAATGTCTGCCATCACCATGTCGATGGCACCCGACGGTATGATTTCGAAACTCGTTACCGTGTCGCCGGCATGCTGGCGCACGAGAGCAAGCAGGGCGACAACGTCCTCGGTGCTGTCGCAACAGACCCAGGCGCTGGCGCGCTGGACCTGCGGGAAGAGTTTCAGCGTGGCGGCGGTGATCAGGCCGAGCGTGCCCTCAGCGCCCGCGAACAGGTGTTTCAGGTCATAGCCGGTATTGTTCTTGCGCAGGCCCGACAGGCCATCCCAGACCTCACCCCAGGGCAGCACGACTTCGAGGCCGAGGATCAGGTCGCGCATCATGCCATAGCGCAGCACCGCGACGCCGCCGGCATTGGTGGAGATCAGGCCGCCGATCGTGGCGGTGCCTTCCGAACCGAGCGACAAGGGGAACAGGCGCCCGGCCTCCTCGGCGGCTGCCTGCGCCGTGACGAGGGGCGCGCCGGCCTCGATGACGAGGGAATTGTTGAACGGATCGACGCTGCGCACGGCATTCATGCGGCCCATCGAAACGACGATCTCGCCATGTGGTGTGCCGCCGTCGACGAGGCCGGTATTGCCTCCCTGCGGGGTCAGCGCGACATGGTGGGCAGCGCAGAGCTTGACCAGGGCGGCCGCCTCCGCCGTGCTGGCTGGCCGGGCGAGGAAGGGCGTCTCGCCCTTGAACGTGCCACGCCAGGGCGTGGCGACTTCGGCGAGGCGTTCGGGATCCTCGCTCCAGCCCTTGGAACCGAGCAGGTCTTTCGCGGCAGCGAGGAAGGCGGCAGGGGGCAGGGTCATGATGTGAGCTTACGCATGTGGTTGGCGATGGCGATACCGTCTTCACGGTTGGACAGGGCGGTGATGACTCTGTCGCGGGCTGTTTGAGGCTTGTTCTGACCGAGCTTGGTGATGCCTTCGAACCGCGCAGGGGTGAGCGAGAAGGCGCCGATGCCGGGCAACATGGCCTCGAAGCGGCCGGGCGTCATCTTGGCGCGCGACCATGCCGGTTTGGGGGCAAGGCCCGCTTCGAACAGGTCGGACAGGTCGTCGAGCAGGCTTGTGGCGCCTGCATCATGCAGGTGTGCGACCGGGCCTTCAGCTTCGACGGACAGGTAGTTCCATGTGCCGACCTGATCGTCCTGACCATACCAGTCCGGCGACACATAGGCATGGTCACCCGTAAACACGATGAGCGCTCTGCTTCCCCCAAGGAGTGCGGAGGTCACCGCGTTTGCGGCGGAGAGGTGGAAGCGCAGAACTGGCGCGCCTTCTGTTTCGTCGAGCAGGATCGGTGCATGGGCGGCGTGAATGCGCGTGCCATCGGAGGCGCAGACGAGCGCAAATGGATGCGCGCGAGCGCACGCGACCAGCGTGGCGTTATCGGTTTCTCGGAAGGGACGGGCGGGGTGCATGGGCTTGGCTTAGCAGAGGTCGCGAGGGCGTGCGAGAGGGGTGGTGGAGGCTCAGTCGCGGTGAGCGGCGCGTTCCAGCCGGTCGTTGATGGCTTCGCCCAGTCCGGTTTGCGGGATTGGTGCGACAGCGATGCGCTCATAGCGGGCATCGAGTGCGCGCAGAATCGCGAACAGGTTCGCGGCGGCCTCGGCAAGATCGCCCTTGGGCGAGAGGTTGCCTTCGCGCGGGCAATGGTCACCAAAGCCGAGATAGCCTTCGCCAGACATGGGCGTGGCCGCGTTGAGGCGCAGCGCGGCGCGGGGCGCGTAATGGCTTTTCATCTGGCCCGGCGCCGTGATGCCGGCACTGTCGCTCGGTCGAGCGAGCACGACGCCGAGACAGTCTTCCAGTTCCGCCGTTCCGAGCGCTCCAGCGCGCAGGAGTACGGGCGTGTTGCCGGTGAAGTCCAGGATGGTGGATTCGATCCCGATGGCGCAGGGGCCGCCATCGAGGATGAGGGCGATGCGGTCGGCGAGATCGGTGCGGACATGCTCTGGTGTTGTCGGGCTGACATGGCCGGACTTGTTGGCCGAAGGCGCGACGAGAGGGCCGCCGAAGGCGTCGAGCAAAGCCTGGGCAACCGGATGGACAGGGCGGCGCAGGGCGACCGTGTCGAGTCCGGCCCGGGCCAGGTCGCAGACGCTTGCGGTGCGGGCTACAGGCAGGACAATGGTCAGCGGGCCGGGCCAGAAGCATTCCGCCGCCTTGGCCGCCAGCGGCGTGAAGACGGCTTCGCGTTCGGCCATGGCCTGCGAGGCGACATGGGCGATCAGCGGGTTGAAGCGCGGGCGGCCCTTGGCTTCATAGAGACCGGCAACGGCGTCAGGGTTCGCGGCGTCGCAGGCGAGGCCATAGACAGTTTCAGTGGGCATGGCGACGAGCCCGCCGATGCGCAGGATATCCGCAGCGCGGGCCAGGATGTCCGGCGTAGGGGGCACGATGGTTGCAGTCATGGGCGCGCGCTTAGCACCAGCAGGCGCGAGGCGGAACCTATTTGCGCGTGGCCTCACCCGTAACGGTGACCGTGACCGTGTCGCTGACCCATTCGGCACCCGGATCCGAGATCTGGCCGATATTGAGCGCCTTGCGGTCGAATGTCGCTTCGCCTTTCAGGGTGGCGACGTCGCCCGCGATGTCGAGCGTGAAGGCGAGCGGCGTCGTGACCGTGCGGTTCTTCAGGTGCATGGCGGCGGTCGCGGTATAACCGGTGTCGGTTTTGGCGAAATCGGTCAGGTGGATGGTGGCCGTCGGATAGTTCGAAACGTCGAACCATTCGGGCGCGCGCAGGCTGTCATTGTAGAGCTTCTTGCTTGTCGTGGCCGTGCCGGTCGATGCGCTGACGCGCACGTCCGAGGTTCCAACGGCGTCCGGGAAGAAGGCCACGTCCGCTGTCCAGTCCTTGAACGTGCCGGAAAAGGCGTTGCCATCATGGGTGCCGGTGAACCGGATTTCCGACGCATCATAGTTGACGACCCAGTTGGGTTCGACGCCAACCGGTGCGGCGGCGACCGCTGCTCCGGCGCCGGTTGCCGGTGGCGGAGCGGTTTTGCTGCCCGCCATCGATTGCGCGAGCACGGGAGCGGCGGCGATCAGGCCGAACAGCAGCGCTGCGCCACCAAACGCGATGAAGAAGCCACGGGCGGGTGCACGCGGTGGCTGGGTCTTGCCGAACAGGCCCGGGATCATGCGCTTCAGGACACCCTCCTCGGGCGAGAATTCATGTTTCAGTGCGCCGGCGACATGCAGGACAAGTAGGCCGATGATGACCCATGCGCCTTTCGAATGCAGCGTCTCGATCACCTCGTGCACAGGCTTGTTGCCGCGCAGGCCCGACAGGAACGGAATATCTGGCCAGCTGATCGTACCGAACAGCACAGTCGGGACCTGGAGTTTTGCCGTGGACACAAGCGCCCAGCCGAGCAGCGGCATCAGGATCATCAGGGCGTACAGCCCGACATGGACATAGTGCGAAGCTCTGGCTTCCAGGAGCTTCATGCCCGACGGCAGGGCCGGCGGTGGATTCAGCATCCGCCACGCGACACGGATCACCGTCAGGAGCAGGATCGTGATCCCGATCGACTTGTGAAGCTGGTAGCGCGTTTCATTGTCTTCCATGTTCCAGCCAAGCCAGATCATGAAAATGATGAGCGCTGCGATAGCCCAGTGAAGGGCTATCGCGACGGCCGTGTAGCGGGAGACGCTGTTTTTAAACATGTCGGGATTTGGCAAACTATTCGGCGGCTTCGCCGAATTCGGCTTCAATGATGATCTCGACTTCGTCACCGACATAAGGCGTGCCGGCGGTCAGGCCGAAATCGGACCGGGTCAGCGTCGTCGTGGCCGAGAAGCCGATATGGTCTTGTTCAGGGGCCCACGGGAACTGGCCGACGCCGTTATATTTCACATCGAGCGTGACCGGCTTGGTGACGCCCAGGAAAGTCAGGTCGCCCGTGACGGTGCCCGTGTCAGGGCCAGTCGTGCTCACTTCTGTCGTATTGAAGGTGATCTGCGGGAAGGCGCCTGCGTTGAAATACTTGTCGCTCTGGCCGAGGTCCTGGTTCCAGCTGTCGAAGCCGCTGTCGGCATGTCCGGCCTTGTAGTCGCCCGGATAATCGGTTTCGACGGAGGCCGGATTGATCGTGGCGGTGAGCGATGTTGCGGAGGCATCATCCGGGTTGAACTGGAGTGTCGCATCGAAATCGGTGAAGCGGGCCGTATAATTGGAAAGGCCGAAGTGCTTCACGCGCCAGATCAGCGAAGCGTGAGTCGGGTCGAGCTTGTAGGCGGCCGTCTTGCCATATTTGACTTCGGCGGCTGGCGCTTCAGCCGGGGCTGCTTCTGGCACAGCAGCAGGCGCTGTTTCGGCGGGCGTTTCGGCCGTGTTGACTGGGGCGGCAGGGCCACCGCACGCGACGAGCGCGAGGGCGGATACGGAAGCAAGGACGAGGCGCATGGGGAGGACTCCTGAGGAATTGATTGGCGGATGGCCGTTGAAGGTTTGCATTTGGATCTTGGCCGTAGGCGCTGTAAATGCTTATCCCGAATAACAATTATTCACAATCCGGAGACCGGCCTGATGCCCTACGACGCGCCCCTCGATGAAATGGCTTTCACGCTTGACGCCGTTGCCGGATTGAAGCGCCTCGAAGGGCTTGCCGGACTGGAAGCTTACGATCCTGACCTAGTTGCGCCGATTCTCGACGAGGCCGCAAAACTGGCGCGCGATGTGCTGGCTCCCCTGAACCAGAGTGGCGATTCGCAAGGCGTCGTGCTGACGGAAGACGGGGTGAAAGCGGCGCCGGGCTTTGCGGCGGCGTATGCCGCGTTCCGCGATGGCGGCTGGATGGGGCTGACTGCGCCGGAAGAATGGGGCGGGCAGGGCCTGCCCAAAGCGCTGTCGCTGGCGGTGATGGAAATGTTCCACGCTGCAAACATGGCGTTCGGCCTCTGCCCGCTGCTCAGCTTCGGGGCCATCGAGGCCCTGCTGGCGCATGGCTCGGATGAACTGAAGGCCGCCTACCTGCCTAATCTCGTGTCCGGCACATGGACCGGTACGATGAATCTGACCGAGCCGCAGGCAGGCAGCGATGTCGGCGCGCTGAAGGCGAAAGCCGTGCCCAATGACGATGGCAGCTATGCCGTCAGCGGCCAGAAAATCTACATCACCTGGGGCGACCATGACGTCGCCGAGAACATCGTTCACCTCGTGCTGGCGCGCCTGCCGGATGCGCCGGCCGGGTCGCGCGGCGTATCGCTGTTCCTCGTGCCGAAATACCTGCTGAACGCAGATGGCAGCCTCGGGGCGCGCAATGGCGCCAAATGTATTGGCCTTGAAAAGAAGATGGGCATCCACGCCTCGCCAACCTGCGTGATGGAATATGACGGAGCGACCGGCTGGCTGATCGGCGAGGCCAACAAGGGCCTCGCCTGCATGTTCACGATGATGAATGCAGCGCGCCTGAATGTCGGCCTGCAAGGCGTGGCCGTGGGCGAAGCCGCCTACCAGACGGCCTTCGCCTACGCGCAGGAGCGCAAGCAAGGGAAGGTGGAAGGCATTGATGGTGCTGCGCCGATCCTGCACCATGCAGATGTGCGCCGGACACTGACGACGATGCGGGCCCGCGTCGCGGCGGCGCGGTCTATTTGTTACGCGTGCGCCGTGGCGGCTGACCTGGCAGAGGCCGCGCCGGATGCCGACGTGCGGGCGGCGGCGAAGCTGCGCGAAGACTTGCTGACCCCGATCGCCAAGGCCTGGTCGTCTGACATGGGCGTCGAAGTCGCCAGCATGGGGGTGCAGGTGCATGGCGGCATGGGCTTCATGAACGAGACGCTGGCCGCCCAGCTCTACCGGGATTCCCGCATCGCCCCGATCTATGAAGGCACCAACGGCATCCAGGCCATTGATCTGGTCGGGCGCAAGCTGAGCGGAACGAATGGCGAGTCGATGCGCGTGATGCTCGGCGAGATCGAAGGCAGTGCAGCAGCGGCGCGGGCGACCAATGATCCGCAACTGGTGCAGATCGCCGACCGCCTGAGAGCGGCGGCAGAGGCCTTGCGCGAGGCCAGCGACTGGATGCTGGCGCAGATGAAGAGCCGTGACCAGGACAAGGCGCTGGCAGGCGCAACCGCCTATCTGGCACTGGCTGGCGACGTCATCGGCGGGCATTTCCTCACCCGCGCAGCGGTGGCGGCGCGCAGCAGCGACGGCGCCGCACGGGCGCGGCGGCTGGCTCTGGCGGGCTTCTTCGCTGAGACCGCGCTCGCCTCGGCGCCGGGCCGTGTGGCGGGCATCACCGAAGGTGGCAGCCGGTTCCTGGAGAATTCGGAAGCCCTGTTCGGGGTTTGATTGCGGCGTATCAGCCGGGCAGTTTCGGCAGGGCGAGCAGGCAGAGCAGCGATCCGCACGACAGCGCTGCCGCGATGCCTGCCAGCGGGGCAATCCCCAGTGTGACGAAAGGCGCGGCCACGGCAGTGCCCAATGCGGTCGTCGACAGGATGGCGACGAGAACCAGCGCCGCACCGCGCGCATCGTCGCCGTTTGATGCAAGGATGGCCCGGAAGAACCCCGGCGGGCCGCGCAGGCCGAGTCCAAGGTTCACCGGTACGAACAGGATGGCGAGCGCCAGCCGATCGGTTCCGCCGATCAGGCCATCGGCGGTTAGCGCCAACAGGCCCGACGCCGAACAGGATGATGCGTTCCGCACCGAAACGGTCAGCGAGCCGTCCGGCGACATTCGACCCGATGATGAGCAGGGCAATGCCGGTCACCTGCATGATGATGAAATCGTTCAGGGTGCCGCCAAGCCCCTTGGTGATCATGGCGGGTGCACCGAACACGAAGATCAGCAGGCCGCCAAGCGTGAAGGCCTGGCTGAGCGCGTAGCGCAGGAAGACCGGGCTGATCGCGAGGCGGAGATAGCTGCCAGCGCCGCGCGTCGGATCGGGCGCCGGCAAGCGATGGCGCAGCAGGCCGACGAGCGCGGCGACGACCAGGCTGAGTCCGCCCGTCACGATGAAGGAACTCTTCCAGCCGGAGGCGACCAGCAACCACACGCCGATTACCGGTGCGAGCGCCGGCACGAGGAATTCAACGCTGGCCATCAGGGCGATGGCGCGCACGGCGCGGGACTCGCTGAACATGGCGCGAATCATGCCGGGCGCGAACACGGCAGCAGCTGAGCCTGTCAGGCCCTGGCCGAAGCGTAGGCCGACAAGCAAGGGGCAGCGACGGCGCAAGGGTGCAGGCCAGCGAAATCAGGGCATAGGCGATGAAGGACAGGACCAGCAGGTTGCGCTGGTCGAAATGCGCGCCGAGTTCGCCATAGAGGACAAGGCCGATACAGCCGCCTGCAACGAAGGCGGCGAGGACGAGTTGCGCCATGGCCTGGCTGCCGCCGAGCGCGTCCGCCAGTCCGGTATGGCGGGAAGGACAAGGTCGGTTCCGGCTATGCCCAGCGTCGTGCCGATGATCAGCAGCGCAAAGGCCAGCGCGGGCGTCTGGTGGGGAGGAACCGGCTGGGCCATCGCCGCGGGCTTATGGATGAAGCCACCCGGCGTGTCGACCATCAGTTGCGACGGGCAGGACGCAACTGTAAGAGGTGACAAAACTGCCGCAGGAGGCATCGTTCGGCCATGGCGTGGACCAAGACCTATAGCGGCACTGAGCCGATGCGCGTCAACAAGTGGCTGGCGACCGAGGGCGTGTGCTCGCGGCGCGAAGCCGATGCGCTGATCGAGAAGGGCCTCGTCAAGATCAATGGCGAAGTGCTGACCGAGGCGGGCTACAAGATCGAGGACGGCCAGACGCTGACCCTGACCGAGAAGGCGGCGCGGCGGCTCGATAACCAGTTGTCGCTGATGTTCCACAAGCCGGTCGGGATCGTCTCGGGCACGCCGGAACCGGGCGAAATCCCTGCAGTGCGCCTGATCAATGAAGACAGCCTGTCAGGCCGCGCCCATGCCATTCCGGGCCGCAACAACCGTCTCGCGCCGCTGGGCCGGCTCGACAAGGACTCGCACGGCCTGCTGATCCTGTCGGAAGACGGCGTTCTGGCCAAGGCTCTGATCGGGCCCGAAAGCAAGCTGGAGAAGGAATACCACGTCAAGGTGCGCGGCGACGTCACCGAGGACAAGCTGACGAAATTGCGCCACGGGCTCGAACTTGACGGGCGCCAGCTGCGGCCAGCGGACGTGACCGTGATCAAGGGCAATGAGCTGAAATTCATCCTGCGCGAGGGCCGCAATCGACAGATCCGCCGGATGTGCGACCTGGTCGAGTTGCGCGTGATCGACCTCATACGCACGCGTATAGGGCCGCTATCACTGGCCGGGCTGCCAGAAGGCAAGTGGCGTCCGATCAGCGGACGCGAGCGCGACGAGCTGCTGCGCTGGGAAGTGCAGGGCTTTTCGGCTGAACCGGCTGCGCCCGTCGTGGTTGAACGCAAACGCCCCTTGCCAGCAGGGAAGCGTCCGACAAGCCCCGGCAAGAAGCCGATGGGGAAACCGCGCGGTGACGGCGCGCCTGCCAAGCCGAAGCCTGCCGATCCGAAGTTCAAGCGGACCAAGCTGGCCCCGCGCAAGCGTACGCCGATCAAATAGGCACTGACCCAGCGTGATGGCTCGACGCGAGTGATGCGGGGCATATGCTGGCTCATGGACGGATTTCAGACACCTAAACCCAAGCGCCCCAAGCTCGATTATCCGCACGGCGACGTGCGGCCAGAGCTGGGAGAGACAATACAGGTCGCACCGGGAATCGAATGGGTCAGCATGCCGCTGCCCTTTTCGCTCAAATTCATCAATCTCTGGCTGATCGATGACGGCGACAGCTGGACGATCGTGGACACGGGCCTGCCCCTGCCGGAAACGCGGTCGGCCTGGAAAAGCCTCATCGAGGCCCGGATCACGCGCGACAAGCCGCTGAAGCGGGTGATGGTCACGCACATGCACCCCGACCATGTCGGCTGCGCTGGCTGGCTCTGCCACAAGTATGGCGCCGATCTCTGGATGAGCCGGCTGGAATACATCACCTGCCGGATGCTGGTGTCGGACACCGGCCGCGAGGCGCCCAAGGCCGGCGTCGATTTCTTCTGCCGTGCCGGCTGGAATGACGCCCAGATCGACAATTACAAGGAACGCTTCGGCGGGTTCGGGCGCGGCGTCAGCCAGATGCCGGACGCCTTTCACCGGCTGGCCGACGGCGACACGTTCGAGATGGCGGGCGAAGCCTGGGAAGTCATCACCGGCAACGGCCATTCTCCCGAACATGCCTGCCTCTACTGCCCGTCGCTGAACCTGTTGATTTCGGGTGACCAGCTATTGCCGCGCATTTCGTCGAACGTGTCGGTTCACCCGACCGAACCGGATGCCGATCCGCTGCTCGACTGGATGACCAGTTGCGAGAAGCTGCTGGAACGCCTGCCGGAAGACGTGCTGGTCCTGCCGGCGCATAATGAGCCGTTCCGCGGCGCACATGCACGGCTGCGCCACCTGATCGACGGCCACGAGACAGGCCTGTCGCGCCTGAAAGGGCGGATGCAGAAGGGGCCCCTGACCGTGATGGACACGTTCACCAGCCTGTTTGGACGGGCCATCCAGCCGGACGAGGTCGGCATGGCCACCGGTGAGGCCATCGCGCACCTCAATTGCATGGTCCACCGGGGCGAAGTCGTGTCGATTGTCGGTGACGATGGCGTTTCGCGCTATCAGCTGACCTGATCGCAATTGCTGGAACACATGTCGATTCGGGCCTTTTGCAGTGCCCGGGCAGATTACGCCTTCGCATCTGAAGCCGGTTTCGTCTAAGAAGTCGGCTGGTAGCAGACAGATCAGGTGACTCCGCGATGGCACGAGATGGCGACAAGGCCGATTCAAATCCCGAGGACGAAGACCTGACCTTCGCCGACAAGGTGAAGCGGGAACTGCACGAGTGGGGCGTAACCCTCGCGGTCTTCGTGCCGATCTTCATGCTCTTTTCCGGCTTGCTCTACGAACAACGGGTCATCCCGTCCGAAAGCATGGTGCCGACGCTGCAGGTCAGCGACCGGGTGGCCGTGGCCAAGTTCGCTTATGGCTATGACCGGTATTCGCTGCCGTTCAGCCTTGGCCGCTACCTGCCCATCCCGGCGGGACGCATCTTCGCAAGCGACCCGAAACGCGGCGATGTGGTCGTGTTCGAGCACCCGCATACGGCGCGTGTGATGATCAAGCGCGTGATCGGCCTGCCCGGTGATCACATCCAGATGATCGGCGAAACCGTCTACATCAATGACGCACCGATCGAGAGCGAGTTCATGCGCACGGTGCGTTACCTGCCGCATGGCCGCAGCCGCGCGGTGACCGCCTATGAGTGGCGCGAAAGCGATGGCGACAAGCACTGGCTGACGAACCGGCAGGAAAAAGGCGATGCAGGCGATAATACGGTCCTGTTCGTTGTTCCGGCGGGACATATTTTCCTGATGGGCGACAATCGCGACAATTCGCTGGATAGCCGCTTCCTTTCCGGCCACTGCCCGCCAGTCGATGGCGTGGTTGACCGTGTGGGTTGTCCGCTTAGCGTCAAGTCGATGGATGCGTCTGTTGGGTTCGTGCCGATGGACCACCTTGTCGGACGGGCCGAGACCGTGATCCTGTCGCTGTATCGCTGCAAACTGGAAGACGATGAACCCTGCAAGAAACGGGTCTGGCGCGGCCTCTAGGTCTTATTCTTCTACAGGATGCAGCATGGGCGGGTGATTGGAGCCTTGCCGCATGCGGCCAACACCGCTAGTGGCAGTCTTCAGACTGGGCTCGCGGGGCCCTTTGCATGCTTGAAGACAGGCCATTTTGCGATGCCAGAAACGACATCGACAGGAACTCGGCGCGGCCCGATCGTAGTGTCTCGGCATGGCCGGCCGCAACTCGACAGGACCGCTGGCCCGCGCCTCGGCTGGCGCGACTACAAGGACTGGTGGGACAGCTACGAAGAGAGCCCGCTCCGTGACGACCAGATCGCTCCCGATAATCTGAAAAACCTGGTGGCGGACGCCACGCTTGTTTTCGCCTCGGCGCGAATCCGGGCGCAGGAAACAGCGGCCCGTGCGGCACCGCACATGGATGCGATCCATGACCCGGTGTTCAACGAGGCCCCCCTGCCACCGCCACGGATTGTCGGCGTGAAATACCTGCCCAAGACATGGAACGTGCTCGCCCGCGCGGCCTGGCTCAGCGGACACTCGCTGGATGGCGAAAGCGTTTCGGAAGCGCGTGTGCGTGCGGCGCTGGCTGCGCAGAAACTGCACGCCGCGTCCGAAGAGCAGAAAGTCTACCTGGCCGCACACGGCTGGTTCAACCGGATGCTGCGTCCGGAAATCAAGAAATTAGGCTGGAAATGCGTCTATGATGGTGGCGACAGCTACTGGAGCCATCGCATCTACGAATACCGGGACAAGTAATCGTTTCAGAGGTTGTGGACGCCAAGCGCGCGCTCTAGAGTTGCCGCACATAAACACGGGCGAACCAGAATGGCTGATGCGAAAGAAAAACCGGTCGACAAGATGAGCTTCGAAGAAGCGCTGGTCGAACTCGAAGGCATCGTCAAACAGCTTGAGGCCGGGGAAGTAGAGCTGGAGAAATCCATCGCGATCTACGAGCGCGGCGCATCCTTGAAGGCCCATTGCGAGTCGCGCTTGAAATCCGCGGAACTGAAGGTCGAGCAGATCGTCCAGGGAGCCGGAGGCGTTACGACAGAGCCTGCGAGCTTTGAATAGGGTCATTGGCCGGATGGGGGACGACGCCGAATTCGAGCTGCGCCTGAAGGAGGTTGCCGACAAGGTCACCGTCGCACTCGACCAGTTGATCCCGCCGGCCAGCGGGCCCGAAGCCAACCTGATGCGCGCGATGCGCCACGCCGCGCTTGCCAATGGCAAACGCATGCGGCCTTTCTTCCTGCTGGAAACCGGCTCGATGTTCGATGCACCGGAAAAGAGCCTTTTGCGCACCGCTGCGGCGCTCGAGTGTGTGCACACCTATTCGATGGTCCATGACGACCTGCCGTGCATGGACGATGACGATTTCCGGCGCGGCCAGCCCACTGTCCACAAGGCGTTCAACGAGTCGACCGCCGTTCTGGCAGGCGACGCGCTGCTGACGCTGGCCTTTAAGATACTGGCGTCCAGCGAGACACATGACGACGCGTCGGTGCGGACCATGCTGATCGAGCGTCTGGCCGATGCGGCAGGCGCGCGCGGCATGGTTGGCGGCCAGATGATCGACATGCTGGAAGAGGACAGCCCCCGCGACCTCAACACGATCACGCGGATGCAACGCCTGAAGACCGGCGCGCTGATTTCCTACGCAACTGAAGCGGCGGGCATTATCGGCGGCGCCCGTGAACCGGAGCGCAACGCACTGGCCGGGTTCTCGAATGACCTGGGCCTGGCCTACCAGATCGCCGACGATCTGCTCGATGCAACAGGCGACGAAAATGCCGTCGGCAAGCCTTTGCGCACCGATGAAATCGCGGGAAAAGCGAACTTTGTGACCCTTTTGGGCATCGACGGGGCCCGACAGCGTGTGCGGCTTCTCGCCGCTCAGGCGAAGGAACACCTCGCTATATTTCGTGATCGTGCCGATATTCTACTGCAATCGGTTGATTTTGTATTGGATAGAACCCGTTAAACAGGGCGAGTCATAATATAAACCCAAATGCGCTGTCTCTGGCAGCCAGTGATTATTGAAGGGTCCGTGGATAGATGACCAAACTTAGCCCGAACCGGCTCCTCGATGCGATCAATTCGCCCGACGACCTGAAAGGGTGGTCGCGTGCCGAATTGAAACAGATCGCGCAGGAAGTGCGCGAGGAAGTCATCGATGTCGTGTCGGTCACCGGCGGGCATCTCGGTTCCGGTCTCGGCGTGGTTGAACTGACTGTCGCGATCCATGCCGTGTTTAACGCGCCCGCCGACAAGCTGATCCTCGATGTCGGCCATCAATGCTATCCTCATAAGATTCTCACCGGACGCCGGGACCAGATGCGCACCCTTCGTCAGGGCGGCGGCCTGTCCGGCTTCACCAAGCGCGACGAGAGCGAATACGATCCGTTTGGCGCGGCGCACGCCTCGACCTCCATTTCGGCCGGCTTCGGCTTTGCCAAGGCGCGCGACCTCCAGGGCAAGGACAACAATGTCATCTGCGTCATCGGCGACGGCGCGATGACCGCCGGCATGGCCTATGAGGCGATGAACAATGCCGGCGCCGACAAGTCGCGCCTGATCGTTATCCTCAATGACAATGACATGTCGATTGCGCCGCCCGTCGGCGCGATGAGCAATTACCTGTCCAAGCTCGTCTCCTCGCGGCCCTATCGCGGCCTGCGCCGGATCGCCAAGAAAGTCGTCAGTCCGATCGGCCTGGAATCGCCCGCGCGGCGCGCCGAGGAATACCTGCGCGGCTTTGCCATGGGCGGCACCTTGTTCGAGGAGTTGGGCTTCTACTATATCGGCCCGATTGACGGCCACGACCTCGATACGCTGATCCCGATCCTCGAGAACGTGAAAGCGATGCGCGAAGGCCCGATCCTGATCCACGCGGTCACCCAGAAGGGCAAGGGCTATACCCACGCAGAGAATTCCGCTGACAAGTATCACGGCGTATCAAAATTCTCGGTCATCACCGGCGAGCAGGCCAAGGCCAAGCCGTCCGCGCCAGCCTATCAGAAGGTCTTCGGGCAGACGCTCGTGAAGCTTGCCGAGACCGATGACAAGATTTGCGCGATCACCGCCGCCATGCCGTCAGGCACGAGTACAGACGTTTTCGAGAAGGCCTTCCCGGACCGCAGTTTCGATGTCGGCATTGCCGAACAGCACGCGGTGACCTTCGCGGCCGGCCTTGCGGCCGATGGCATGCGCCCGTTCGCGGCCATCTACTCGACCTTCCTCCAACGCGGCTTTGACCAGGTCGTGCATGACGTGGCGATCCAGCGCCTGCCGGTCCGCTTCGCGATTGACCGCGCCGGCCTTGTCGGTGCCGACGGCCCGACCCATGCTGGCAGTTTCGACATCGGTTTCCTTGGCGCCCTGCCGGGCATGATCTGCATGGCCGCCGCCGACGAGTGCGAACTCGCGCGCATGGTCGTGACGGCTGCACAAATCGATGACGGGCCGAGCGCCTTCCGCTATCCGCGTGGCGAGGGCACGGGCGTGGTCATTCCCGACGTGCTGCTGCCGCTCGAAATCGGCAAGGGCCGCATCCTGCGCGAGGGCACGACAATCGCGCTGCTGTCCTATGGTACACGCCTGCAGGAAGCGCTGAAGGCTGCCGAGATGCTGTCGGCGCAAGGCCTGTCGGTGACGGTCGCCGATGCGCGCTTTGCCAAGCCACTTGATGCAGACCTCGTCGAACGGCTCGCCCGGGACCACGAAGTGCTGATCACGCTGGAAGAAGGCGCCACCGGCGGCTTTGGCAGTTTCGTGCTCGAACATCTCGCCAAGATCGGCGCGCTCGACCGGGGCCTCAAAATACGCCCGATGACGCTGCCGGACGTGTTCCAGAACCATGATACGCCCCAAGCCATGTACGAAGAGGCCTGCCTCACGGCCCGTCATATTGCAGCACGCGCCATCGAGGCCCTCGGGCGCGGCGACATTGCCGAAATCGACCGGCTCGCCCGCGCATGACGGAAATGCAAGTTGTTCGGCGACTCTGACCCGGGCTAGAGTTCCCGGTATGACCTTCAGAATGATTCCCTTGTGCGCGCTTATCCTCGCCGCGCTGCTCGCGGCCTGCGCCACGGTGCCGGCGGGCATGGGCCCCGCCTTCGACACGGCCATGTCCCACGCGAAGGCCGATACCAATCCCTATGCCGCAGACGCGACCCTGTCCGAGCTCTTGTCGAACGCGAGCCTGTCAGATGACCAGCGCGCGCGAGTGCTGTATGCGCGCGGCAGCCTGTGCCGCCAGGCGGGCGATGACCGCCGCGGCGCCGTCAAGGATTTCGAGGCCATGTTGGCACTGGCACCCGATCATCCGCTGGCGCCGAACGCCAAGGAAGAGCTCGAATTCGCCCGGTCAGATGTCGAGACGATCGAGGCAGGTCTCCAGCGCATGCTCAACCTGACCCAGTGGTTCGACAGCATGTGGGTCCTGGGCGACCACGACACGGCGGTTGCACGCTATCGCGCTTCTGGTCTCAATCCGAATGAGGCCGAGATCGTCAAGCTGGCGGCAGCCGGATATGTTTGCCCGGACGCGGATGGCCATCCACCCGTTTACACACGGGGCGACATGCGGCCTGATCTCGAGAACCTGTATTGGTGCTCCGGGCCGGGTGCCTGAAGACCGGGCTGGCCGAAGGAAACACACTTTCTCCACAAATCCGCCCTGTCTAAGCACTCCTTCCCCGGCTAGGGAAGAAAACCGCCTGTCCAAACCAAATTCCTGATGGAGCCAAATAGATGATCCGTATTTCCCTCTTCGCCGCCGCGTCGGCGCTCATGCTGGCGGCCTGCGCCTCAGCGCCTGAAACCGGCAAGGTTCCCGGTGGCAGCGATGCCGCTGTCGCCACGGCAGTTCCGGACTCGGCGTTTGAACTGGCGATGCAGACGGTTGAGGGCCTCGTCGAGGCGGGCAACACCCAGGCCGCGAATGATCGCCTGACCCAGCTGCTTGGCAGCCCGGCATTGAGCACGGACGAGTATGCCGAGGCATTGTTCCGCCGCGGCGAGATCCGCTTCGGTCCGGGCGGCTACGACGCGCTTGGTGCGGTCGAGGATTTCCAGGAGATTGTCGATACCTATGGCGACACAGCCTGGTATACGGCAGCGATGCCGATGCTCGATTCGGCCCGCAGCAAGGTGACCACGCTCGAAACCCAGCTGTCGCAGCCCGAAACAAGTAAGCTCCAGAAATTCAATTTCCTCATGGAACTGGGCCTGCACGAGGACGCCATCGACCTGATGATCGCCAATGACCTGTCGCCCGACAATGAAGCGCTGATCGCCATGTTTGACATTGGCTACCTGTGCGAGGGCGACGAACTGACCGGGCGTGCGTATGACGCTGTGGAGCGAGACGGCGCTGTGCGCTCGCTGCGCTTCTGCGATTTCGGAAAATAGGTTTTCTGCGACATCCTTCCTCAAAATGCCCCGTTGCCTCGGCTCCGGGGCATTTTTTTGTCCGGAAAAGCAGGTTTCCACATAAAGGGCACTGTTATCCCCGTAATGGGCGTGGTTTCTGTTATTCAGATCAAAAAAACACCGGAGGATACCGAATGCCCGCAGACACCGCCGCGCCGACATGGCCCGTCATCTCCATTGCTGACGCCAATGATGCCCTTGCTGGCCCCGGTTCACCGCTGGAACTGGTGGACGGTGAAATCGATGGCGTGAAGATGAAACTCTATGCCAACGCGCCGCCGACCATCCGGTCGATCCTGGAAATGGCGGCCACGACCTGGCCCGAACGCGATTACATCGTCTACGAAGACGAGCGTGTGACATTCGGGGCCTTGATGCTCGCCGTGCAGAATTTTGCTGCCGTGCTGCGCGACACTTACGGGATCAAGAAGGGCGACCGCGTTGCGATCATCATGCGCAACTATCCCCAATGGCCGGTGGCCTTCTTTGCCGCGTCGAGCCTGGGCGCCATCGCGACGCCGATGAATTCCTGGTGGACGGGAGAAGAACTGGAATACGGCCTGTCATTCGCTGGCGTGAAGCTGGCGGTTGTTGACGCCCAGATTTTCGAGCGCCTGCGCGACCATCTGAAAGACCTGCCGGAACTCGAACATGTGGTTATCGCCCGGGACAAGGGCGAAGATCACAATGATCCGCGCATCGCCAGCCTCGAACAATATATTGGTGAAGCGAACAGCTGGGCCGGCCTGGACGATATCGGCCTGCCGGATGTGGAGCTGCTGCCCGATGACGACGCCACGATCATGTACACGTCGGGCACGACAGGTAAGCCGAAGGGCGCACTGTCCTCGCACCGCGCCGTGATTTCCAACATGTTCAACTCGTCGACCTGTCAGGCGCGCATGTTGCTGCGCCGCGGCGAAGCGATCCCCGAACCGGATCCGAACGAGCAGGGCGGCACTCTGCTGGCGATTCCGTTCTTCCATGCGACGGGCGCCTTCGCGATCCTGATCCCGTCCCTGATGCGGGGCGACAAGATTGTGTCCATGTACAAATGGGACGCGGGCGAAGCGCTGCCGATCATCGAAAGGGAAAAGGTCACCTCCGTTGGCGGGGTGCCGGCAATCGCCTGGCAGCTGCTGGAGCATCCGGACCGGGACAAATATGACCTATCGACGATCAAGGCGATTTCCTATGGCGGCGCGCCATCTGCGCCGGAACTGGTATCGACGATCAAGAAGCGCTTTCCGGATGCCGCCCCCGGCAATGGCTGGGGCATGACGGAGACCTGCGCGACCGCCACGCTCAATATCGGCGAAGACTATGTGAACCGGCCCAACAGCGCCGGTGCGCCGCCGAATGCCGTGGAACTCAAGATCTGCGATCCGGATGGCAACATCATGCCAAAGGGCGAAGTCGGTGAATTGTGGTGCAAGAGCCCATCCAACTGCAAGCGCTACTGGAACCGGCCCGAAGCAACCGCCGAAACCTTCCGGAACGGCTGGGTGGTGACGGGCGACCTTGCACGCATTGACGAGGAAGGTTTCCTCTTCCTGGTCGACCGGGCTAAGGACATGCTGATCCGTGGCGGCGAGAACATCTATTGTATCGAAGTCGAGAGCGCCCTTTACGATCATCCGGCGGTGATGGATGCGGCCGTTGTCGGCATTCCGCACAAGATAATGGGTGAAGAGGTCGGCGCTGTGGTTCAGCTCAAGCCGGGCAAGACCGTGTCGCAGGATGAGTTGCGGGCGCATGTCGCGAACCTGCTTGCGTCGTTCAAGGTGCCGGTCGAGATCCAGTTCCAGGAAGATCCTCTGCCGCGCAATGCGAACGGCAAGATCCTGAAGCCTGAACTGCGCGGACGGTTCACGGCCCGCGCATGAGCGACACGCCCGCCAAGCCAGTCGCGCTGGAAGCCCGCGCGACTGGCGAGGACGGGCGGCGCTTTTCGTCTTCGGTCGCGCGCAACCGCGAACCGATACGCGACGTGTTCGCGCAGCATGTTGCCCGTGACGGCCGCGTCCTTGAGATTGCGTCCGGCACAGGCGAGCATGGCGCCTTCCTGACCGAGGCCTTGCCCGGCCTCGACTGGACCTATTCCGATATTGATCCGGCCGGCCTTGATAGCCAGCAGGCCTGGCGCGCCGCCAGCGGGCATGACCGCCTGCACGGACCGCTGGCGCTCGATGCCAGCCTGCCTGACTGGGGCGAGGCGGAAGCTGCCCGGCCATGGGACGCGGTCGTGTCGATGAACATGGTGCATATTGCGCCCTTCACTGTGGCAGAGGGTCTGTTCGCCGGGGCGGGACGTGTGTTGGGTGCAGGCGGCAAACTGTTCCTGTACGGGCCTTTCGGCCGCATGGGGGTCATCGCCCCGTCGAATGCGGTCTTCCGCGAAAACCTGCAACGTCGCAACCCGGAATGGGGCGTGCGCGACCTTGATCAGGAACTGCTGCCGCTTGCGTCTCTGGCGGGCCTCGTGCTGCAGGCAGTTGTCGACATGCCCGCCAACAACCTCGCGGTCGTATTCGAGCGGATCTGAGAAAAGTGAGAGAGGCGCGCCTCTCTCCCGCACGCGCATCACTGAACGGCCCGTGCTGGCAACAGCGCATAGGAAATATGCGCCGGTCTTTCCGACCGTTATTCAAATGCCTGCATACTAGGCCCATCGTTGCTTCACAAAGGCCCGGCTGGCGCCGGTCGGTCGGGGAAGTGGCGGGATCGGACGGCGCTGTATCGGAACTGTCGACGGGCAGGAATATTGGGCGCCTGGCGGCATCGGGCAGAAACAAACGGGTACACCCAAACTGTCATAACCAGACCATAAAATCCGATCGCGCGGGCGGCGCTGGCCTGGCAGCCAGCCAACGTCAATAGCGATAGCCATACGCTCGGGCCATTGCATCCGCCCGCGCCACCTTCGCCGCTGCACCCCACGGGCCGGCCCGATGGGGATGTTGGCGCGGGACGTTCGGGTGGACATTGTCGCGTGACTGTCTGAAATACACGGCATGAAACAGATCATGAGCCTTGCATTCGTTGCGCTGCTGGCGGCCTGCCAGACGGCGCCGGTTGAAACACCCGTTGCCGACAGTCCGATTGAGGTGCCGCAAGCAGAAACCGTCGCCGCGGCCACCGATCCGATACCGGGCCAGCAATGGCTGTACGGGTCTGCCGAGGCCAGCGTGGTAATGCGGCAGACCTGGGCGAGCATTGCGGGCTACGTCGAGGCGAAGGCTGCCAGTGCACCCACACAGGGCGTTGTGCTCACACCGGACAGCTCGCCCAGAGCGCCGTCATTCCTCGCCTGCGAAGGCAAGGCGCTGGCCGCTGTGTTTGATGCAGACGAGACGCTGATCTGGAACCTCGGCTCGATGGGTTATTTCGCCAGCGAAGGAATCGCCTTCGCCCCCGCGATCTGGGACAATTGGGAGAAGACCGGTGCAGGCAAGGCCGTGGCCATTCCGGGCGCACTGGCAGGCCTTGATCGCATTCGTGCGGCGGGTGTGACGGTGATCGTCAACACGAACCGTTCGGCTGAGAACGCGGTCGGGACAGAGGACACGTTGCGTGCTGCCGGGATTGGCGATTTCTCGCACGGATCGACATTGTTTCTGCGCGGCGACGCGCCGGACGGGTCCGGCAAGGATGGCCGCCGCGCCATGATCTCTGAAAATTATTGCGTGATCGCGCTGGTCGGCGACCAGCTGGGCGATGTTGCCGATCCGTTCAATGACAAGGCATTGAGTGTGGCCGAGCGCCGCGCGATGACTGAGGCACCCGCCGTCGCGAGCCTGTGGGGCAATGGCTGGTTCGTCCTGCCGAACCCGGTCTACGGCCCGTCGATCCGGGGCGGTTTCGACGACGTGTTCCCGCCGGCAACACAATGGGCGCCGACACCGCCGGCAGACGTGGCGCCGATCAACTGAGCTTCCCCACTCATTGCAGGGATACCGCACATGCCGCTGTTCGTGGTGACGTTCAAACACCTAAATGAGGCAGGCTGGCAGTAGCATCTTGTGGCGCATCTCGACTATCTTCGGGAGATCGAAAAGGAAGGGCGCTTGCGCGCATCCGGACCGTTCACAGACACGCCGGGCAAGACAGCCATGCTGATCCTGTCGGCGCCGGACCGCGAAGACCTGATGGCCTTGATCGCGCGTGACCCCTTCGAGATCCACGGCCTCATCGAGGACATGACCGTCAATGAATGGGACCCGATCTTCGGCGTATTCAACGACGAATCGACCATGCCGGGGCGGTTTTTGCCGAAGCGCGACTGACCCCTAGTTTCCGCCGCCGAACTGTTCGGTCCATTCGGCGACCTGTTCGTCCTCAATTTTCTGGAACAGCACGTCCGGCGGTGTAATGGCCAGGCCGGGCGGCAGGGCATTCAGCACGGCTTCCGGGCTTCTGAAGTTGAAGTTCCAGTGTTCCTGAGGAATGCCCAGCGCATCGAGAATCTTCGCGCCGGTTTCCGGAATGATCGGTAGGCACAGGATGCCGAACAGCGCCGCCAGGTTCAGGCCCGTGCGCACGCCCACAGCCGCTGCATCGACGTCGGACTTGTACTTCACCCACGGCTCGGCCTTGGTCAGGTATTCATTGCCTGCGGCCCAGATTGCGCGCGTTTCGGCAGCTGCTTTGCGGAACTCCATCGCCTCGTAATAGTCGATCAGGCGCGGCAGGCGCTCGGCCAGTTCGGCCGTGATCCATGCCTCGGCCTCGCCCGGCTCGCCGCCGTCGGGCACCTTGCCATCAAACTTGGCGACGCAGTATTTGGTGATCCGGTTGACGAAATTGCCGAGCACGTTGGCGAGGTCTGAATTGACCGCCGCCTGGAATCCTTCCCATGTGAAAGCCGCATCAGAGCCTTCCGGCGAATTGGCGATCAGGTACCAGCGCCAGTAGTCAGCCGGCAACAGGTCCAGGGCCTGGTCCATGAACACGCCGCGCTTGTTGCTGGTCGAGAACTTGCCGCCATACCAGGTGACCCAGTTGAACGCTTTCAGCTTGTCGACTGTCTTCCACGGCTCGCCGCTACCCAGCAGCGTGACCGGGAAACTCACCGTGTGGAAGGCGACATTGTCCTTGCCCATGAACTGGACATATTCGGTCTCGTCGGCGCCCTTGTCGGTGCGCCAGAGGGATTCCCAATCGCCGCCGGTCGCCGCAGCCCATTCCTGGGTCGCCGCGATATAGCCGATTGGTGCATCGAACCAGACATAGAAGACCTTGTTTTCGTAGCCGGGCCGCACCGTGCCGTCGGTTCCGATCACCTCCACGCCCCATGACAGATCGCGGGTAATCGCCCGGGCGATCAGGCCTTCGTCCAGCCATTTGTTGGCGATGGACACCGCCAGGCTCGGCCAGTTGGCGCCCTTCGTGTTCACCCAGGCGCGGATTTCGTCCTGCGACTTCTCCTGCAACAGGTAGAGATGGTTGGTGTCGCGGATCTCGATATTCTTGCTGCCCGAGACCGAGGAATAGGGATCGATCAGGTCGACCGGGTCGAGCAGGCGCCCGCAATTGTCGCACTGGTCGCCGCGCGCCTTCTCGAATCCGCAATGCGGGCAGGTGCCCTCGACATAGCGGTCGGGCAGGAAGCGGCCATCATCAACCGAATAGACCTGTTGGCTGGTGCGCTCCTCGATCAGGCCGCGCGCCTCCAGCACCTGCGCGAAATGCTGTGTCAGGGCGTGGTTGGCAGGCCGCGACGAGCGCCCGAACCAGTCGAAGGACAGGTTGAAGCCTTCGCCCGCCTTGCGCTGGATGGCGAATTGTTCGTCGCAATATTGCTGAACCGGGATCTGCATTAACTGCGCCGCCAGTTCGGCCGGCGTGCCGTGCTCATCGGTGGCGCAGATATAGGTCACGTCATGGCCGAGCAGGCGCATGGTGCGCGCATAGACGTCCGCCGGCAGCATCGAGCCCGCGAGGTTTCCGAGGTGCTTGATACCGTTGATATAGGGCAGGGCAGACGTAATCAGGATGCGCCGGGGTCGCGTCATGGGCGTGTTTTCTTTCCGCTTAGGGCGTTTTGAGGCAATATTCGGGTCGGCTGCCCGCTGGAACGGGACTTTTAGCGTGGTGAGCCGGAAAAGAAAGAAACTTGGGAGGATTTAACATGCCAAGACTCAGTGGAGTGAACCTGCTGGGCGTGCTGCTGGCCGCCATCGTCATGTTCTTCGTCGGATTCGTCTTCTACGGAATGCTGTTTTCAGGCCATTGGATGGCGGCGCGCGGCTATACGGTGGATATGGCGGCAGACGCCAATCCGGCCTGGATGGCCGGCGGTTTCCTGATCGAACTGGTGCTGGCCTTCGGGCTCGGCTGGGTGCTGAAACTCAGGGGCGCCAAGGGCCTTGCGGCCTGCGTATCGACCGCCCTGATGCTGGCCGTGGTCGTGGCTTTCCCGATTCGGGCCTATGATTACGTCTACGGGCTGTATCATTACCTGCCGGGCCTGATGGTCGACTGGGGCCATATCCTGGTGTCGCTCGGCCTTGCCGGCGTGGTCCTGTCCTTCTTCGACTAGGCATTTCGCGCAAAGAAAAGCCCCGGACAGTCAAATCGACCGGCCCGGGGCAGTGCGTTGGACAAAGGGGAGCGGTGACACCCCTTAGATCCAGCCAAGGGAAACGGGAATTACAGGCCGTAACCGGGTTCGGCCGTCAGCACGACGTCAACACGGCGGGCCAGCGGGGCCTTTGCGCGCATCGGCATCGTGGCATCGACCTTTGGGGTGATGTCCGTGTGTACTTCCGGCGCGCGGATGCCGCGGGCACTGAAGGCGTCGAGCACGGCGGTTGCGCGCGCTTCGGACAGGGCGGCGAGATCCTCATCGGAATGGGCTTCTTCCGACACGACTTCGGCGTTGATCTCGGTGACGGCGCAGCCCGCAAGGCGGTCGCTCGCCGCGTTCACGGCGCGCATCGAGTAGGATGACAGCATGGTTTCATAAGCCGAGAAATAGACCGATACGGTCACGTCTTCACAGGCTTTTTCGTGTGTTATCTGGGCTGGCACCGTGGGCGGCGGCGGTGGCAGCTGGCCATAGGCAGGGGCCTGCATCACGGCCGCGACAGTCAGGCCGGTAAGGGCGATCATCGAGCGTTTCATGGCGTGTTCCTTCTTGCATATATAGTTGTTGATACTGGACCTACGCATGAAGTGGGGCCGAAAGGTGCAAGCCGCGAGGCGAATGGGGCGGTTGCAAGGTGATTGCGAGAATTCGTGTCCAGCTGCCTCGGACAGCCGGAACATGAAATATTGGTCAGGCTGCAATCCTGCCATTGTTTCTCCATGTTGCAGTGCAACATATGAGTCATGGACAACCGCGCCATCTATACGAGCCTCAAGACGGGCAAGCGCATCTACCTGAGGCCGATCCGGCCGCAGGACGGCCTGCGCCTGCGTGAAAGCATCGCCAACCTGTCGGACCAGTCGCGCTATTACCGTTTCTTCTCGGGCATGAAAAACGTGCCGGATTCGGTGCTCGACCGCCTCCTGGCCGTCGATGGCATCAACCATCTCGCCTGGGGCGCGCTGGACCTGGCCGAACACGACCTTCCGGCCATCGGGGTTGTCCGGGTCATTCGCGATCCGCCAACCGGTGTCGCCGAACTGGCAATCGCCACACTGGACGCATTCCACAATACGGGCCTGGCCCGAATCCTGATGGCGGCCATCTCGTCCGACTGTCTGGAGGCGGGCATCAGCACGCTCAAGGCCGATGTCCTGTCCGAAAACAAGAAGGCCCGCAGCCTGTTCAAGGCGCTCGGCGGCATCTGCACGCAATCCGAAGGCGCCTATATGGCGTTCACATTCGACGTCGCCCTTATGGACAAGTTGCTGCGGTCGATGCAGGGGCTGGACGGCGTCAGGGATGTCTTCTCGGCGTTTGACCGGTTTGGCGCCTATCCGCCGCGGCTGGCTGGCTGATACACGCGACTGGAAACCCCACTTGCGCCCCGGCGCTGATCGAAGTAGTGACACCTCTCCAGCAGCCGGTTTAGCTCAGCTGGTAGAGCATCTGATTTGTAATCAGAGGGTCGGGAGTTCGAGTCTCTCAACCGGCACCATTATAAAACAAGGACTTACGGGTGATTGGGGCGGTCTATAAGGGCCGCTTTTTTCGTTTGGGTAACGTATCGGGTAACGCTTGGTGATTTTATCAGGCTTGTATGAGCGATCGGCGGGGCCAGCTTGGACTGATTATCTGGGACACAAATGGGACGGCGCTGACCCCATCCGGCGCCAACTCAAGAGCTTGAAGAGTGTCCGGGTAAGACACGGCAGTTTGTCTGTAGTCACCAGACATCGAGTTATTGTCAAATCTGGTGTTTGAGGTTTTTGGGTCATGCAGCGATCTGGTCGTTTTGTGTGGTTTCAATTCCGTCTTTAAATTTGACGCCTGTGATGACTTTGGCCAGATAGTCAAAGCCGCGTAGCTTTCTCCAA
>Ga0209491_10000557_pt1 | contig 74708 bp, 67 predicted proteins | sample BON02_FD_187213 | JGI IMG/M metagenome (GOLD analysis project Ga0209491, IMG submission 187213) | Freshwater microbial communities from Lake Bonney liftoff mats and glacier meltwater in Antarctica - BON-02 (SPAdes) (version 2) | ecosystem: Environmental > Aquatic > Freshwater > Ice > Glacier... | reverse complement strand
AAAACGCGTATTAGCCACATCTGACGTAGTGGAATCATTGAACGGAAAATGGAAAACGTTGATAGAAGGATCTCGCACACCAGCACTCGGAAGCAATGCATTGCTAATGGCAGCCCTGATGGGAGGGGATCGAGCTGATGAAATTAAGCTAGCGCTAGAAACGGTCAAAGTGCGGGACGTCGAAACATGGACCAGAAAGACAATCGGGATAACATTTCATAAGGAAAAATCAGCAAAACCAAACCCCGGACTGCCTGAGAATCCGCAGGAACTTACCCCGGCGTTTTAAACACCCCAATGCGGGAGTGAGGAAGAAACTTGGGAATATTGGATCTTTCGTACAAGACCGATTGGCGGGGATTTTGGTGACCCAGTCATTTGGTCGGGAAGCGAATGAAAGTGCGGACTTCAAGGAAAACGCGGATGGTTTTTATGAATCGAGTGTGAAAGCGAGTCGGCTCCGGAATACATATTTTCCGATCGTTTCCGTCTTCGGATTTATCAACAACCTCATCATGCTCGGAGTGGGAGCCTGGTTGATCATGACCGGGAGTAACATGTTCACTCTCGGCGCTCTGATTGCCTATCGGGGATTCTGGTGGCGATTGCAGAGTCCGATCCGGACGATTGCGCAGACCAGCGATATCCTGCAACGCGCAAGAGCTGCCGCGACCCGTATCATGGAACTCCTCGACGAACCGATTGCGATTACGGATCGAGAGGGTGCCCGGTCTCTGGAAAGTTCGGAAGGAGCGATTGGTTTGCGGACGTCAAATTCTCCTATGTCCCGGGCAAGCCTGTCTTAAACGGCGTCAGTTTTTCGATTCAACCCGGTGAATTTGTGGCGGTGGCAGGGGGCAGTGGTTCGGGAAAGAGCACCCTGCTCAATTTGATTCCCCGTTTCTATGACGTCGATGCCGGATCGATTGCCATCGATGGTCGCGACATCAGGGAAGTCACACTGACCTCCCTTCGAAAGCAGACTGGCTACGTGGGACAGGACAATTATTTGTTCGATGGCACAATCCGGGAGAACCTGGGTTACGGGCGACCCGGAGCGAGAGAGGACGAAATTGTCTCTGCGGCGAAGTCGGCCAATGCGCACGAATTCATCCTTGCCTTGCCACAGGGTTATGAGACGCAAGTCGGTCAAAATGGAGTGAAACTCTCGGGAGGCCAGCGGCAGCGGCTCAGTCTTGCACGGGCCTTTTTGACCGTCCCCCGGATTCTTTTACTCGATGAGCCCACCGCGTCCGTTGAGCCTGAGAGTGAGTCCTTGATTCATGATGCCATTCTCTCACGAACGAGAGAGGGTGAAGGGACGACTGTTTTGGTGACTCACCGAATCGATCTCCTCCGGCAAGCCCCGCGCATTCTCTTTCTTGAAAAGGGAAAACTCGCCGCCGATGGGGTGCATGAAGATCTCGTCGATCAGTGTTCGGCTTATGCCGACGCTTACCATCGATGGGAGATTGAGGAATCGACCATCGTGGCAGGTTGAGGGGCCTCGATCACCCACGTATCAGGTAGCCGAGGACAGGGCGATCAAGGAAAATAAGACGCCTTTTAGGTTTGCGGAGTGAGGGATTGGCGTTATTTCAAACCCGTTGCGGAAGAGTTCCAAAGAGAGAAATCGCTTTGAAAAGCTCAACATGATCGATGGTGAGCTCACACTGCGATTCAGCGTGAAGCAACTCGTCATAGACCTCTGAATACTCTTCCAGGACATCAGGAGGGGTGCCAGTCACTTTGCGCACCACCATGCTCCATGTGAGCAGCAAACGCACCTCGTCTTCCAGCGCGGAGACCAACTTGGTGACGGTGTGGCGGCTGTCAGCTTCGATCTTGGCATACAGTTCACGGACCGCGTCTTCACGCCCTTCAAGGATTTGGAGAATACGATCACCGTTCACGATCAGGAGACCGGTCACATCGCGCGCATGGTTGGCCGCCACAGATTTGGTCTCGATGTCATCGAAGTCAGCATCGGTGAATGGTTTGACGGGCCTGCTCAGATAGGTGAGTCGGAAAATAGGGTATTCTTCTTTCTGCTGGATCGTCTCCCACAAGAGGCTCAGCCGTGATGAAATATCTGACATGTGGCTACGTTGACACAGCGAGTGGATTCAGCAAGATCGATCACTGCGAGGAACTTTCTTTTTGGGTGGCGTCGTGGAGAAGATCGGCGAAGGGAGAAGGCTGGCCTTGGCGGAGCCGCTCTGGAGACGGACGACAGTTTCCCAGGAAAGGAACGCCGAAAAAATTGGCGATGTGCAGTGTTGAAAACGTCAGCCGGTCACTGCGGCGTATCGACAGCACGAAGGAGGCGACGCAACTTCTGGCTGAGCTGAAGAGGTTTCTGTGAAGCGTGATGCCCCGGGCGCTGGGGGCAAATTCTGTCAATAGTTGCACCCTGACTCAATTTAAACCGGGAGGTTTGTCGCGAGGGCTTCGAGTAAGGCCTCGTAGTCATCGGGCGAATTGTAGATCTGGGCGCTGAGGCGGAACCATGGGGTGCCCTCTCTCGGAGTGTTTAGTCCGTGGCTGATGACGGTTGGCATCAACCCAACCTGCCGATCTGCCCGAACATGTAGAAAGGCCGCCCCCTTGGGAGCGCAAACCCATTTGTGGAGGTTGCCGGTGTAGTAGGCCGCCCCGATTGCGTTGAGATCAAGCGGCAGCATCCCGGGGGCGTGGGCCCCATCGACAATCGTGTCGATGCCCTTGGCTTCGAGCGAGCGGACGATCCTTGCGATGGGCAGAACGAGGGCGGTCGGACTGGTGACGTGGTCGATCAATGCCAGCCGGGTGCCCGGCGTGACCTGTTCCAGGGTGGCGGCAAGGACCTCGTCGTCCGAGCGAAGGGGAAAGGGAATTTTCGCCACCTTGAGAGCCAGTCCGTGATTCCCGACCACATGATCAAGCACGTTACGGCAGGCGTTGTAGGCGTGATTGGTGGTGAGGAGTTCATCGCCGGTCTGCCAGGTGCGCGAGCGCAGGACGGCATTCACGGCACTGGTGGCATTGGTCACGAAGACCAGGTCGGACGAACGTGCCTGAAGGAAGTTGGCGAGGATCTGGCGAGCGTCGTCCAGTCGGGCGGGAAGCCGACGCCAGAGGAACTGCACCGGCTCCCGCTCCATCTCCCGACGCAGCTCCGCCTGGCATGCCATCACGGGTTTCGGCGTGGCCCCAAAAGATCCGTGGTTCAGGTAGCGAACCGACGGGTCAAGGGACCAGTGCGGAGAGTATTGAGGATCCGGCATCAGGCTCTCAATCTGCACCAAGGGAGTCCCACTGCCCATCCATTTTTGGAACCTCAGGCGCGCAGTGTAGGATTGGGGGGGTGCTGTGAGCGTTCTCTTCCGTCCCAACGGGGCGCGATACGATAGCCCAGGGCATCGCGTCGGGTTCCGTGCCCAAAATATATCGAGCCTCAACGGGGCGGCACAAAATGTTGCTGGCGGGGCGCGGATTATTTCGCCCCTACAGGGCTTTGGATACTTGTTGGACATTGACCCAGGGCGTTGCCCTGGGCTATCGTATGGCAGGCCGTTGGCCTTTAAGATGAAGAAGGGAGGTGGGAGATGAAGAAGGGATGGAACATCATGCGTCTTGGCGATTTTTGTGAGTTCGATATAACTCAAGGCATGCATCGTGGCTTGCCTTACGTCGGTCTTGAAAATATCGAATCTCACACCGCTCGATTCGTAGGATCTCCAGAACTTCTTACCGTTAAAAGTTCGACGTTCAAGTTCACCCCTGAGCACATCCTTTACGGGCGCTTACGACCCTATCTCAACAAGCTTCTTGCTCCGAACTTTCAGGGCCATTGTTCGACGGAGCACTTCCCGATCAAACCCTCTTCCAAGATCTTCCGCGATTATCTGCTCTCCTGGTTCCTAGCTGACGAGACGGTTGAACGTATCGACGCGATCTACCGTCAGAAGCTCGCGGCGCTGGAGGAGTTGAAGAAGGCGCTGCTGCACCAGGCATTTTCCGGGGAGCTGTGAAACGAGGTTGCCAGCAAGGGGGATGATGACAGGATTGACGGACGTGACAGGGAGGACCGTATTGACGGGGATGACGGGGGCGTCCGGGGGTGACTGTATTGACGGAGATGACATTTCTAACAACAATCACGCAATAATCGGGTCAACACAGTCAATCCCGTCAAAATCCCCAACCAAGCCCCCTATCCCGGAAACCACCCGCCATGCCCGAGCTTTTTGACAAACACGGAGGGTTCCGCAAGCTGCATTCGTTCACGCTGGCGACCATCGTGCAGCTCGAGACCCTGCGCTTCTGCCGCCGCTTCCTGACCTTCGACCACCCCGAGGTTGGCACGAAGTTTTACGATCCCAAAGGCCGCCAATACGACCAGATGACTCAGGCGGCGCGCAGCGGACGGCAGAACATCATCGAGGGTTCGGAGCGCTCCTCCACCTCGAAGGACACGGAGATGAAACTCACTGACGTAGCCCGCGCCAGCCTCAGCGAGCTGCGCGGGGACTACGAAATATTGATTTTAGACCGCGGGGAGCTGCCGTGGTCGGTGCACGGCACTGAGGCCGGGGCGGTGAACGCCATTTCCATCGACCCCGCGCCTTTCACCGACGACATGGTGCATGAGTCCGCCAAGCATGCGCTGGCTCAGCGCGTCAAGTATGCCCGCTGGTTGGATTCGAAAGATCCTTTGATCGCCGCCAATGAGATGCTGATCATCCTCGGGCGGACGCTGAATATGCTCAAAGCCCAGATCGCCGCGCAGGGCAAGGCCTTCGAGGAAACCGGTGGTTTCAGCGAGCGCCTCCACACCCGCCGCCTTGAGACGCGGGAAGGCCAGCGCGCCAGCGAACCCTCCCCGGACTGCCCGCAATGCCAGCAGCCCATGCGCCGCCGGAGATCTGCGAAAGGGGAGTTCTGGGGTTGCACGGGCTACCCGGAATGCCGGGGAACGAAACCGGTGTGAGAGAGAAGATTGGGACGGTATTGACTGCAATGACGTGGTTGACCAACCGGTCAATAAAGTCATCCTCGTCAACACCGTCATGAACGAATCCGAGACCCGCGCCGAATAGATAGTTCCCGCCCTCAAGGCAGCAGGCTGGGGCGTCGTGGACGGCAGTCGGGTGCTACGGGAGTATCACATCACGCCGGGGCGAATGACGAGGGGAGCTGGCGGGGGATCTTGGAATACTTTTCCCCGGCGGTGCAGCTCGGCCTGATGGCGACGCCGAAGCGCAAGGACAACGTGGGCACCTACGCTTACTTCGGCGAGCCGGTGTTCCCCTCCTCGCTCAAGGACGGGATCAACGACGTTTTCGTCACGCCATTCTGCGTGAAGCAGATCCAGACGACCTTGGATTATTACACGTTTACCTCGGATGATACGGTGGTGGAGGGGGAGACCTCGGACACAGGGTTTGCCGTGGCAAATACCGGGATCGATGGTGATTCGCTTAAGTAGATCGTTCGTCCTTGGTGCGGACGGCTTTGGATGGGTCGTTGCCGCAAAAGTGATAGACCGCAGCCAGGCTACCAATGCTGACGATGTTTTTGCGGCAAGCGGCAGGCACGGCGGCGGAGACCTCGACCAGGACTGTCGATGGAGAGACCTGGCTCATGGCTTTGTCTGTGGTGTGATTTTATCGAGGAATTCCAAGGCCTGGGATTCCAAGCGGGCGTTTTGGAAATCCAGAAGGCAATCGACAGGGAGGGTTGCCAATTGCCCCGCTTCGAGTTACCCGTTTTCTTCCCTTGACCACTTCAGCTTCCACCAACCCGGTTTCCGCCGCCGCTGCCCGCGAAATTTCACGGCGCCGAACCTTTGCGATCATCTCCCACCCGGATGCCGGGAAGACGACTCTCACCGAAAAGCTCCTTCTTTACGGGGGCGCGATCGGCTTGGCCGGGAGCGTCACTTCAAAAAAAGAACAGCAGTCCACCTCCAGTGATTGGATGACGATGGAGAAAGAACGGGGAATTTCGGTTTCCTCGACCGTGCTCCAATTCGAATACAAGGATTGCTGCATCAATCTGCTCGATACTCCGGGACACCATGATTTTTCCGAGGATACCTATCGCGTTCTTTCGGCGGTCGATGCCGCCGTGATGGTCATCGATGCCGGCAAGGGGATCGAGGCGCAGACCTTAAAACTGTTCGAGGTTTGTCGTCGACGGGGCGTGCCAATTTTCGTGTTTATCAATAAAATGGACCGGCCTTCGCGTCCGCCCCTGGAGTTGATCGACGAACTGGAAAAGGTGCTGAAATTGGCTCCGGCTCCCGTGAACTGGCCGCTCGGGGACGGACCGCGCTTTCGTGGCGTTTATGATCGGAAAAAGGGTGAGGTGAATCTTTTTGAGAGAACCCCGCACGGAGCGTTCAAAGCTCCTCTCGAAGTCGCCGGGATCGAGGATGAAAAAGTTCGCGAAATTTTGAGTGAGGAACTTTACGAGACCGTGATCCAGGAAGTCGAACTGCTCGACGGCCTCACCGAACCGTTAGAGATCGAGCGGGTTCTGGCCGGTGAACAAATGCCCATTTATTTCGGGAGTGCGATGAACAACTTCGGGGTTCAGAACATGCTGGAGAGTTTTCTGGAAATGGCTCCGCCTCCGACCGGTCGCGTGAGCAACGGCGAAATGATCACTCCGAAGATGGATAATTTTTCGGGATTTGTCTTCAAAATTCAGGCCAACATGAATCCACGACACCGCGACCGGGCGGTTTTTGTGCGGATCGTTTCCGGGATTTTCGAGCGCGATATGCAGGTTATCGATCAGCGCTCCGGAAAAAAAGTGAGGCTCGCGAACGCGCAAAAATTGTTTGGTCAGGACCGCGAAACTCTTGATACCGCCTATGCCGGAGACATTCTCGCCCTCGTTGGGAACTACAATTTCCTCATTGGAGATACCCTGACGAGCGATCCGAAAGTTGTTTTTAAAGAGATGCCTCGCTTCACCCCTGAGTGTTTCACTTATATTCTCAACAACGATACCGCCAATATCAAACGCTATCGTTCGGGCATGGAGCAGTTGATGAAAGAAGGGGTGGCTCAGGCCTATCATGTCCACAGAAGTGCCCAGGTAGTCCCCCTGTTAGGCGCAGTCGGCCCTCTCCAGTTCGAGGTTCTACAAGCGCGTCTGGTCTCGGAGTATCAGGTCGAAACCCGGCTTGAAACTCCGCCGTGGACGGTCGTTCAGTGGTTTCAGGAGAAAGAGCCTGACAAATCGAGGAGTGACCGTGATCCACCCAAGGTGCAACTCCCAACGGGAAGTGCCATCGCCCGGGATCAGGACGGGCATTGGGTCGTTTTATTGTCGGCAAAATATCTCGTCGGGATTCTGCACGACCGGAATGAGCACCTGACATTCCGGGATCACGCAGGCGATTAGACTGAAGACCGCTCGCAAAGATTCCGCAAGATCGGACCTTCTTTTGCGGAGTGGTATCAATCCTGCAGGATCCGTTTTTTCCCGCCGTTCCCGCTGCCCGATCATCCGCCAACAGGGAAGACAGCCTGGAAGGACTGTCCTACGTGGGTTCCCTACCTCCCACCCTGGAGTCGCGCTAACGGTTTACCTTTGATGCGTCCCGCGTTGAGGCACGAGACGGCACCCAAAATCACGCCTAGAGGGAGGCAGGATCGCCTCTGGCAATCACTCCGACTATCGCCAGACATGCCCTGCAGACTTTCTCGCTCCGATGGGGCGGTGCTTTCGCAGGGGTCACGGAGAAAACAGGGAACTCCTTCTTCCATCGCTGAACGAATCTCCTTGGCGGTCACCGTAACTCCGCGCTGAGCAATGGCGTTCCTGATGGCGGTAGCGGATTCTACGAAGGAGGCGGATCCTTGGGAGTGATCGCCTTGAAGCACTGCGACGGGTTTTCCCCGGCGTTCGATGATGAAAGGCGGCGCGTCTTGGCTGAGCTTCGGGGTTATGGGGGGAGGAATGCACCCCCAGGGATATGTCCAAATTCTGATCAACCTCATCGATTTTTAAATGAATGAGCAGGAAGCTGGCGACGCCGCGCGCTGGCAGCATCTGGGATCGTCCGAACCCACGCAGTTCGCAGGCGCGGAATTGCGCGATGGCGGATGGGTAAGTTGTCAAAACACAGAAAGCCTCAAACTACGCCACCACACAAAAAAGCATCCGGTGAATCCCGGATGCTTTTTTTGGAGTGGAGTTCAGGCCTTTGGAGGCTCTTGCTAGTTTTTCGCCAAGAAGGTGTACAGGTGATCGAGCCCTCTACGAAGCAGCCAAGCCCTTTCGCTATCGTTTTCAATCTTGCCAGCTCGGTCGATCAACATCTGGACGACTTTGACAACTTTGGGATCCAACTGATCGTTCCCGGACAGCGAGATCATGCAGTCGCGGTAAATATCGGCACACTTGCCAGGATTTCCTTCGTTGAAAGCTGGAACGCCCCGGTCTATGGCTGACTCAATTAGTTCCTCGGGGCTCTTGGTCGTTGCCCCGGCCGAAGGCTTCTTTATTTCCGTCTTCGATGGAAGAAGCACTGCGTCGATGACATGAATCACGCCGTTGTCGCACGCAATATCAGTCTTCACGATCGTCGCTCCGTTCACTTGAAATACGCCACCGTCAATCGCAAAATTCAAGGAGTCGCCGTTCAAGGACTTGGCACTTTTGGCATTGAGAGCGTCCCCGGCCGAGACCTTGCCTGAGACCGCGTGGAGAGTCAGGATCTCCCGGAGTTTCTTCTGGTTTTCAGGCTTTAAAAGCTCCTCGACAGTGCCCTTGGGGAGAGCCTGAAAGGCGTCATCTGTCGGCGCAAAAACGGTCAGCGGTTCGCTGCCGGAAAGAACATCGGCGAGGCCTGCGGCGTCAACTGCGGCGAGCAGGGTTTTGAAAGATCCAGCCCGTTTGGCAACACTTGCAATATCATTGGCTGGCTTCGGGGGAAGAATCACGGAATCGATCACGTGAATCACTCCGTTCGAGCACAAAACATCTGCATCAATAATGGCAGCCTCGTTCACCCGCACTCTGCCATCCGAGAAGGCAATCCTGACGGATTCGCCTTGGACTGTCTTCGCCTCCTCGGCGTTGAGAGCGTCCGCAAGTTCTACCTTTCCGGCGAGAACATGATACTTAAGAATCGCCTGCAACTGATCCAGATTTTCCGGCTTCAAGAGATTTTCGACAGTCCCTTTCGGCAAGGCCGCAAAGGCCTTGTCAGTCGGAGCAAAAACCGTGAAGGGTCCTTCTCCTTGAAGGACATCCACCAACCGGGCCTCGGTCAGAGCTGTCGCGAGAGTCCCGAAACGTCCGTCTGCCAGGGCGGTTGCGACGACGTCCGATGCTCCGGAAGCCGTGCCGTAAGTGCGGATCCAATCGACCTTGAGCTTGAAGGACCCTGCCTTTTTATCACCAAGCAAAAGCCCAAGGCGGCTGATCTTAGCCGGGTCAAACTTCTCGTCCTTGAGTGCCATCCCGCGAAAGCTTCCCTTGAGGTTCTTAAAGGGAACCTTGACCTCGATCCAGCTGTCCTTTTCAGTTGCGAATTCCGCCATGAAAGAGACTTCCATCCCCCGGAAACGAGCATCGGTTCCCAAACGAAACTGGTAGGTCCGTCCGTCCCCTTTGACCCGGGCGACCAATCCTTGCGCCCCATTGAGATCTTGTTTGAGCGAATCGGTCCTCAGCGAGGAAAAACCACCGTTGTTTTCCAAAGAGAGGGTTCCTTCGAAGGTGAGAATTCCATCATCTGAAATTTGCAACTTCCCCTCTGAAAGCCCTCCCATCACGCCGTCGTCTACAACCTGCCATCCCGCCGCCTTGACCTCCCCAGGGTCGAACTCGGCAACTGAATTTTCCGCTGCAGAAGCAGAAAAATGGAAGAGAGAAAAACAGGCTGCAGTCCAAGCTGGTGTTCGAAGTGACAATTTTATCATAGGCCAACAACGCATCGGAGTTGCCGGTGTCAAACGGCTTTTTTGAGGCCTGATTGAAAAGGAGAGTGATTCTCACGCACGGGTGCTTGGGGAAGGGAGGGGCATTTCGGTGGTGGTTTCACCGGCGCTCTCGGCGCTCTTGCCGGTGTTGCGACCGAAGGGGAGCCGTGAAATTTTGTCCGGGGATGATGATGAGGAAGAGTTTTACCCTGGCTGATCGGGAGAGAGGATCTGCGCCTTGAACCAATTTCGGGCGGTTCTTTTGCGACCCTTTTTTTGGTCGAAGGGATAGGGTTTCTGCCATTTTTCGGGTGCGATTCCGAGAACCCGGCACGTTCCGGTGATGGCCCGTTTGCTGGATCCCATGAGATCGCCGAAGCTTGACCATGGGTAGGTGGGGAGATCTTCCGCCGTTAAGAGGCCCCGCGTGACGGGCCATCTGTTCAGTCGGATGAGGCAATCCACCAGGTCCTGGCGATGGGTGAGTTCGAGACTCCGATAGCGGTCCATCCAGAGCGAGCCAGCGGTGTTTTGGAAGAGGTTGTGGCCGCGTGAGACCGATTCCTTGATCATTTTGACAAAGGTGCTGAGATCGCAGAAGTCGCGGAGGTAATAGTCGAGGACTTTCTGTGGGTTCCTGGCTTTTTCCAACTGTTCGGTCATCTCTTGGAGGCGGCTGGGCTGGTAGAGTCCTTTCGCTCGTTGGATCAATTTTTCAGGGTCTCGGAGTTTTTCCAGCCATTTTTCCCGGGCCGGAAGCGTGACGAGGAGGAAGCAGTGCGAGTCCATGATGACGTATGAAAGGACTTCGACGCCGAGATGCTTGCCATAGAAATGAATCTTTTTTTTGAGAAGTTGCCTTGTTTCTGGATTCAAGAGGGTTCCGGCGGTCCAGAATTCGAGACAGATGTAGCTGCGTTGACCTGGGTCGTAATTGCGCTTCCTCCATTGGGCGCCCGGGCCCTCCCTGCGGTTGCCGCGAGGCATTCCGAGGAGTTGCCATTCGGCCTTGTCTTGCGAGGCGAGTTTTCGGTTGAGTTCCTCCCGAAGAGCGCGTTCTTTTTTCGATATTTCATCGAATGCATCTCGGGGGGTGGGGTTCATGCCGGCCTGGGGTCGTCCGGGGGCGATGGGGATGTCCCATTCAGCGGTGAGTTGGATGATGGTTCTGCGGAGGGGGGTAAAGCCGAACTCGGCGTTCATCAGCCTGGCAATGGTTTCGAGGGGGGCAGGCCTTTCTCTCTTCTCCAAAAGGGTGCGGATCTTCTTCTTCTCTGCGGGGGAGAGTGTTCGTTGTCTCGTCTTGGTTTTGTCGCTTGATCTGTGCTTTCCAGATTGAAGGGCGGCTTGTCCAACGAGTTGATAGTTTTTCCAGAGCAGGCGGAGATACTGCTTGGAGAATCCGGTGTCGGCGGAAATGGAGGCTCGGGTTTCCCCTCCCTTGATTCTCTTAATGATCGCGGCCTTTTTTGCTTTGGTCATTCCCTTTTTCTCTTCGCGCATCGTCGTGCAGGTTGGTGGATTGATCATGATTTGCCTACAAAAAAAAGCGCCCGCCGGGCGAAAAGTGGGCCGATTTACGGGTGCGTCAAAGGAGGGTGTTTGAAGGGGAGACTTCCAGGAGAGCGCCCACCCGGCTCGGCTTGTCCCACGGTCGAGATTTCGATGATCTCTTCGTCATGGAAGAGAAATTACGTTGGGAATTATGGGGGGTGAAACGGATCACGCCGGCTTTTTCCTTCTGTGCGCCGCTGGAGTTTTTCGAAGAGAACACTCACTAATTCTTTCGCGCGTTCTTGTTCAGGTCCACCAAGGTTTCGGCGAAGACCTTGCCAATTTGTCCGAAGAATTTGGCGGAACCGTAGTAGTGGAAGCCCTGATTCGAAATCCCGTTGTCCAGCAGGAACAATTCGCCAGCGGTCAGCACCTTCGCCAATTCGGCGTGCATTTCCCCGTCCAACCGGGCTTCCGCCTTGGAACGGTCCTCGCGGCTCATTTCCTGTTCCTTGAGTTCCTTCTTCTTGTTGCCGAATTTACCTTTGATCGCCTTCGACTTGGCGAGGATGTCATCCAGCTCCACGGGCCAGTATTTTGAGGTGAAGACATTGGCGACATTGCCCTTGAACTCATCGGTCCCGGCGGGTGCGGCCATGGCCTTGCGGAATGCCTCGGTGTTATCACCCGTCGTTTCGCCACCCACACCCAGGACTCCGATCACGAAGGGCAGCTTCGGCGCGGACAGGTCCTTGCGCACGTCCCGGATGAAACAGGAAAGGAGACGGCTGTATTCGGAATAGTCCTTGATGCCTTTCTTGCCTTTGCCCGGCTCGACCGCCGGATAGGAACCCACCATGTCGTTGAAGCCTTGGAACCACGCAACCCCGGCGAGTTCATAGCCTTCCTTGGGATCGTAATCCGGATAGACCTGCCTGGGATCGGCCAGGACCTCTTTGACATGCTCGATGAGAAGGCCGTAGTATCTTCCCGCCTTTTCCCGAGCTTTCCCGTCGGGGAGTTCACCTGCACTTGGCGGACGGAAATCCACCATCAGACTCTTGCCACCCCAAGCGTCTTTTATAAGCAGGATCGGCTCATCCAGCATCTTGTGCATATAGATCCCGAAGGTGAATTCAGGGCCGATCTTTCCCGTCCCGATATGGTGTTGGCTGCCGAAACCGGCCGTCAGTTTACCGGATCTCTTTCCGACCGGGTTTCCTGGGAAATCGCCGTAGGAATAAGCGATCCAAACGTCATCGCAGACCACCGGTTTGCCATCGGCATCCACCATCTCATGATACATGTCTGCGGTCGCGGGGTCCTTGGCGATCGCGGGGAAGGTCCTGGTCTGCGCGTGTCCCTCCATGTTCGACTGCCCGCAAAGGATGAAGACTTTCAGAGGCTTGGCCTCGACCGGGGCGGCGAACACCACGGCAAGCATGGAGAGAAGAATGGCAAGGTTGGTGCGGAGTGGTTTCATGATGTTCGACTTTTCCGTGGCTGGTGAGTGGATGGAATCCTCGCTCATCCTTGTCGCCAACGGCTATCGGAACCCTATCCGTGAGATTGCCGGGATAAAGGAGAAAGTAGGCTCTCGAAGCCTTCGGCCCGCCCGTTCGCCTGAGTCCGGACCTGGCGGAGATGTCGGGGTTCGGTGTTGATACGCAGAGTGACCTTTTGTTCCTGGCATGAGCCAGCGACCCGTTCGTCTATCCAGACGCCAGGGTCCACGGGGCAATTTCACCGGCAAAGCGTGACTCGGCACTCATAGTGATTTACTTCAGAGGCATGTTGAATCAACTCCACCTTGACCGCTGGGCCGATGTTCTTGTGCGACATGCCACGAAAATCAAATCGGGAAATGTTGTTCGTATTACCACCCAGCCCGCTGCGGAACCTTTGCTTGCGGCCGTTTACCGAAAAGTTTTGGAGGCCGGTGGTCATCCCATTGTGAATTGCCGCCCGGAAATCCTGGGCGAAATCTTTTACGAAACCGCGAACGGTGAGCAGCTCGATTGGGAAAATCCGTTCGCCATGAAGGAGGCGGAGCTCATTGATGCCTCCATTAACATTAGCGCGATCACCAACCTTCGTTCGCTCGATAAATTCGATACGAAAACCACCCAACGCGCGGCGAAATCAAATCGGGAATTCCGTGAGCTTTTCTTCCAGCGGGCAGCGGTTGCCGATGATCCGGGGATCGACGCAAACCTTGCGCCCCTGCTCTGGAGCACCACGCTTTACCCGACCAACGCCTATGCCCAGGACGCCGGGATGAGCCTCAAGGACTACAGCGAATTTGTCATCAGGGCCTGCCAGTTGAATCAGGAAGATCCCGTGGCCTTTTGGGAGGAGCTGGATCGCTGGCAGTGCGAGCTCGCGGCCCAGCTCAACGCGGGTTCCGAACTTCATTTCCAGACCCCGGCCGGGACGGATCTCAAAGTTAATATCGGAGGGATGCGTTGGTTCTCCAGCCCCGGGCGGAAGAACTTTCCCGACGGCGAAGTCTATTCAGGACCGAACCTCGCGGCTGAAAACGGCGGGGCGCAAGGGGTGGTCGTTTTTGATAAGCGTTGCGTCTACCAAGGGCACGCGGTGAGGAACGCCCGCATCGTCATGGAAAATGGCCGGGCCACTGACGTCTCGGCCGAAGAGGGGGAAGACTTTCTCATCGCCATGCTCGACCAGGACGAGGGTGCCCGCTTGATCGGTGAAGTCGCCTTTGGTGCGAACCGCGCCATCTCCAAGCCCACGGGCCAAATCCTCTACGACGAAAAAATGGGAGGCTCTTTCCACCTCGCCTTCGGCGCGGGATATCCGGAGACCGGAAACGTCAACAAAAGCGCCCTCCATTGGGACCTGATCGCGGGACTCACGAAAGGCTCTCAAGTGACCCTCGACGGCAAGCCATTCTGCATCGACGGCGAATTCGTCACGATGCCTCCCGAGGTCAAGTGGCTCTGAATCATCGTTAAGTAAATTCCCTGACCCCCAATGAAGATGTCCACCTGGTTTTTGAGATGGCCATTGTCCGCGATCACGGGACTGGTGGGGGGGATTTGGAGCGCCGCAGCTCAGGAGTCCAGCCTCCCAAAACGCCCAATCTCGATAGCTTGCACAAGCAGAGTGTTTGCATGACGGATTGCATGGTCAGCCCCGACCTGCGCCCCGACACGCGCCGCCCTCGTGACCGGAACCCACGATTCCGCACAGGAGTCACGCACACCATCCACGGCATGGAGGAGATGAACCGGGAGTGCATCCCCTTGGCCCAGGTCCTGGCGGGAGCGCACCCTCTACGCCCACGTCGCAAGGTGGCCCCGGGCAAGCGTGGGGTGATTTCACTTCAATCAAAGTCGCTTGGGACTCGATAGAGTCACCTCAGTGACCTCCCGGATAGTGTTCGTGCCGGGGTGAGACAGAACGGAGCGCAGAATATCGAGTGTCTTGATCGGAAGCCGGAATCACGCTATGAACTGCTTGATGGCCCCGGTCTGGTCGAGTTTTTTGCGCGCCATTTCGAGGTCGAGGTCGCCGTAGTGCTCCATGGGATTTCCGTGGGCGTTGAGGAGGGTGGTGTACCAATTGCCGAGGGTCTTGTGGCCTTCGTTGCCGAGGGATGGGAGGCGGATGTAGCGGCCTGCGATATCCAGGTTGCAGTTGTTGCCAGCCATGATGACGAAAGGGGATTCCTTGCCAACGCCGTGGTGGGTTTCTCCGTTTTCCGGGAAATACATGACCATGGTGTTGTCAAACATGGTGCCGTTGCCCTCGGGGGTCTGCTTGAGCTTTTCGACGATGGTCTTGACCTGATTAACGTGACTGATGCGGATCTGCTCGCGGGTTTTCCAGGCGGGGACGCCGCCGAAGGCTTCATCGTGACCGAGCGGATGGATTCCGACGCGATCGGTTTCGTTTCCGGGCAGGCCGGTGACCGGGGTGCCGAGGTCATCGATGGTGTAGGTGACGCAGTTGGTCAGGCCGGCTTTCAATGCGGCGATCAACACTTCTGTCATGGCTGCCTGTTTCTCGGGTGTGCTGGCGTTTTCACCACCCTTCGCATGAATGGGATTGAGCTCGGGTAGGAAACTGGCGAGCGATCCGGAAAGAGTAATCAGCTTTTTGTTGCGCTGGCGGATCGCATCGATCGATTCGATCTGTGCTTCCTGGCGCCTCTTCTCATGGCCTTTGATTCCGATTTCCTTCATCCCTTCCTTGCCCTGCAGGAATGACAGCATGTCGTTGTCGGAATTGACGGCTTCAGGGTTCAGGACGGATTTGAAAAGTTCGCTGCGTGCGGTATCCGGATCCGCGTAGCAGTAGTTCCGCGTCTGCGGTGAAGGAGCGGAGTAGCCGGATACGATGCCGGTGCGGCCCGCTGCGAAGGACAACTCGACGTGCCCGAACGGGGAGGGGAATAGTTTGGCAAGTTCAAAATCGACGGTCGCGCGCTTGATGGCGCTGAGGGTGTTGCGGTTTGATTTGAAACAGCCCATGACGGAGGAGAAAGAATAGTGGACGTTTTCACTCATCTTGGCCGAGAGGCCCTGGAGGATGGTCATGTGCTCCTTGTGCTCGTCCAAGCCTCGCAGCCATAGTGGCAGCTCATGCTTGTCCAGATCCACTTCGAGCGCCTGCTTGTTCTCGTCGAGCGCTTTGTCTTTGGCGGAAAAATCTAGGAGGGCTGTTTCATCCGGACGGATGCCGCTTGATTTGCGGATGAAGATGAATCGCTTGGGAATTCCGGAGCCAGCGCCTGTGCCAGCCTGGGCGGCGAACAGCTGGTTGAAGGATGGCGCGAGGGACATTGCGCCAGCACCAAGTGCTGATGTTCTAAGGAAGTTTCTTCTATTGATCATTCTCTAGTTCTCTAGTTGTTTGCTGTAAATGAAGGAATCTGAAGTCAACAATGATACAATCACAGCATCGAAGCTACCCCCGGTTTCTACGTAGGCCTGTTCTGCGTCTATCAGGGATTTTGAATCTGAAAGGAATTCGTTACGACCCATAAAATAACGGAAGGCATGGCGGATGATAGATTGGCGCACCCGGCGTGATTTTGCCAAACGTTCGCTAAGGTCGATCGCATCTTTGAGCTCGCCATCCAAGGAATCATCACCGGTGCCATCGAGGTAACCCGAGGGGTCGACTGGTAGTGTCTTGTATAGATCACGGAGATCGAGGAGATGATCGCGCTCACGGTTTTTATCGGGCGTTTTCTTGATGATGTGTTGGGGGTATTCTAGGGACTCCTGGGTGCGGAAGCGGCCGAAGTCGTCGTAGGCCTCAAAGGTGTAGCCAAGTGGGTTCATTGGCTCATGGCACTTCCAGCAGGAAGTGGCTTCGGTGACACTCGCCAAGCGGCTACGCAAAGTCATGTCGTGGTCTTCGGGAATCTGGGCATCAACGGTGATGGGCACGTCGGGGATGGTGCCAGCCAGCAGCTTTTCACGGACGAATTTGCCACGATGAACGGGATCGGTTTCGGTGTTAAACGCGAAGGCAGTAAGCCAGGCCGGATGGGTCAGTATGCCCTTGCGGTTGGGAACTTTTGCCGGCTGGATGGCCGACCAATCCCAGTTGTCTTTGCGATAGTTGAAGAACTTCGCGACGTTTTCTCCGGGCATGAAGTCAGAGCCATATCCACGATACATGTCGAAGGGGGCTGCGTCTTTCTGACCTTTGTCGAGTCTTGCGGTGATGCTGGTCATCGATTTTTTGAATAGCTTGAGGCCGTCACCTTGGCGGTTGCCCGATTTCAGATTGTCCGGATTGATGCTGCGCATCTTCACCTCACGCAAAAACTCCTTGTGCTTGCCTAGTTCTTCGTAGTCGAAGTTTTGCCAATCAGTATCCTTGAAGTGTTCATAGATGCGCTTGATGTTATCCGAGGCCGCTTGCATGCGCTCGTTGTCACCATCGTGATAGACGTAGAACTTCTCGGTGCTTAGCAACTCCTCGAAGACGTTTTTATCATTTTCGAGGATGTACTCGACGAGTCGGTCTGCTTCGTTGACCAAGCGATTGGTCGCTTGGTCCAAGCGGTCACCACCGAAACGTTTCTCGTCCTTGAAGACCGTGAGCGCGCCGGGGTATCCGAAAAACTCGCGGAAGAACCGTAGCTTTCGAATGGTCGCGTTGGTGGTGTTATCCTGATAATTGTTATCGGCGAGAATTGGGTCGATGAGATAAATCGTATCTCTTTTTTTCAAGATGCGCTCGACTTCCCGTTTGTAATCTTCGCGGGTGTTGAGTCTGGCGCTTTCAGTAGCCTGAACCAGCTCCGCGTCGGGGCTTTGATCCGTCAGGGCATAGGCGATCGCATAGCTGGCGTCGCGCGGAGAAAGCATCCGGCGGCCATGCTTGTCCGCCTCGCCGGTTCCGAATTCCTGACGGTAGGCAAATTCACTCGATAAAATGAAGGTTTGGATGAGCTTCTGGATGGCCTTGAGCTTGCCAAGCTTGGCCACGTAGGAGCTGGAAAGTTCAAGATACTCGACCGCTTCAGTTACGGTGGGAGGCCTTTCCAGGATTTGTAGGCTCAACTGAACAATAAGATCTGAGAGGATTTTTTCGGACGGCGGTCCTGCGGCAATGCGTTCCTGTTCAAATCCTCGTTCCCAATCGTCCATGCACTTTTCGATGATCGCGTTGTAGTGATCGCCTTTCTTGCGATTTTTCATGATGGCTGCCTTGACCGCTGCCATTTCAGCATCCTCAAGGGGCTTGTAGACAAGCGGTTTGATGTTACGTCCGTTGTCCTTGATCACCTGCTCGCGGAGCTCGGGCATGTAATCCCGGAGAATTGTCATGCGCCCCTGGATCGTCCGTTGGAAGTCGCCGAAATTGAACCAGATCCGCTCACACAATTCCCGTAATTCCTCGTCGGATTTTTTGCCTTGCTGGGTATCCAGCAGGAGCTGGTAGATCGTATTGTCTCCCTCGAGTTTTTTCATCGTCCCAAGGGCAACGTGGGTCGGAGCTTTTTTGTAATTCTCTCCCTCCGCCAGTGCTTCAACCGCATTGAGTTGCACTGGTGTGAAAGTCGGCAGCAGCGATTCATTTTTACTGCCATAGATCTCGTCGCATAGTTTCGCGATGAAGCTTTCCAAGAACTCGCGACGCGAAGCCAATGTCGCAGTCTGCTGGTCTTCGAGAGCCATGATTTGATTGATGACAGGAAGATATTTGCTGTGCCTCTTTACCAGAAAGTCGGTGATGTATTCGGAAGTTTCCTGGGCATTCGTCAGCATGCTCGACAAATGGCCGCCGGTGAGATCCTCGTTGGCGTAATACCTTACGCCCGAATTGGTGGGCAGAAGAAAGGGGTTTGCCAGGCTGAGCTTTTGAATTTTACTGGCACCCACCACGGTGAATCTTTCTTTGCCCCGCCTCATTGATGTGGCATTCTCCAGCATACGCTGGAATTTCGCGTTGAAGATAAATTCACTGATTAGCCAGCGTCGGTCGTAGGTGAATCCGGGCATGTCCTTGTATTCCCCCGAAAATAGCTTTTCGTGATCTACGTAGTTGCCGAACTCGGGCTTCTGCAATTTGCCTTCCAAGGTCGAGGCCTGGTGAAGGCCCAGTTCGGTGGAAATCACCGACAGGAGTGCTTTTCTCTCCTCATCACTTGGCTGCCTTTTCTTTTTGGGGGGCATGTGCTCGAAGTAGAGTTGCTCTTGCATTCGGTTCAAAAGATCCAAACGCTTTGAAGTCTCCAGGCTGGCCAGGTTATCGAGCCTGATCTCCCCCTTCTGCGTGTCTTCGTCGTGGCACGCGTAGCAGTGGTAGTCCAGGATGTCTTCGGTTTCCCTTGAGACCTTGAAGGTGAGCTCCGGAGTCGCCTCGCGGTCTGTCGCTGCGGCCATGCCAATGAGGCCGGAGCAGAGGAGTGCGATGCGTGCTGCCGCGAACCGGGCCGACGGCAGGAAGGTGGGTTGCAGGATTTCTTTCATCGTCGCTTCAATTCAATGGTAATCAGATTGGGCGGGGCGGATTTACTCGCGTGCGTCACTCGTATCGAGGCGCATCTTCAGGGCGGTCGCCGCCTGGGCTTTTAAAGCATTGATCGCTTCTTTGTTTTTCGCCGGGCCCTCAGGATCCTGGTGGGTCACTTCCGGCGCAAAGCCACCCGTGTCGGTGCGGAAGTTGTGGAGTGGCTGGGAGGGGAGTCCGTTGACCTTGAGATTGCCCATTGGAGAAGTCGCCCAAGAGTAGCGCACGGCCCCTGGTTTTTCAACCAAGGGACTGGAAACGAGGATCTGTGTGTTCCTGAGCGCCTTGTCGTCGAGGGGTTTGGCAACCGCCTGGGCCATGTAAAAGATCCCGGACATGTCGGCGAGCGAGAATCCTTCGATCTCCGATCCGAGATCGTCGGGCATCACCCGCTGGTCGAAAGTGAGCAGCATTCCGTTGTCCCTGGGAACCGCTGATAAGAGCTTGGCGGACTCCCAGCGAATCGCCTCGTTGCCATAGATGGTGTGGAGGGCCCACTGCGCGGTCCGCAATCCGAGCTCCTTTTTCTTCGAGGTGTGGAGTTGGGGGATTCGTTGGTCGTCGGAGGGAATGTAAGCGGTGTGGTCCGGATGGCCGGCGTCCGCCAGCCCGAGGCGCTGTGACTCACGGATGAAGGCTCCGGTCGAAAAGCCCTGCTCTTCGAAATTGAGGCGGGTTTGGATTTGCCCGCCGGCGCAGAAGCCGATGACCGCCAACGGCAGTTCCGGGTCGTTGAAGTCTTCGCGCAAGCCCTCGACCATCAGCTTCATTAGGATGCGGTAGAACTCCGGCTTGCAGCTGGTGTTCATCATGGCGTTGTTGAAGCCTTGGTGAAAGGCGACGCCCTTGATATTGAGTCCTTTGAAAACGCCGAACATCCCGTTGTAGCAGGCGGCGGCATCGCTCGGGCTGCGCCCCGGCACCGACCAGGTGCGGATGCTGCCATCGGGCTTCTTCGGCTGACGGTGCTTCCGCTGGACACCTTTCTCGCGGTCTTCGGCGATTGCCTTCTGGTATTTTTCCTCGGCGATGCGCCACTTCTCCATCTGGGCTTCCAGAAAGGCTTTTTCGCTAAACTCACTGCGCCGTTTGTCGACCCATGCGAGATAATCGGCGGCCATCGGGTGGTCCGCGAATTTGTGGCGCGGCACCAGGCTCTCCATCGAGGCTCCTCCGCGTGCATTGTCGATGATCCCGATCGGGATTTGCAGGCTTCGCTGAAGGCGGGAGCCGAAGACGTAACCGATCGCGCCCATCTCAAGCGCCACCTCCGGGGTGACGGGCTTCCAGTTCTTGTCTTCGTCGTTCCCGTTGATGAACTTGTCCTGCAAGTCGGTCTCAAGGTGTTCGGACTCGGCACCGGACTGGATCCGAAGGTGCCGCATCAGCGGCAGGTGCGCCATCGAGGCTTCGAATGGCCCCTCAAAAGTGGTTTTCAGGCCGATGGCCATGTTGCTCTGGCCATACATGACCCAGACGTCCCCGAGGAGGATGTTGTCCATCTCGACGACCTCATCACCGGACTTCACCGTGATCCTCTGCGGGTTGGCATTGGCTGGCTGAGCCTCGAAGACGACCTCCCAGCGGCCCATTTCCCCGGTCGCTTTCCCCGTGGCTGCGAGAGATCCGAATGAAACCTCGACATCCTTCCCTTGAGTCGCCCACCCCCAGATCGTGACCGGCTTGTCGCGCTGCAGCACCATGTTGCTTCGAAAAACCCCGTGTAATTTCAAAGGCTCGGCGGCGGCCGTCAGCACGCCGGCCAGAAGCAAGAGCAACAGGATACCCGAAATTTTAAGGCAATGGGTCAATGGATTCATAATTGTCATCAGTTGATCGTGATCGTTTTAAGAAAGGGGATTTTCGGATTGCCAACAGGCGTAGGTCGCCATTCATGCGCAAAGATCGACCTTCAAAAAAAAGAAGGTGGCGGGGGACCCCGCATGGGATTCTGGAGCTTCCGATTGAACGATTTTTTTCATCTTCCACGACGGTGGCATCCGCAGTTTACGCGGCAAATCCTGCTTGCTTATCAATGATGACCACTTCCTTTTGCAAACAAATACTGAGGCCAGCCCACGTCCCCTTAACCAAGCCCATTCCGACCTTCGACCTCCTCTCCACCACCCCGCACGGCCACATCGCCGCCGTCCTCGGCACCATGGAACAACTGCCCATCCCCGGTCTCCTCGGCCGGAGCGACTCCCCCGAACGCCGCACCGCCCTCGCCCTCATCGCCGGGCGCATCATCTCCCCCGGCTCCGAGCCCGCCCAAGCCACCGCCTTGCAGCAAGGGACCTACCTTGCCCCCGACCACGATCAACTTCGGATCTCCGGGAGAGCAGAGGTCGTTATCGATGAGTCAACTCTGGGCGAGATCTGGGCCGCCAATCCGCTTTTAAAAGCAATACCTGGGCACTCCCGAAAATCCCGAATTCATCCTTGACCGGATCGTGGCCGGCCAAGTTCGTTTCATGCGCGAATGGCTCCCGGGATCTTCTCATTTGCTTGCGCAGTCCCTTATCCGGGTTCGACTCGTCGGCACGGGATTCCTCAAACACATGGTTCGCGGCATCGCAGGGACCCTCAAACAGATTGGAGAGGGACTGCTTTTAGATTGACTGCTGAAACTGGTTGGCCCAACGTCCTCTTGCAAATTTTCCTTTAAAGGAATGTGATCTTCAAAAATAACTACCGATAAAAATCTATGATAAAAGATGCCCTTGGTTCCCTGGCCGCCACTGCAGTGCTGGCTGCTTACTCCTTCGCCAAGGCTATGGCGCACAAGTTAGTCGAAGCACGTGGGTTCTGCGCCGGTGGGGTCCCTTTCCTGGTTGAACCAGTTCAGGTCCCGGTCGTCATCCGGGATCCATTCCCTGGTGGCCTGCCAGGTAAAAAGTAGCGGCGGTTTGCTGGATAGCTTGGGCTGCGCCGTTCGCCCAAAGGCTTGCGACGACGGACACCAGAAAAGACCTTTGCGGAAGCCCTCCATTGTGGGTGGGGCGGGTCTTTTGGGGGTGTGCGGGGTTTGAGGGTGGATTGAAAGCGGCGATCCTCGCCGCAGTCAAAAGTTCGGGGGCACCGCCTTTTGAGTGCTCCGAGGATGGGAGCTTTTAATCGGCGGTGGGTTTGGGTGGGGCGGGCCTTTTGGGGTGTGCGGGGTTTGAGGGTGGATTGAAAGCGGCGATCCTCGCCGCAGTCAAAAGTCCGGCGGCACCGCCTTTTGAGTGCTCCGAGGATGGGAGCTTTTAATCGGCGGTGGGTTTGGGTGGGTTTGGGCCTTTTGGGGTGGGGCGGGTCTTTTGGGGGCGTGCGGGGTTTGAGGGTGGATTGAAAGCGGCGATCCTCGCCGCAGTCAAAAGTCCGGCGGCACCGCCTTTTGAGTGCTCCGAGGATCGGAGCTTTTAATCGGCGGTGGGTTTGGGTGAGGCGGGTCTTTTGGGGGTGTGCGGGGTTTGAGGGTGGATTGAAAGCGGCGATCCTCGCCGCAGTCAAAAGTCCGGCGGCATCGCCTTTTGAGTGCTCCGAGGATCGGAGCTTTTAATCGGCGGTGGGTTTGGGTGGGGCGGGCCTTTTGGGGTGTGCGGGGTTTGTGGGTGGATTGAAATCGGCGATCCTCGCCGCAGTCAAAAGTCCGGGGGCACCGCCTTTTGAGTGCTCCGAGGATCGGAGCTTTTAATCGGCGGTGGGTTTGGGTGAGGGAGCGACGCGGCATTTGGGGTGGCGGATGGTGAGCTGGGTTTGTGGGTGGAGGCTGGTGTTCCCGGGCGGGTGGCAAAAGCTGGAGTTTTCGACTACTTTGTTACTTTTTTTGGTCGGAGTGCGTAGGCTTGTTGGAAATTTGAATATGGAAAGGAAAGTGATAAGATGATTATGGCGGATGTCCTGATGTGGACGTTTTTAATTTTGGGATTCTTTGTGATCACGGTGGCGTATTGGGTTGCGGCCGTGGGGTTGGCGCCAAGACTTGTTGAGGGGAGTTGTGGGCGACTGGGATCTTCGCCTTGGAAATCGTTTTTGCTGGGAGCCGCGATGGGCGTGCCGGGGATTGCGATCGGCTTGGGGATTGCCAACGGCGGACCGCCCGCCGCAAAGCTTGTGGGGATTGTTTTGGTGCTCTTGATTTTTCTAGCGGGGCTTGGTGGATCGGCCGGTTTGTGTTTGCGGATCGGGAAGGGGTTGAAGAACCCGGGTGATGAAGAGCAGCCGTGGTTGCGGGTGAAGCGCGGGGGGATTGTGCTGGGGCTGATGTTTATTTTTCCGGTGCTGGGTTGGTTTTTGGTTTTTCCAGTGGCGGTGTTTTCAGGCATCGGGGGCTTGTTTTTGAGCTGGCGTGATGGCCGTAAGTTGCCACCTGCCTTGGAGCCGGGCGAATGAAGAACGAACGGTCAGATTTATTTTCGCGTCGCCTCTTTTTACGGGGCGCGGCGGGCGTGGCTCTTTTCTCAACGTCGAGTTGTGACCGGGTTGAAGATCTCCTCGGGATGGGGCCGGAGGCCGGGCCTTGTGTGCCGCCGACGGGTGAGGGGGTGGATTTGATTTCGCACGTCATCAACCGGGTGAGCTTTGGTCCGACTCCGAGTGAGTATGCCCGGGTCATGGGGCTGGGCGATTCAGAGGAAGCGGCGGTGGCGGCTTATTTGGAAGAGCAGTTGAATCCGGAGGAGATTGCGGATCGTCGGGCGCAGAGGGCGGCGAGACGGTTCGAGGCGCTCAGTGCTCCATTGGGGGAAATGTATGAATACAAGGAAGAGTTTCTGTTAGAGCAATTGACGCGGGCGACGCTGGTGCGGGCGACTCGAAGTGAGCGGCAGTTGTTTGAGGTGATGACGCATTTTTGGACGGATCATTTCAACATCGATTCGTCGAAGGCGGACTGCAAGTGGTTGAAAGCGGCGGATGATCGCGAGGTCATTCGCAAGCATGCTCTGGGGAAGTTTCCGGAGTTGGTGAGAGCGTCGGCGTTGAGTCCGGCGATGCTTTGGTATCTTGATGGACGGGAGAATCGAAAGCGGAAATCAGAGGAGAAGCCGAATGAAAATCATGCCCGTGAGTTGTTAGAGTTGCACACGCTGGGGGTGAACGGGGGATACACCCAGGAGGATGTCATGGAGGTGGCGAGGTGTCTGAGTGGCTGGACGGTGCGGGGGAAGAAGAGATTTTTCAAGGGGAAGGTGGAGTTCCATGCGGGTTGGCACGATGACGGGGCGAAGCGGGTGCTCGGTCATGAGATCGCAGCGGGGGGTGGGGAAAAGGATTTGGATGCGGTGTTGGACATCGTTTGCAATCATCCGTCGACGGCGCGTTATCTCGCGGAAAAGCTGTGTGTGCGTTTTATCGCGGACGAGCCGTCGGCGGACTCGATTGGCGAGGTGGCCAAGGCCTTTGCGGTGAGTGGCGGCGATATCCGGGCGACCTTGCGGGGGGTCTTTGCGACGGAGGAGTTTTTGGGGGGAACGCGCGGGGGGAAGTTGAAGCGGCCCTTTGAGTTGATCGTTTCGGCCTTGAGAGCGACGCGGGCCGAGGTGAAAGCGGAGATGGATCTGGTTGATTATTTGGTGCGGATGGGGCATGCTCCTTTCCAATATCCCACGCCTGATGGTTATCCTGATGTCGCTTCGCCTTGGACGGGAACCTTGTTGTGGCGGTGGCACTTTGCGGTGGCGCTGGCGCGGAATGAGATGAGTACGAAGATCATCGTTGATGAGGAGAAGTTGACGGAGGAAGCGGGGGGCGTGGAGGGGTTGGCGGCTTCGTTGTTGGGTCGGATAGCGACTACCGAAGAAATGGAAAGCGTGGAGCGGGCAGGTGAACCGCTGGCGATGATTTTAGCTTCACCAGGATTTCAATGGCGATGAAAACGACGGGAACAGGATTACTTTCGGGGAACGGCGATGAGCAGCGGACATTGATCGTGGTGTTTCTCCGTGGGGGAGCGGATGGCCTGACTCTGGTGCCGCCGGTGGGGGACGATGGATATTATTCGGCGAGGCCGACGCTGGCGGTGTCGGAGAGGGCGGCCTTGAGATTGGGCGGGGCGAATTGTGGGTTGAATCCGGCGATGGGGGATTTGCACCAGGTCTTTCTTGAGGGGGATTTGACGGTCGTTCCGGCGGTGGGGTCGAATGATGAAACGCGCTCGCATTTTTATGCCCAGGATTTGATGGAACATGGCGGATTGGTGGCCGGGGGATGGTTGGGAAGGTTCCTGCGATATCGGGATGGCGCGGTGCCGACAGCCCTTTCGGCGATTGCGTTGGGGAAAGCGATGCCCGAGGTTTTACGTGGGGCTCCGGCGGCGACGGTGATGGAATCGATGGAGACCTTTTCGCTCGGGAAGGGCGGCGGGGCGACGGCAAGGTTGCAGGCTGAGTTGGCGACGCTTTACGGGAACGATCCCACGATTTTGGGGCCGGCGGCGCGGGATACTTTGCAGGCGCTGGACCGGGTGGCGGAGATTGGCAAGAGCGGGGGTGGGCCGAAAAATGGTGCCGAGTATGGCAAGGATTCCTTTTCGAACGGGCTGCGGCAGGCGGCTCAGTTGATTCGGGCGAGAGTGGGCTTGGAGGCGGTGTCGTTGGATTTGAATGGGTGGGATTCGCACTTGGCGCAGGAGACCTTGATCACGCCGATGATGACACGGTTGTCCGAGGGGTTGTCGAATTTCAGGAAGGATTTGGGCGTGATGATGGAGAAGGTGACGGTGGTGGTGATGACGGAATTTGGAAGGCGAGTGGCGGAGAATTCTTCGTTCGGGACAGACCACGGCCGGGGCGGGGTGATGTTTCTGATGGGTGGGGGGGAGCGCGGGAATGTGCTGGGAGAAATCCCGGAGTTGGAGACGGGAATTTTAGTGGGACCGGGCGATGTGCCGGTGGTGACGGATTACCGGGAGGTCTTGAAGCCGGTGCTGATGAAGCACGGGGCGGGTGGGGCGATGGGGGAGATTTTTCCGGGTTGATGGGGTCTTTACCGCGAAGGCGGAAAGGTGCGAAGTTTTTTGGGGTTCCAGTTGAGGGGAGAGTTTGACCACAGAAGGAGGAGAAGGTTGAGGGCGCTCTGACCGCGAATTCTCGCGAATGGACGCGAATCTTTTGGGAGCTTGAGTTGAGAGGCTTACCGCAGAGACGAAGAGGTCGGGGAGTGACGCGGAGAGGGAGATGTTTTTTTGCCACTGAAGGGGCAGAAGGAGCAGGAGGTTGAGGGGGGCGCAGAGAGAAAGTGAGTGGTTTTCTTAGCGCCAAGCTTTCTCAAGTTCCTCGCGAGCGGCGTGGCGGTTGAGGACCTTTGAGCAGGATTCAAAATCGACTTTGGAGATTTGATTATATTTTGCTTCGAAGGGATGCTTTTCGGGGATGGCGTTGATTTCTTGTCGCGCATGTTTGATGTCTCCGATGGCGGTTTCGATCCAAGCGGCTTCGAGAGTATCGGGGATTTGTCCGAAGACGGCGTGGATGTTTTCGAGACGGCTTGAGAGTAGCTCGTGGACCCGGTCCTCGATGGAGCCGCGGTAGCGCATATTGTAAACGAAAACTATTTCAAGGCGCTGTCCGATTCTTTGAATCCGGCCCTTTCGTTGCTCGAGTCTGGTGGGGTTCCATGGGAGATCGAGGTTGATGAGGGTCCCGAGAGTTTGGAGGTTGAGGCCTTCACTCGCGGCATCCGTCCCGATGAGGATTTTGAGTTCGCCGGTGGAGACAAGCTGTTTGAGATCATTACGGTCAGCCGGTTGTCTGGTGCCTCGTTGATAAAAGGCGGATCGGCCCGATCCGGCGTAGAGTCCGATCATTTGATTTGGGAAGGTTTCGCGACTGAGTTTTTCGGCGAGCCAAGCGGCGGAATCGTAATATTGAGAAAAAATCATGCAGCCGAGATCGGACCAAGGTTGACTTCCTGCCTGGGGGTCGCCTTTGGTGAGGAGGCGGGACACGACCGCGAATTTGGGGTCCTCGGAATTATTGGACTCCAAGGCGGAGAGGTAGCTTTCCAGGAGGGCTTTTTCTTCAGGGTTGAGGGTTTTGAACTCTTGACTGTGGGGCATCCCTTCAAGCTCGGACTCTTCCTCGTCTTCAATTTCCTCCCAATTCTTGAGCATTCCCTTGGCGGTAGAAATCCCGGCGACGACGCTGCTGCCGGCCCGTCGGAGTAACAAGGTTTTCAAGAATCCTGCACTGGCGGCGCGGCGGGCGACGAGGCGGCAGAATTCTTCGGCAATTTCATAGGCCCGCTCGAGATAGGGAGGCAGGATGACTGCTCCATCTTCTCCTTCGCCGAGAAGCTTCACGTAAACGGGATCTAGGTAGGGCTTCTGCGTTTCGGGATCGATTTCGTTTTCCAAAAAGTCGCGGGTCCGGCGGATGATATGGCGGATGAACGGGCTGTGAGCTTGGCCGAAGGTTTCTTGCAGATTCACGATTCGCAGACGGTCGGCGTTGGTGAGATTTTCGAGGGCGTCTCCTGGGACGACGGCTTGCTCGTCGGGGATTTCGAGGGAGCGGCGAAGTTTTAGAAACTCGCGATCTTCATCTGATGGAGGTAAGGGATTGCGGACCCAGCCCCAGAAATCGGTGAGAGGGAGTGGGGAGAGGCTGGTTTCTTCGGTCACGACGGGGAGGGAGGTTTCGGGGCGTCTCCATTCGCTGAAGGCGTTTCCGAGAACGTTTTCTCTTTGCTCGGCGAGGAGGGCGAGGAGGTCCCAGCCTTCGATGGGGTGGATCTGCACGGGGGTTGCGGTGGCGAGGAGGAGGCTCTTGGTTTGCCGTGCCAGGGTATGCATGTGGCGCAGGAGGTTGTTTTGGTCGGGATTGCCATCCAGGGGAGCTCCGGGCTTCATGCGGCGGCGGGCGCGGTGGGCTTCATCGAGGACAACGCATTCATACTTTTGGCGTTCCAGGAGGCGGGCCGATTCAGTATTGGCGCTGAAGAGGCCTTGGGAAACGATTGCGACCTTACGAGGGCATTTGAGAATGACGTCGTTCCCGGCATTTCCGTGGGCGATGCCGTGTTCATCGATCCATTGTTTGCCGTCCCAGACGGCGGAGGGCATGTCGAGGAGTTTGTCCATTTCATCCTGCCACTGCCAGACGAGGGGCTTGGGGACGATGATGAGGACGGGGCGGTCTCCGTGAAGCGCCATGAGCATGGCGGCCATGGCGAGTTGGATGGTTTTTCCGAGGCCGACCATGTCGGCGAGGATGAAACGCGCTCCATCGGAGGTGAGGTGGGCTTTGAAGGCTTTATCAACGAAGTATTTCTGGTGAGCCCAGAGGCCGTATTGACGGCGATAGACGGGAGTTTCGACCAAAGCGCTGGCGGCATTCTCGTCCTTTTTCCATTCCGAGATCGAAGCGTAAACTTGTCGTTTGGCGACGCGTTTAATGTCCTGGAGGACGGCGTCGGCGAGGGGGAAGGCTTCCGGGTGATTCCAGAGTTCATCGAATTCCTCGCGAACCCATGCGATGGTTTCGGGGGAGTTGTTTTCCCAGATGAGTTCGTAGTTCATCTTCCAGGCATTGCGTGATTCGTTCGCGCTCCCGAGGAAGGCGGTGGTGGAGCCATCGGCGAGCTCGATGACTCCGGCTTTGCCGTGGATAAGGCCAAAGGCGCTATCCGGCATGACGCGGACTTCGAGCTTCCCGCTGGTGAGGAATTCCGCGAGCCGGGCGAAGCGGTTTCCGGCGAGGTTGGTTTTCTCTTCAGGCTTGGAGCGACACCATTCCTGGCGCATTTTGAGCATGGCTGAGCGGGCGCAGGCGACGTCTGCGGCTTGGAGTTCTGAATTACAAATGATGCGGATTTTTCCACTGATGCTTTCCAATTCTTCACCCGCCACTTCGAGGATGGAGGAGGAAAAGTAACCGGCAATGCGGTCGTAGGAACGGGCACCTCGAAGGCGCTCGGCAAGGAAACTGCGACCGAGGAAATTTGATCGGCGGGAGGAGTGGTGCTGCATGCGGATCAAGGTTGATTGGTTTTGGTGATGCCTTCGATGATACGGTCGAGGTCACCTTCGGTGTATTCGCGCCCTTTCATGGCCCGGAAGAAAGCGGGCATTTTGGAGAGGAGGAGGGCGTTTTGTTGGAGATCCGCCGGGAGCTCTTTTCGGTCAATGGCGGCGAGATCTTGGAGTTCCCGGGAGTCGGTCATTGAGAGATTCAGGATAGGAGTGATGCGCTCCATTAGGGAATCGGGGGCGGGCGGGGGAATGATGCCTCGTTCGATCTTGCTCCAGTTGCTGGCATCGATATCGAGCCGCTTGGCGAAGGTGCGCAGGGTCATCTGGGCGTTAATTCGGAGGTCTTTGATTTTGGTTCCAAAATTCATTTCTTCTGTGGTGCAGAATTTCTTCCTGTGGTTGGAAGTTATCTGATTGTGGTTTTTTTTAAACCACGAAATGAGAAGGAGGTGAATAGGATATTCCGGCCAATAGATGGCGAAAATAAAGTGCTTGTGTGCGCTGGAACCTTTTGAGTGCTCCGAGGATCGGAGCTTTTAATTGGCGGTGGGTTTGGGTGGGGCGGAGCTTTTGGGGTGTGCGGAGTTTGAGGGTGGATTGAAAGCGGCGATCCTCGCCGCACTCAAAAGTCGTCGTAGACATTGATGGTGTCGGTTTTGAAGGAGGCGATGGTTTTTTGGAAAGCGGGGGTGGTGTTTTTCTTGAACCAGGAGGCGGAGCACCAGTCGTAGTCCGTGGCGCTATGAACAAGGCCGTGCTTTACGGGGTTATTCTGCACGTAATTGAGCCGGGCATAGTAGGATTTCTGATAAGTCAGGGGAGTGTCGAAGTAGTTGTGCCAGACTTGGCGACCGGGGGTGGCGTCGAGTTGGTTGAGGAAAACGGCAGTGTCCCGGTGGAGATCTCCGAGCCAGGTGGAGAGGGACTGTTTCCCGTCATCGGGCGTATGGGCCACGAAGTGGTAGTGATTTGAGAGGACGGCCCACGCTTGGAGTTTCCAGCCATGTTTCTCGGCTCCGGCGATGAAGAGGTCACAGAAATGACGGAGTCGTTTCCGGGATTTCAGGTGAGGGCGTTTGAGGTAGGTTCCGGCGGTCACCATGTAGAGTCCGGGCGAGAAGCAGTCGTGGGGAGGAGCGTGAGGCCAGGACTTTGAGATCATTGTTCATTTGAACTAATCGAAACCGGGAACGATAGCAATGCAAAAGCCTTTTGGCGCTGCCTTTTGAGTGCTCCGAGGATCGGAGCTTTTAATTGGCGGTGGGTTTGGGTGGGGCGGGGCTTTTGGGGTGTGCGGGGTTTGAGGGTGGATTAAAAGCGGCGATCCTCGCCGCACTCAAAAGGGCTTAGTGGTCGTTCTCGAGGGCTCCGGCGAGGAGTTTGGCGGCTTTGGCGTCGGCTTCCCAGGCGGGGAGGCTTTGCTCGAAGCGGGCGAGGTAGGTGAGGAGGGTTTTGCGCTCGTTCTAGTAGTTGGGGACTTCGGCGTGGAGCCATTGGCGGCCGGGTTGGGCTCCGTCCTCGCTTTTGGCGACTTCGCGGATGGCGAAGAGGGCTTGGCGGAGGAGGGAGCTGGCGAAGCTTTCTTTGTCTCCCCGGAGGAGTTTTTTGCCGAAGGCGGTGGGGGTGAGGAGGCGGACTTCGTTCGCTTTGGCGCTGGCGAGGAGGTCGTGGTAGTCACGGAGGCCGAAGCCTCGGGCGAGTTCCTGATAGGCTCCGGAGCGTTGCTCACCGCGACTTTCGAGGTCGAGGCCTTTGAGGTAGAAGCGTTCGGTGGAGCCGAGGGCGCGCCAGACGGAGCGGTCGATGCCGGGCGGGACGAGGTGGTCGCAGGCGATGCGGACGGCGTTGGTGATCGCTCCTTCGAGCGGGGAAGGTTCCTGGCCCCGGGTGCGGGGGCGCGAGAGTTCGCGGGCGACGTCGATGTCCTCGATAGCGCGGTAGCGGGTGAGGACGCGGAGGGCGGCGGCGTAGGCAGCAAGTTGGTAATCGGTATCGCCGAAGTCGGGGGCGTCGGCGTGGGGATCGTCGAGGGCGTGCATGGCATCGAGCTGGCGCTTCACCTCGTCCTCGACCTCGGGATAGACCTCATCGAGAAAGGCGACCTCTTCGCTGGTTTGCTTGCGGAGAATGAGGAGGACGGTGCCTTGGACGTAGTTGCCTTGTTGAAGGCCGCCAGTTTCTGTTGCGATGCACCACGCTGCGAGAAGACGGCGAGTTCGAGCTCGCGGAAGGCGGTGGCGAGTTCTTCTTTGCGCTCGCGTTTGTCGGCGGGCGTGGGGGCGTTTTGCCAGAGGGATTCGAGATCGGTGTAGGCCTGGAGTTCGGCTTCGGTGGCCTGTTCGAGGACTTTCGTCTTGGGTTTGATTCCCTTGAAGCGGGCGCGGAGGCCTTCCTCATCCATCGTCATGATGGCGAGGAAGCAGGCACGGTCAGCCTCCGGGTCATCGGTGGCAGGCATGAGGAGCCCAATGATGGTGGCGCGGCAGAGGACGAGGGGCTTGCGCCCCCACCATTTCCCGAGACCGGTGAGTGTCTGGGAGTAGTTGGATTTTCGTTCCTTGTAGGACTCCTTGGAGACACGGGAGACGGGGAATTGGGACTCGATGAAGGAACGCATGAATGGCTAGTGCTACTTCTTGGGGGATTTTTTGGCAGCCTTTTTAGCGGCTTTCTTTTTGGGAGATTTTTTGGCGGCCTTTTTTGCCTTGGGAGCAGGGAGGTCGGTGAGGAAGTTGGTGGAGGGAATGATGACAGGAGCGTAGGGGCCGCGACCGGTGGCGGCGCGGATGATTTCCCGGCCGGCACCGAAGAGGAGGGCGGGGCCATTGGCGTGGATGGCGCGCTGGAGGGTTTCTCCCTTGAGGCCGGGGTGGGCGCTCACGATGCCCTGAAGATGGAGAGCGAAAAGGTAAGGGATGTTCGCTCCTTCCGAGGGCTTGAGGTTGATGTGGAGATCGATGTGCCAAGTGGTTCCGTTGTCGTTGTCGCCTTTTTGAGGGAGCGCCCGGACCTTAGGGGTGACTTCGAGGGATTGGATGGGGATCTCGGTGGTGGAGTCGGGATCGAAGTCGGCCTGGGCATCGACATGGATTTTGATGGCCCAATAGTCGAGGAGTTGGAGTGGTGACTGGGTCATAGGAAGGAGAGGGTCAGGAGTTGGAGGCGAGATCGACGTAGCGTTGGAGGTCCTCGGCAGTCCGGGGGGCGGTGCGAGCGGTGGTGAATTGCTCGAAGGTGATGACCTTGGCCGAACGCTGGCGGTAAAAGGTGAGGTCATCGGAGCAAGCGAGCCGGGGACCGGAAGCGTGGCGGAGGTCCTCGACGGTCACGGCACCATCTTCGAGGAGGCGGAGGATTTTATTGACGATGCCGGAGGGGAAGCCGCGTCCGTTTTCCCAGCGGGAGAGGCTTTTCTTTCCGCAGTCGAGGAGGTCGGAGAATTGGGGCTGGCTGAGGCCGAGTTGAAGACGGAGGGCCTTGATGTCGGAGCCATGGAGGAGGCCCATGTGGCGGGCGCGGGTGCGCTCGATGAGTTCGCTGGACTTGGTAGTGAGCATCGCTTCGCCGCAGTCATCGTAAACTTCGACCTGAATGGTCTCGACGAGCTGGGCTGGCTTCTCGGGAGTGCCGGGAAGGTAGATGTCAAAGTCAACGGTTTGGGTCTTCAGTTTTGGACTCATTTTTTTGATTTTAAGTAGGCTTTGATGGCGGTGATGAGTTCGCCGGAAAGATCAATGTGAAGGGAGAAGAGGTTGATCTTCAGTTGGCCCTGGTGGAGGCCGATTTTGGCGTAGAGCCATGTTGCGAGTCCGAAGGGGTGGCGGCAAGGGGAGGCCCAGGTTTCGCATTCCTGATCATCCGAAGGGTTCACCATTCCGAAAATCTGCTCTCCCACGGGCGAGGGGGACTTGAGAGTTTCAAGGCAGTGCTCGTAAGCTTGGTGCTTGAGGCCGAACTGTTGCCAGTCTGATTCGGCACGGAAGGACCATTTGATCTTGGCCGGGTCCCCATCTTCGAGGAGGGAAATCACGTTCGCCAACCAGGGGGCGGGGATGGCGCTAATCGTCTTGGTTCGCTTCTTTGCCATGGGGTCATGATTAGACGTTACCAATTGATACCACTTGCGCAACTGAAATTCTAAAAACTTCGTAGGGAGAGGCGGCGGTCATTTTTTCGAAGGCCTCCGTGCTTCGTTTTCACAGACGAGGCTGAGCATGTCATTGCGGGCGGGATCGTATCGGTAGTTCAGGGAAGTGGGGTTCTCGGTGAGGGCGAAGCGGACGGCCTTGCGCCAGCCTTTGCCTTTGCCGTTGATTGCGTGTCCGGTGGCGGCATTGGTCATGGTGAAGAGCCACCAGCGTTCCTCGGGCTGGAGGCCCCTCCAGTTGGCGATGGCGGCGCCGATGTCACGGGGGTCTGCGTCCTCGATGGCCCAGGCGAGGAGGGTGAGTTCCTTGCCGAGGAGGCGTGAGACGAGGGTTTCGGATTTGAGCCAGCGACCGGCGGGGAGTTTGAGGGATTTGAGGCGTTCGTTGAATTCCTGATGGACGGCTTCCGCGATGGCTTCCCATTTGGTGAGGGGGAGGATGCAGCGGAGTTTGTCGTCATCGTGCCCGAGAGCGAAGGAGACTTTGCGGCGTTCCTCGGCGTCATCGAAATGGAAATGCTCGGAGAGATAGACGCGGGGATCTGCTTTGCCGCCGAGAGTGACCATGAAGTGGTGGCCGGAAGCGGAGGGCTGAAATCCGTAGCCGATGGTGGGCACTTTTGGAGCCGATTGCTTGGCTGATTTTTTAGGAGTGGCGGCCATCATGAGGGGTCTGTTGAGTCAGTCTGGATGACTTCGTGTTCACCGAGTTCGAGCTTGTGATCGGTGATCCAGTCGGTGAGATCCTGTCCATTCTTGAAGACGATCTGCTCACAATGAAGGATGATTTCTCCTTCGCCGATGATTTTTCTCATGGGGTCGATCAGGGAATCGATCTCAGAGCGGGAAAGAGAGGTGGAGGGATCGGTGCTGAGCTCCATCCAGTGATCTGCTCCGATGGTGACTTGAAGGCCCTGTCCGTGGGCTCCGGATTTTTCGAGAGCATTGAGGAAGTCATAGGCGGCTTTGACATCTTCAAATTTTTGCCTTCGTTTAAAGGTGGCTGGGCGGGAGGGATCGACGGCGACCTTGGCTTTCCCTTTGGGGACGTCCTTGCGGAGGATCTCGGAATGGATTCCATTTTTGGAGCCGAGGGCGAGAACGCAAATGGTCCCTTCGGGGACGGGGAAGGGATCGACGTAGGTGGCGGAGTCTTCGGTGGGCGTTGAGCCATCGGTCGCGTAGAAAATGGGGGCGGGAGGAGCGGAAAGGAGTTCGCACATCCGTTGGTCGCCTTGTTGGAAAAAGCGCTGTTTCAGAGTGATCTTATTTTCCCAGAATTTGGCGGAGCCGGTATCGCTGGTGCCGCTTGAGTCGATGGCGAGGAAGCTGAGTTTCAGATCGCTGGTGCGGAAGTTGTGGAAGTCGGTGACGGGAGCGCTTCCCTTGGTGGCGGTGGAATCGATCTCCCAAAAAACGCGGTCTCCGTGAACCGGAGTGATTTTGAGGGAGACTTCGCCAGTGTTGTCATCGCGAGACAAGACTTGGACTTTGACGTCGGTGGTCGGTGGGGGGAAAGGGCCCTTGTCGATGAGGCTGCCGTCGGAGCGCCAAGAACCCTCGGCGATGAGTTTGCTTTTGAGGGTCTCCAGTGCGCTGGGGATGTGCCATTGCCAGGCGGCATTGGTTGCGGAGCGGGAAACGACATCCGAGTAGTCCATGACCTGCTGGGTGAAGAGGCGCAGCTCGCATTTTTTGCGGAAGCTGTCGGTGTCGACTTCTTCGGTGAATTTCTGTTTTTTGGCGAGAGCATCGCGGACTTGGGCTTCTCCGTTATACTCGTTGTTCTGAAAATTCATGAGGAAGTCTGCGGTGCGCAGACCGTCCTTGGTCGGGTAGTGGAGGACGTTGAAGCCCTCTTTGGCAGCGCTGAGGAGTTGGAGGAGGATGTTGTCCCTCATTTCCCGTGCGTTGTTGAGCTGAGGGTCATTGACGCCGGGGTTTTCACTCTCCAGTTCGGCAATGATTCCCCGGATGGCCTTCAGTTCCGCGGAACGTTCGAGGAGGCGGTTCACGACCTCGCGGTCGCCGGTGAGGAAGAGGATACGGTTTTTGTAGGTGGCATCATCCCAAAACGACTTCAAATTGGGGCTGAGCCCACCGCCGGAAGTGGGTTCGCTGATGACGAGAAGGACGCTGTCTTTTTCGAGCTTCAGTTCATCGGCGGCGGTCAAGGCGAGGACCTTCTGGTAGCAATCGCGATGTTTTTTGGGTTCAAAGGATTTTTCCAGAAAGGATTGGAGTTCCTTGAGCTGGATTTCGCGGGTAAAGCCTTCTGCTTGTGACTTGAGTTTGGCAACGACGTTTTGGACGTCCTTAAAGTAGAGCCGTCCTTCCCGGTCGGTGTGAAGGTACCAGGCTCTTGTTTGATAGGGCCCGATGATGTTTTTGTTGAGGTGCGAAACTTCGCGACCGGGGGCCGAGAGGTAGGCGACGATGTCGTTGAGTTTGAGACCCTGGGCTGCACCGGAAACCGTCGAGAGGGATGAGACCAGGAGAAGGGCGGAGAGATCTCGACAGTCTCTGGAAGAGGGATCGAGATCGCGGTCGATCACTTCGGCGATAGCAACGCCGTTGCTGGCGACATCATGGGCGATGGCGTTTCCGAGCTTGGAGTTGATGGCCTCGATTTCGGACCGGGTGTCCTGATCATTGAGATCGATGTCGTATGGGTGGATGAGGGCCTTTTGGCTGGCGGATCCGGAGTTCCACATTTGTGCGGTGATGACCCGCATGAGCTTGATGAGGGCTCGGGTTTGCTGGAAGCCTGGATTTTCGCGGAAACGAGCGTAGAGATCGCGAAGCGAGAAGTGAAAGGGATAGGACGAGATCAGGTTGGTGTGGTAATCGGCGGGATTTGCGGAGGTGAGATCCATGTCGCGGGCATCTTTGACGCACTGGGCATAGGCGTCGGCGACTTCGGCAATTTTTTCTTGCGCCGGGAGTTTTGAAAATAAGCGTGTCCGAAGAATGTGAAAGATTTCATCATTGTTCAGGGCGACCGGAGCGAGTGGTTGGGCACTTCGGCTGGTTTCATTTTCGAGATTTTTGAGAGCCGTATTGAGAGAGTGGCCGCCGCCCTCGTAGTTTGCCTTGAGGTCTGCGATGACGACACAGACGTTCGATAACTCAGGCTTGTTTACGGCGACCAGAAGATTAGAAAGTGCCGTGGTTGTGACCTGAGCGAGGTCGGAATTTCCGATCTCCTTTGATTTGGCATCTTGAAAGTAGGGCGGGAGTTCGTCGAGAAGGATCAGGGTTGGAGGGCCTTGGAGAAGATTGATCCAGGCTGACTGTCCGGGAGCTTGGAGGGGGGAATAGTAATCGGCAAAGAGTTCTTTTTTACCAAGTTGGGAGGCCAGAGCGCCCCAGATACCGAGGGGCGCATCGTTTTCGCGACCTGAGAAGCCAATGACCTTTACCTCGCCGGGCTGGCTGCTTGCATCGTAGTGCTGTCCGAGAGATTTTTGGCGGATATCGGGGTTTTGGCAGAGAAGGCCAAGAGTGATCATGCCGTGGGTTTTGCCTCCCCCCATGTTTTGACTGAGAACGAAGACGCCTTGATCACTGTGGCCGGCAAGTCGGCGAAGGCCCAGTCGGGAGAGTTGGATCAAACCGTCGGTGAAATAGTTTTCTTCTAAGAAGTCGCGGCCAATCTTACCTGAGAAGAAATCGGTGAGGTCGAGGGCGGTATCATTTCTCGATTCGCTGAAAACGGAGGCACGCGGAATACAGGCTTCTTTGAGAAAGGGAATCACCGGGTGAGTTTGCAGTTTCGGCACCCGCTATCAAGTGAACTTACTGGATATTGTTTCAATTATTAATCTTAAGGAAACGCGCTCATTTGTAAACTTGGGTTCGGGGGAGGCGACAAAGCGATTTTGAGAAAGACGGAAATATTGCGATGGATTTTCGGGTGGGCGACAGTGTCCTCCTGTTAGGATTACCCGTTTTCGATCTCTCTATGAACAAGCCTTTTTTTGTTCGATCCGGGAGATCGTTTCGTCTCTGAAGAAGTCGGTGAGTCAGGGTGGGGAGAATTCGGTGAGGGGTTTACCGCTGCGCTCGGGTTGTTTTTTTTCGGCGGTGGGAAGATCGCGGTGGTCGCCGCCGGGCAAACCGACGAAGTGGTTGAACCCGCGATGGTTGGGGGTGGCAATCCGGGCCGGGGCCCTGGTGCCAGTGGGAGATGAGGGCGGTCTGGTTGAGAATTCGAACCGGGTGGTGGCTTTTCCGTTGAGATACGACCACAAGTGGTGTTCTCTCTTTGGAAAGGATGGCGAGTTGGAATGATGACCGGCTTGAACTGGCGCTACGAGCGTCCAAGGAAGGGGTGTGGGATTGGGACTTGGAGAAAGGGTCGATCAGTTATTCGCGCAGGGCGTTGAGGTTTTTTGGATTTCGCCGTGATCATGCCCCCAATGTTTTTGCGGAGCGCAAGGGCTATATGGACGAGGAGTCGGCGGCCGCGGTCGACGAGGCATTGCGCCGGGTTTGCCAGGAGGGCGAGGACCTGTTTGCGGTGGATTCGCGGGTGAAGGCTTTAAATGGCAAGTGGAAGTGGTTCCGTGTGCGGGGAACACCGGTGAGAGGGAGTTTGGGAAAGGTGATTCGAATTGTCGGAAGCTTGATCGATATCTCGAAGCGAAAGGCTGCGGAGGAAGCGCTAGGTGAGGAGCGGGCCTTGATCAAGACCCTCCTTGATAGCATTCCGATGAATATTTATTTCAAGGACCCGGAGTCCCGGTTTGTGATGGGCAACCTTCCCACGGCACTGAAAATGGGCTTGTCCTCCCCTGGGGAATTGCTGGGTAAGACGGACTACGATTTCTTCAGCGCGGAGCATGCGGAGCATGCGGATCATGCGCGGGCGGTGGAGAAGGCGATCATGGCGACCAAGGTGGGTTTCTCTGATGTGACCGAGCAGGAAAAATGGGAGGATCGCGAGGATACCTGGGTGAAGACGACCAAGCGCGTGTGGATGGGGCCGACTGGAGAGGTCAGGGGCACCTTCGGGGTGACCAGCGATATCACGGACCTGATGCGCACGCGGGCCGAGCAGGAGCGGATGGCATTGGAGTTGCATGCGCTGAATTCCCGGATTGAAGAGGAGCGGCAACGGATGCGGCTGGTAATCGACGGGGTGCCGATGAATGTCTATTTTAAGAATCTCGATCACCAGTTCGTGATTGTGAATCATGCGATGGCCGATTGGGTGGGCTGCCGTGAACCGGAGGAGCTTTACGAGAAGAGTGATCGCGATTTTTTTTCGGAGGAACATTGGCGGGCAGCCGAGGTGGATGAAAAACGGATCATGGAGACGGGGCGTCCTTTTATTGACAAGGTGGAGAAGGAGACCTGGAGTGGCAAGGAGGATACCTGGGTGATGACCTCGAAGTATCCCTGGAGGAATAGTGAAGGGGTGGTCATGGGAACTTTCGGGGTATCCAGTGATGTCTCGGATCTGGTGTTGGCGCAGCAGGAGTTGAAGGCGAAGGCTGCGACCCTGCGCAAGAAAAACCTGGAAATGGCGGAGGAGTTGAATCTTGCCCGTGAGGTGCAACAGGCTTTGTTGCCGGATGAGATTCCGGAGTTTTCCAGGGACGGGGAGGTCTTGAAGTTTTCGAAGCTTTACCGTTCGGCGCCCGATCTTGCCGGGGACTTTTTTGAGGTGGTTCCGCTGGGGCCTGACAAGGCGGGTTTCTTTATTTGCGATGTGGCGGGGCAGGGGGTCCGCTCGGCCTTGATTGTCTCGATGTTGCGGGGATTGATTGAGAAGCAAATTTCCTCTGCGGAGTCACCCGGTGATTTTTTAACGGGATTGAACGAGGGGCTGAATCATCTTTTGGTCGAGTCAGGGGTGGAGATTCATGCGACGGCGGTTTACGGGGTGGTTGATTTGGGGAAAGGGGTGATCCAGCTCTCGGTGGCAGGGCATCCGAATCCGGTGGCGGTCTTTGAGGATGGGGTGCGGCAGTTGGTGCCACCCGGCGGGGTTCGGGGGCCGGCGCTGGGACAAGAGCCGGGAGTTGTTTATCAATCGGTCACGGCACCCTTGGAGGGGCTGTGCCGCATGATTTGTTTTTCGAACGGGATTCAAAAGGCAACCAACACGGAGGGCGAGGAGTTCGGGGTGAGCCGGATTATTGGGATTGCAGAGCGCGGTGGTCCGATGCCCCGGGTGCTTGAGCAGCTTTCGAAATCGGTGTTGAAATTCTCTGAAGGGAAGGGTGAGTTCCAAAGTGCGTTATGCCTCTTGGCGTGGGAAATTGAAAAATGAATACCAGGGAAGAACGTCTTAATCTTGCTTTCAAAGCCTCGAACGAAGGAGTTTGGGATTGGGAGGTCGCGACCGGGGAGATTTATTACTCGAACCGAGTCTTGATGTTTTTGGGCTATGGCCGGATTGGAGTTCCCAACTTTTTCGCAGATCCTGAGAGCTGTCTTCATCCTGACGACCTGGGGGATTTCAAGGCGAAGGTTGACCGGGTGGTCTCGCGCAACGGCAAGTTTATCGCGGTGGAGCCGCGGATTCGCAGTCAGGACGGGGTTTGGAAATGGTTCCGGGTCCGGGGCGTTCCGGTCCGCGATCCTGATGGCAATCTGATCAGGGTGGTGGGCAGTCTGATTGATATTTCAAAAAGGAAGTCTGCGGAAATTGCCTTGGCGGAGGAGCGGAGTTTGATTAATCTTCTTCTCGATAATGTTCCGGTGAACGTTTATTTTAAGGACACCGGATCCCGGTTTGTGAGGGCCAATGTGGCAACGGCGGAACGGATGGGAGCGGGAACGGTTGAGAATCTGCTGGGGAAAACGGATCACGATTTTTTTGAGAACGAGCACGCCGATGCGGCGAGGGCGATCGAGCTTGAGCTGATGCGGACAGGCGAGTGTCAGGAAGAACTCCTGGAGCACGAAGTCTGGGAAGGTGGCCGGGAGTCCTGGGTGCTCGTGACGAAGAAGGTGTGGTATGGCATGAACGGTGACGTCCGGGGGACCTTCGGGGTGACCCATGATGTCACCGAGTTGATGGAGACCCAGTCGGAGTTGGAGAGGGTCGCCGACGAGCTATTATTGGTGAATCAAGAGATCAGCGAGGAGAGGCATTTGCTTCGGTTGGTGATCGATAGCATCCCGATGTTTGTTTATTTCAAGGATCCTGAATCGAATTTTGTGTTGGTGAACCAGGGGATGGCGGAGTTGATTGGGGAAAGAAGCCCGGAGGATGTGGTGGGTAAGCATGACCGTGATTATTTTTTGCCCGGTCTCGTGAAGGGTGCCACGAATGACGAGTTGGAAATCATGAGGACGGGGAAGCCTGTCATCAAGAAGCTGGAGAGAATTGCGTGGAAGGATGATCATGTCACCTGGTCGATGAGTTCCAAGTTTCCCTGGAAAGATCATGCGGGAAAGATCATTGGGACGTTCGGGGTATCGGGGGATGTCACCGAGTTGGTGGAGACCCGGAACAAACTCTCTGAGATCACGGACGCGATGGAGGCTCGGAATCAGGCCTTGGAAGAGGAGTTGAAGCTGGCCCGTGAGATTCAGCAGGCGGCGGTTCCTCATGCCCTGCCGACGATCCAGTCCGACCGCTGGACGGCAAATTTTTGCCATTGCTGCCAGCCGGCGAGTGATCTGGCGGGAGATTTTTTGGAGGTTGTTGACCTTGGTGAGAACCGGACCGGTTTTTTGGTGTGCGACGTGATGGGTCACGGTGTCCGGGCGGCCTTGATTGTCTCGATGCTGCGTGGGTTGATCGAGAAGCAACGCGCTTCGGCTGCCGAGCCGGGGGTGTTCCTGGCAGGGCTGAACGAGGGACTTTCCCACCTTTTGGAGAGGACCAGGACCGAGATGTTTGCGACGGCCTTTTACGGGGTTGTGGATTTGAACAAGGGGGAGCTTCGACTGGCCTCGGCCGGTCATCCTTCGCCCATCCTGAAGAGGAATGGCGCGGTCGAGGTCTTGAATCTCAAAGGGAAGGTGCGCGGACCGGCGCTGGGAATGGTTCCGGGGGTGCCCTTTAATGAGACGGTGGTGCCCTTGGAGGGGTTGGATGGAATTTGGGGGTTTACCGACGGGGTCTTTGAGATGCGGGATGCGGCTGGAGAAGAATTTGGAGTGCCCCGAATGTGTGAGATTTTGGGTGGTCCGGGAAGCGGGGAGAAGTTGTTGAAGGAGGTGGTGGAGGCGGCCCTGGAGTTTTCAGGCGAGAAGGTGTTTGAGGATGATGTTTGTCTGCTCGGGATAGAATTTACGGGCGGGGCTTGAGCTTGGCCGCTTGTCTGCTACACGGGCACTACCTTGAGCGAAAAAGTTGCCATTCTAACTTCCGGTGGAGATGCCGCCGGGATGAATCCTGCGGTGAAGTCGGCTTGCGATTATGCCTTGCAGCATGGCTTGAAGCCCTACCTCGTTGATTGGGGCCTGCGGGGCTTGATCGAGGGGTGGATTTATGAGGCGACGCGGGAAAAGATTTCGGGAATCCTTCACCGGGGGGGGACGGTTTTGGGGTCTTCGAGATCGAAGCGATTCTTCGACTACCGGTATCGGGAGCAGGCTTACCACCACCTTAAGAAGGAAGGGATCACCAAGCTGATCGTGATTGGGGGTGACGGATCGTTCAACGCGCTCAACCAGTTTTACGCGGACTTCGGAGTGCCCTTTGCGGGAATTCCGGCGACCATCGACAATGATATTGCGGGGACTGACTATTGCCTGGGAGTGGATACGGCGCTCAACATGATTCGCTGGAGTGTCGATAGCATTCGGGATACCGCGTCGTCATTTTCGCGGGCCTTTGTGGTGGAAACGATGGGCCGTCATTGCGGCTACCTGGCCATGACCAGTGCGCTGGCGACGGGGGCCGAGGTTTGCCTGGTGCCGGAGATTGCCTACGATTTGGATTCCATCGCGGAGCGTCTGCGGAAGGAGAAGGAAGAGGGGCGGAAGTATCTTTTGGGAATCGTGGCGGAGGGAACCGGAATGGGCGAATCATTGACCCGTTGGATGAGTGATTCACTAGGAATGGATGCCCGCTTGACCGTTTTGGGCCACGTGCAGCGTGGAGGTTCGCCGACCGTTTACGATCGCATTATGGCCTTTAAGTTTGCCAAGGCGGCGGTGGAGTCATTGCAATCCGGACTGACCAACCAGGTGGTGACCTTCAAGGACGGAAGCTATGGCAATGCTCCCATTTGCGATATCACGGATCAAAAACATCGCGTTGATCCTTCCTTGATCAAATTGTGTGAGCCCATGAGTCGTTGATTATTTTAGCGGATAATGCCGCGTTGCGAGCCTTGAATGAAGGCGATGAGCTTGGCGATCCGGGGGTTTTCGCAAAGGGCCGGGTCCAGTCCTTCGAGCGCGCTGGCGAGATTGGTTTCCTTTTTGAGGAAGATCTTTTTGTAGAAGGTCTTGAGGGCGCGGAGGTCTTCTTCGCTGAAGCCCCGTCGTTGCAGGCCGACCTGGTTGATCCCACGGACGCTGGACGGGTTGCCATCGACGATGGTGAAGGGCGGGATGTCCTGGACAATTTTTGAGATACCGCCGGTGATGCTGTGGGCCCCGACGCGGCAGAATTGGTGGACGGCGGCGAGGCCGGAGATGATGGCGTAGTCGTCGACGACGACGTGTCCGGCGAGAGTTCCGTTGTTCGAGAGGATGACGTGGTTGCCAACCTGGCAGTCGTGGGCGACATGGGAGTAGGCAAGGAAAAGATTGTCCGAGCCGAGGCGGGTCGGGGAGCCCTCGGCGGTGCCGCGGTGGATGGTGGTGTTTTCGCGGAAGACATTGCGGTCGCCCGCGATGAGGGCGGTGGGTTCTCCGGCGTATTTGAGATCCTGGGACTTGGTGCCGACGGCGGCGAAGGGGAAGAATTCGTTGTCGCTTCCGAGTTTGCTGGAGCCGTGAATGACGACGTGGGAGTGGAGCTTGCAACGGTCTCCGAGGCTGACCTTGGCCTCGATGACACAGTAGGGGCCGACTTCGATGTCCTGGCCAAGTTCGGCCCGTGGTGAGATGACGGCGGTGGGGTGGATCATGACGCGTTAGCGCACGGTATCCCCTCCGTTGGGAAAAAGCGAGCGTGCTTCGACGCTGGCCTCGGTGAGTTCCCACTGGCGATCCACGTTGAGGCGGAAGCTGGCGAGGTGGCGGTACGGCCATTGGTCGGGAGCAATCATGGAGAGGGTGTTTTTATCCCGGATGGAATAAAGGTGGTAGGTCTCGCCGACCACGGGTTCGAAATTGATGTCGGCTTCGTAGACGAGCTTGTTCCAATTGAAGTGCTCGATGGTGGCGATGTATTCCTCGCGCATTTGGACGAGCTTCTGCTGGAGGTCGCGCTCGACCTGGCTGATGCCGCGTGATTTGAAGGTCGAGAGGTCGTTGGGAACGATTCTGGGGCTGAGAGTCGAGACCGGGTAAGGGAGAAAGGCTCCGCGATTGACGATGTTTTCGGTGCTGAGTTCTTCCATCATGATTTCCTGCGAAGGTGCCAGAGATTGCAGAATGAGCAAACGGGTTTTTTGTGGGGGAATTGGCGGGGGTGGCTCTTTGTTGAAGGGACCCACGGAAAAAGCAGAACCAAGGTTGAAGATCTTTGAGGCGGTTGGTTCAACCACAGCAACCACAGAGGGAGTCGAGGCTCGAAAAAACCTGAGCGCTCAAGTCCCTCCAAATCGCCTGGGGACGGCGAGGGAATCAATGACTTGTTTGTGCGAAGAGGTCGGGCCTGTCACGGAGGCAGACTTTTCTTTGCCGTTATTTCCCAAGCCCAAAGGGGTTTCGTCTTTTAGCCCGGGGTTGGCGGAGCGACGTGCAGCCTACCCCGGGTGTCGAGGGTTCTCTCCGATCTCGCCAATGATGTGAAAGAGCAGCATGACCTGGCAAAAGAGCAGCCGGAGGTTCTTGCCCGCCTCACCAGGTTGGCCGAGCAAGCCCGCACGGCTGCCGGGATCGTCGATCCCTTGCAGGGATTTTTTTCAAAGCAAGTAGTCCGGCAAAGGCGAATTTAGGATCAAATCAAATGAAAGCCGCAGCGTGATCCACGCGTTTTCTAAGGACAGCTATGCCCGCGAATAATCGACGTCAGTTTTTGAGAAAGTCCGGTCTTCTGGCCGGAGGTGCGACCTTCGGAATGCCCGCTTTTGTGAGGGGGCAGAATTTGAACTCCAAAATTCAGGTGGCGTGTATCGGCGTCGGAGGCAAGGGGGACAGTGACACCCGGAACGCCGCAAAGTGCGGTGGTCAGATTGTCGGGCTTTGCGATGTTGATCGCGGTACTTTGGGGAGGATGGGCAAGGTCTTTGGTGAGGCCCAACAGTTTACCGATTTCCGGGAGATGTTGACCAAGTTGGGTGATCAGATCGACGCCGTGACCATTTCCACGCCCGACCACGTCCACGGCGTGGCCGGCATTATGGCGATGCAAATGGGCAAGCATGTCTATTGTCAAAAGCCGCTGACCCAGACCGTTTGGGAATCCCGCACGATGCGCAATCTCGCGGTGGAGAAAAAGTTGGCGACCCAAATGGGGAACCAGGGGAGTGCCGCCGACGGACTCCGTCGCTCGGTCGAGATCATCCAATCCGGCGTGATTGGAACGCCTCTGGAGCTGCACGTCTGGACGAATCGTCCGGTTTGGGCCCAAGGATATGAGCGGCCCCAGGGAGCGGACCCGGTCCCGGCGTCGCTCGATTGGGAATCATGGATCGGGCCTGCCCAGATGCGTCCCTACAAGAATGGAATTTACCACCCCTTCCAATGGCGGGGTTGGAATGAATTTGGCACCGGGGCCTTGGGTGATATGGCCTGTCACACCGTGAACATGCCCTTCCGCGCGCTAAAACTCGGGTATCCGACTAAGATCGAGTGCGAAATGGCCTCGCGGGTTTATGATGAGACCTACCCGCTGACCTCACGGGTCCGCTTTGAATTCCCGGAGCGGGACGGGCTGCCGCCACTGAAGTTCTGGTGGTATGATGGCAATCCCCAGAAGGATTTTGCTCCCATTCGGCCGAAGACCGAGGTTGTTCACGAAGTGATCGACCTCAAGGGAGGCGAGCTTCCCGGGAGCGGTGCCATCATTATCGGCGAAAAAGGAAAGCTCTTTTCGCAGGATGATTACGGACGGGATTTCTTCGTGAAGCTGAATGATGAGAAGGGCTATCGCCCTGCGAAAGAACACCCTGCTTGTCAGGGAATTGCGCAAACGATTCCTCGTTCTCCCGGTCATGAACAGGAGTGGTTCGATATGATGAAAGGCGGCGCGCCCGCTTATTCGAATTTCGAGATTGCGGCCTACTTAAACGAGGTGATTCTTCTTGGCTGTATCGCCCAGCGTGTCGGTGAGGGGTACCCGATCGAATGGGATGGTCCCAACATGAAATCGCCGAACAACGCGCGGGCATCCGAGCTTGTGAGGCGGGATTATCGCGAAGGGTGGGTGCCCAAAATCTAGCCCTTTTGTCAGTCGTCAAGGCGTGACTGGTGGGTGGCTGAAAGTCGGTTGGTGAAGCCGTTGACGGGTGGAGTGAGAATGTCGCTTGCGAACCGGCGCGATCATTTCACGAAGCCGGCGCGCCCGGCCAACCTCCCGGCGATCGCGAGTCCGGCTGCTGGCATGAGAAGAAAGCCATAGGCCACCGTCCAGCTGTCGGTTGCGGTATGAAGCCATCCGATGAGCCATGGGAAAGGGGCTGCGGAAAGGTAACCGATGGCCTGCGCCATGGAGGAGAGATTTCCAGCGGTCTCGGCATCCCGGCTTCGCAACGCGATCAGAAGCAGCGACATGCTAAAGCCCGCATTCAATCCCAAGCCCAGCACGATGGTCGCCGCGCCGATCCAAGCCAGCGGGAACCAGAGAATCCCGCAAATCCCCAAGAAGGTCATGCCCGCACAAGCCACCGCCCAGAAACTCTGCGAGCGGGCCCGTCCGGCCAGGGTCGGAACGATCAGGCTGGCGACACACCCACAGATTTGCATCGCGGTCGGCCAGCCATAGGACTGCGACTCGCTCATGCCGCGCAGTTGCAACATGGTCGGCAGCCAGGCGACGCTTGAGTAAAACAGGAGAGATTGCAGTCCCATTTGCGCCGTCACCTGCCAAGCCCGCGCCTTTTTAAGGAGCTGAATGATCCCTTCGAAAGGGTTGGTCAACCGACGCACGGTCGGTTTTTGCACCATCTGTGGAATCCAGATTACAAGTGGAATCAAGGCCGCGAAGCCCCATGCGCTCAGTGAGGCATTCCATCCCCCGGAGAGGGAAATGGCCAGAGGCACTGCCAAGGCGATGCCAAGGGTTCCGCCTAGATTCATCGCGGTGGAATAAAGGCTGGTCATGAGTCCCACGTGATTGGGGAAGCGACTCTTTACCAAGCCCGGCAAGAGGACATTGCCAAAAGCAATCCCGCACCCGATCAGAAAGGAGCCGAGGAGTTTTTCAAAATTCGTCCCGCTCCATTCTGACGAGCGTATGAAACAACCGAGCGACAAAATCACCAACCCCAGTCCGAGCGCGCGGGCAAAGCCGATTCTCCCGCCCATGGCGCCCACGAAAAATCCCGCCACTCCGAAGAGGACGAGAGGAATGGTGGTCTCCAAGCCAATCGTCTGAAGATCAACGCCTCCTGCCTGCATTCTCCCGACCAAGGGAGCGATCCCCGTGATTGCCGGGCGCAGGTTCACCGCGATCAACAAAAGACCGCCAATGAGCAGGGCGTTCTTCCAGGCTGCAATGGGTGGATTCATGAGAATGTCCGTGGCAGTGGTCCGGGAAAAGCGCAATGACCTTCCAACAATTTCACGCGAGATGAGAGCACTCTTGATGATGAGGAGATTTCCCGCTTCTCTTGTCTCGTGGAAGATTTCGCTCCCCTTGTGGCCTGTGTGGCACTCGCGACCATTGCGCTGTTCACGCGAAGCCTCGAGCGTTCACCGGTCACCGTTCCCATGCTTTGTGTTCTCCTTGGTTTCGGCCTTTTCCTCATTGATGAACTTCCAATGGAGCTCCTGTCGGGAGATTTATCGATCCTCGCCGAGGTGGCCCTCGCGGTCGTTCTTTTTACTGACGCGGCCCATTTGAAACTGGCGCGACTCAACGAACGGAAATCATGGGCACTCCGCATGCTCTTTATCGGGACGTTTTTGGCTTTTGCCCTCGGGACCCTCTTCTTCATCCCTCTTTTTCCAGATCTTCCTTTTTGGGAGGTCGCCCTCGTGGCGGCTCTTCTCGTACCAACTGACGCAGCGCTCGGTCAAGCCATCTTGTCCAATGAGCAAATCCCGGAGCATATCCGCGACATCTTGACTGCCGAAAGTGGTCTCAATGACGGCCTTTTTCTCCCGCTCATTATCTTCCTTGCCTGTGCCGCTGTCGGTTTTCACCACGATCTCGCGCAGGCCAATTGGGCTCTCTTTGCCGGACAACAAATCGGCTTCGGTCTGGGAATCGGGGCCCTTCTCGGGTCACTCGGCGGCCTCGCTTCGCAGAGGTCTATCGAGAAGGGATTCGCAGTGGCGGACAACACTGCGGTCTTTGCCCTGGCCTTGGTCGCAGTGACCTACTTCGCGGCCGAGGCGGTGGGAGGGAACAGCTTCGTCGCGGTCTTCGTCTCGGGACTCTGCTTCGGTCGTTTTGCAAAAAATTGCGCAGCCCGTGCGAAGAAGTTTTTGGAGACCGATGGAATCCTTTTAGTGATGGTCGCCTTCTTTTTTATCGGCGCACTCATGCTTCCCGATGGGTTGGCCCGGGTCCACTGGCAAACCATCGTTGCGGTGACCCTGTCTCTTTTCGTGGTGAGACCCGCAGCTGTGTATCTCTCGATGCTTGGCACCAAGACGACCCCACGCGCGCGGCTCTTTCTGGGCTGGTTTGGGCCCCGGGGCCTCGCAACAGCGCTCTTCACCCTCATCATCCTCGCGGACTTTGGTGACAAATTACAAAGCAAGGTGATCCTCTCCGTCACCATGGTCGCCTTCGCCGCCTCGACTCTCCTCCACGGCGTGACCGCGCACTACGCGCTGAGATTCTGGGGGAAAAGCAAGGATGTTTGAAGACGCCATTGGGGGTAAGGAAAAAAAGCCCGCCAGACTCCGGGGTGTGGCGGGCTCAAAGGTTGCTCAATCCGCTTAGCCTTTTGTCCACTCGTCGATGCGGGACTGGTGGGCGGCGAAAAGTTCGTCGGTGGATCCGTGGATGGTGATGGACTTGATGAGATCGCCTCCTTTGATGGCGTTGATCACGTCCTGTCCTTCGGTGGTTTCACCAAAGACAGTGTGTTTGCCGTCGAGGTGGGGGGTGGGAAGGTGGGTGATGAAGAACTGGGAGCCGTTGGTATTGGGTCCGGCGTTGGCCATGGAGAGGATCCCGGGCTTGTCGTGACGACGGTGGGCCTTGCATTCGCACTCGAACTTGTAGCCGGGGTTTCCGGTGCCGGTGCCGAGGGGGCAGCCGCCTTGAATCATGAAGTTGGGGATAACGCGGTGGAAGGCCAGGCCGTCGTAGAACCCACGCGAGGCGAGGTGCAGGAAGGAGGTGACGGTGACGGGTGCGTCATCCGGGAAAAGGGTGAGGTTGATGTCGCCCTTGTTGGTGTGGATGGTGATTTTAATGTCGTCCATGAGGACTTCAACCTAGCGCAGATCCGGCGGGTGGAAAGTCACTTATCGGCAGCTTTTAAGAAGCTGATCGACGAAGAGGGTGATATTGTAAAGGGCGGTGGTGCTTTCCGAGGCCTTGAGGAGCTGGAGCGTGTTGCGGGCTTCAGCCACGAGTCGGGCTGCGGTATCGATGGCGTCTTCCATCGCTCCTTCATATTCCGCGATGCCGACGAGGACGGGGAGGTCGAGCGCTTGCTGTTCGATGATGCGCTTGGTGAGCTTGGCTTTCTGGACGGGGTTGGCCCGCTCGAGAAGGTTGAGGATGGGGAGAGTGAGCTTTCCTTTCTCAAGGTCGGTGCCGAGGGTTTTGCCGATCTGGTCTTCCGAACCAATCATATCGACGACGTCGTCGTAGATTTGGTAGGCGGTGCCGAGCTTCATCCCGTAGTCGAACATGGCGTCGGTGACGGCCTTGGGACTGCCGGAGATGACGGCGGCAAGTTTGCTGGCGGCGGCGAAAAGCGCTCCGGTCTTCATTTCGATGACCTTGAAGTAATCTTTCTTGGTCACGGTGAGGTCGAAACGGCGCTGGGTTTGAAGAATTTCGCCCTGGCAAACTTCGCGCGACGCGAGGCTGATTTCGCGGCTCAAGGCGAGGTCGTTGAAACCGGTCGAGAGGGTGAGGGCGTGCGAGAAGAGGGCATCGCCGAGAAGAACCGCCATGCCATTGCCCCATTTCGCGTTCGCGGTAGGAACCTGACGACGGGTCGAGGCTCCATCGATGATGTCGTCGTGGACCAGGGTGGCCATGTGGATGAGTTCCAGGATGACCCCGAGATTAATATGGTCTTCGGTGAGTCCTCCGGTGGCTCCGCCGGTGAGGATGGCGAGGGCGGGTCGGATGCGCTTGCCGCTGGTGTCACAGATATAGTCCATGTAGGGTTCGACGCCGGGGTCGAACGCCCGGACCTGCTCGCGAATGCGGGCTTCGACCTTCTCGATGTGGGGTCTGATGAGGTCGAAGGGGAATAATTCCGGGTTGGCGGTCGCTTTGCTCATGGTCTCTGTTCGACTCTAACTTTCACAAGATACTGAAAATAGCAACTCTTAAGGAAGAAAAACCTTGGAGAGATGGGCCTAAACCGTTGCGCCGCCGGGAAATTTCCGCTTGGGTTCGCGTGTTGTGGCGATGCCGAAGCGTTTTCGAAGTAACCTTTTGCAATCTTAGCGCATATTTGTAATTAAGTGCCCCATCCCCAACTGTTAAAAATCAACCGTATTATGAAACTGAAACGTATTTTCCTCCCCGTGCTCGCCGGAGGTTCCCTGGTCTCCCTCTCCTTTGGAGAGACTCCCGCCGTCAACAACCAGTCGTTGACCCAGCTCGTCCAAGCCGAAGTCGCTCCCGCAGCCAATCTTGCCGCTCTTAGCAAAAAAGCAGGCTTCGCAGCCCACCTTCCCACGAACACGGAGGGCTACCTTTCGATTCTGGGTGGGTATGACATGTATCAGCGTCTGCAGAAGACTGAAATTGGCAAGCTGATCGTCGAAGCGATGGCTGATCAGGGAATGGATCTCGGCGAGTTCGAGGCCGATGAGGATTTTGAAATTCTCAAGGCCATCGTCGGAGAGGAACTCTTCTTCGCCTTCGGGGATACCTCGGGTGATCAGTACGTTCACCTCAATGCCATCAGCAAGTCGTCCAACTTCCACCAGATGAAGATGATGGTGTCGATGGCGGCGGCGGCTCTCGAGGGCGAGGATGATCCCGAAAGCATGCAGGGTGTTGCGATGTCGATGTTCGCCGGCATTCTCGGTGACCCGAAAGCGGGGATTGATATTTTCGAAAAGGCGGAAATGCCGCCGTTGACGATTGGATTCAAGGTGAGCGACGCCGACATGCGCGAGCAGCTCGCAGCGACCATCGCGGGATTCCTGGGTCAGGCTCTCGAAGCCGGCGAGGAAGCTCCTTTTGTGGAACTCAAGGAGACTCTTGGCGGGGTTGAGTTGACTGGAATTACGGTGGACGGCAAGCGTGCTGCCGAGCTTGCCGACGAAGATACCCGTCAGGGAATGAGCGAACTCTTCGGAGGTCGGGCCGAGGTCGACCGCTTCATGGGCGCTGTGGCCAAGAAAAACCTGCACGTCGCGACCGGCGTGAAAGGCGATCACGTGGTGATCTACCTCGGAGGATCCATGGAGGGCTTCAAGCTTGTCGATGACTCTGCCGATTCTCTTGCCGCGCACCCGGGGATGGATTTCCTTTCCAAGTATTCCGGAAAGGACATTCGCATGGTGCTCTTCGGCGAAGAGGAAGCCTTCGACACGATGACTGCGGAAGGTGAGGCCTTTGCCTCTATCGCCCTTGGTCTCAAGGCCGGCCTTGCTGATACCGAAGCCTTCGGTGACACCCGGGACGTGCAAACCCTCCTCGGGCACGTCGCCAAGCTGGACAAGCAACTCTTCGGGATGATGGACTACAGCCGTTCGGGAGTGGTCGGCTTCATCGAAGATGGATTCAAAATTGAAAGCCATGGGGGTTCCAACCTGCCTTCCATTGACACCAAGACGGCTCACAATTATTCCGCTCTGGGTGATATGGAGGACGTCCTGTTCTTCAGCAACAGCCGCAGTAACCCGGAGTTTACCGGGAAGCTTTTCGACATGGTCGATTCCCTGGGAGAAGCTTCCTATCTGATGGCCCGCCGGGTGGCCGAGCTGGAGATCGACGACGATGATTTCAAGGAGTTCCAGGAAGGCTTCGGCATGTTCGAGCAGCTTGCCTCGAAGGATCTTGCTGAAATCTGGCAGGCGATTTCAATCGACTGGGCCCAAGGCACCGGCGACGAAGGAGCTTTGGTCATCGATACCAAGGGCACCATGCCCAAGATCCCGGAAGTTCCCGGGGTCATCATCGAGAAAGGCCGGGTTCCGCGGATCACCTATGTCACCCCGGTAAAAGATGCCGCCAAGCTGACCCAGTCCTGGACCCGCATTGAAAAAGCCGTGACCAACATCCTGAAAACCGTCAAGGAGCAGGGTGGACCGGAGATTCCCATGCAGGAACTCATCGAGAATGAAAAAGACGGCGTGAAGTCCTTTTTCTACCCTATCCCGACTACGACAAACAATGCCCGTCCCATCGTGGCGATGACCGAGAAGAACTTCTATCTTTCCACTTCCCAGACGGCCGTCGCTGAAATGAAGGCCAAGCTGGAAGCCGGGGGCGGACCTCTTCGGATGGGATCCTACTCGCGCGTCAATTTCACCGTGGCCAAGGAACTCGCCGAGTTCTGGGTGAAGCTTGCCAAGGACAATGCCGACGAACTCTTCGAGAACGACTTCCAAAAGGATGACTTCATGGAGAATCTTCCCATGATTGAAAAGTTCATTATGGCCTTTGGAGAGCTCAAGGACATGACCTCCCACACCCGCGTGGAGGACGGCGAATCCCGCATGTCCCTTCACTTCAACACGAAGTAAGCGAAGGCCCATTCAATTACCAGGCCCTGTCTGATTCTTCAGGCGGGGCTTTTTTGTCTCGATTCTTGATTCGGCGAACGAAAACTGCTCGCCACTCCGTTTTCAGAAAGATATCGTGCAAGTGAAACGATGAGTGAGATTTTTGTAACCGAGACCGACCAAGCCCAACTGGCCGCGAAGGCGCTGGCGGTGAAGCGTGCGGTGGAAGATCAGCGTCGCAAGGAGAGTTTGCAGTCAGCGGTGACGGCGCTGCTGGGATTTGGGGTCGTCCTGGCAATTCTTGCCCTGATTGCCCTGATCCCGATCAGTGCGGAATATCCCCAGATTGTCACTTACCAGGCGGCTACTGAAGAGGAAGAACCGCCCCTGAAGATGAAAGAGTTAACGAACAATGCCCAGCCCAAGCCACCGGGTGCGAGTTCATCAATGGCCAAGGTCATCGCGGCGCAGATTACCAGTCCGATTTCAGTTCCGATTCCAGAAGTTTCAAATCCTGACGGACTCTTCGGAATGGAGGAAGCGTTCGGGCCGGGATTTGGCACGGGCGATGGTGATGGCGACGGCGGAGGGGGATCGACATTTTTCGGGAGCTACCGCCCGGGCAGGCGCGTTGTTTTTTGCGTCGATTACTCCGGGTCCATGTCCGAATCGACCGAGGGCGGGAGTGGCAGCCGGATCGCAGCTCTTAAGAATGAACTCGCAAATGCCATCAAGAAGCTTCCATCCAACATGTCGGTCTCGGTTATTTTCTTCTCCACGACCGGCTGGACAATTGAAACCAAGGGGCCTGACTTCTTCAGCAATGGTTGGAGCGGAGTGGGCAAGATGCCGCCGGTGCTATGGTATCCCGCCAATGACCGTTTGAAAACGGAACTCATCAGCCAGCTTCAAAGCATGCCCATCAAGGGAGGCACCAATTGGTATCCGCCGCTGAAAATGGCCTTCAGCATGTCTCCTGCGCCGAACATTGTGTATTTGCTTTCAGACGGTGACCCGCGGGATGGCGAATCCGTGCTGAGTGATATGGCCGAGATCAATCCCGAAGGGATTCCGATCGATACCATCGCGTTCGAGCTTCCCGGCTCGGCTGCGGGAAAGCTGCGCGATATTGCCGGAGATACCGGGGGGAAGTTTGTCATGATCTATAAAGGAAAACGGCTCACCGGCTCATCTGCCGAGAAGTATACCAGCTCGAATTACGACGAGTGAAGTTTGGTGCCTGGAGGGGGAAATAGTCCTGCAAATTGAAAGAACCCCTACCCCAAACTGTCGGTATGAGACCTCTTTTGTCTTCCTTTGCATTGCCATCCCGCAGCTAACAGTTGCTGCGACATTAGTATCACTCCGTCGGTTGCCGGCGTCGGCGGAAGACTTGATGGATCCGAGGGTGGTTGGGAGAGTCACTTCGAAGCTTTCGGTGAGTCGTGCTGAATTTTCAAATTTTTGAGAAATGTGGCGAGGGCAGCGAGGCGTTTTCTCGTTTCGATTTTCAGAGCGAGGAGCATGAGGGGGTGAAGGAGGCAACGGAGAAAGGGGGGCTTGGCGGTGAAGTTGAGTTTGTAGGTGGCGATGGAGCCTTCCGGGGTGTCTTCGTGGCGGATACTGGCTGCGAAGGATTGGAAGAAGGGCGGTGAGTTGATCATCTGAACGGCCGCGATTTTGCCGGGATCGTAGGTGAGATATCTTGTTTCGATCCCAATGAGGCCGAAGAAGGGTTTGCCGACACAGAGGGAGGTTGCTCCTTTTTTTGCTTCGGTGTGCCCTCGGGTGAGGTGGGCTTCGAGGAGGAGGGTGTCCCATTCGAGGCGGCGGGAATAGTTATGGAGGAGTTCAAAAACCTGGCATGAGGGGCAGGGCATGATTTGGGAGATAGAGGTGGTGGGCATCCGTGGGAAAAGTAAGTGAACCTGGGTAAATGGCAAGTGAGGGCGGGGGAGCAACGGGTGGAAGAAGGGTAGTGGTTGTCATGTATTAGTTAGGGATGAATGTCGGGCTATTTTTATTTGGGTGGGTCTTTCTTGTAGGGTCGGTGTTGGGGGTGGAGAACTTGAAGGTCTTGGTTTGGAATACCGAGAGGGGGTCGAACCCCTACGGACCGGATGGCAAGGAGCGGGTGCTGAAGGTGATTGAAGACAGCGGGGCGGATGTTGTTTTGTGGCAGGAAAGTTATCAGTTGGAGGGCGCGGAGGAGACTTTGGGGGCGTGGGTATCGAAGGAAATGGGGTGGGAGATTTGGCAGGGTGAGAGTCCGCATTTGGCGGTCGCGAGCCGGTTCGAGCAGGTGGAGCGGGATTTTCATCATCCCTGGCATGGGTTGGGGGTCCGGCTGCGGGATGACGAGGGCCGGGAGTTTGAGGCGTGGAGTGTTTGGTTGGATTACCGGGCACCGGTGCAGTGGGAGGCGGCGGACAATTTGGAGGCGACGGATGATGAATTGATAACGTGCGATACGGTGAAGTCGGATCGCTTTCAGCAGGCGCAGGCCTTGTTGGATGATCTGGATGGGCGGGGTTTGTTGGATTCGCAGGTGCCGGTTTTGGTGGGGGGTGATTGGAATTCGTCGTCGCACCTGGATTGGACGGCGGAGACGGCGAAGGTGTTTCCGCATCGGAGGGCCCTGGCTTTGCCGATTGGGCGCTTGATGGAGTCGGCGGGGTTTGCGGATACCTTTCGCGTGGTGAATCCGGATCCGGTGGCGAAGCCGGGGAATACCTGGACGCCGCGCGGTGATGAGCGGGAGGATGGGAGGGGAGATCCAGGGGAGCGGATTGACCGGCTGTATGTCAAGAATGCGATGGGGAGGATGGGCTTGCAGCCGGTGCGAACGACGATCTTTCCGAAGGATGTCAAGGATGCGCGGGCGCCGCGAACGGAGGCGGTTTTTCCAAGTGATCATGCCGCGACTTTGATTGAATTTGAATGGGTGGGGACGGGGAGTGAGACGGCGGGGGCCTTTGTGCCGGAGCCTGCGGCGGCTTCGCCGGGGATTGATCATGGCGCTCCTTTGGCGGAAGAACCGGGATTTGCGCCGACGCGGATTGCGTGGGGCTCGTGTTTTCGGGAGTCCAATCCCTGTCCGATGTTGGATCGTCTGGCAGCGGAAAAGCCGGAGCTTTATTTGGCCTTGGGAGATAATATTTATGGAGACACCAAGGATATGGGCGTGTTGCGGAGGAAGTATCGTCGCCTGGCCCGGCAGCCGGGTTGGCAGGCCTTGACACGGACGGCCCGGGTGATGGGGACGTGGGATGATCATGACTACGGAGCCGATGATTCGGGGGTGCACTACAAGCCGCGGGAGGCCTCGAAGGAGATCTTTCTGGATTTCTTTGATGAACCGGCGGGGAGTGAGCGGCGGAGTCGGGAGGGGATTTATACCTCGGCGATCTTGGGGGACGGTGACCGGAAAATTCAGATCATCATGTTGGATTTGAGGTCGTTTCGATCAGATCTGAAGGAAGTAGATCCCAGGGCATATCCGGAGCTGGGCGGGTACCGCGTTTTGCGGGATGATGAGGAGCAGGTGATGTTGGGGGAGGCCCAGTGGGCTTGGCTCGAAGGTGAATTGCGGAAGCCAGCGGCAGTGCGATTGATCGGGCACTCGACGCAGCTGGGAACGGCGCATAACGGTTATGAAGCGTGGATCAATCTGCCGAAGGAACGGGAGCGTTTTTTAAATCTGTTAGAGACGGCTCGGGCGGAAGGAGTGGTGATGCTTTCGGGCGATACTCACTGGGCGGAGATCAGTCTGGTGGAGCGTCCGGGGATGTATCCGCTCTATGATCTCACCTCGAGTAGCTTGAACCAGAAATGGGATCCGGCCGGGGCGAATCCGAACCGGATTGGGAAAGCCTATACCAGCGCGAATGCCGGAGTGATGGATTTCGATTGGGAGGCGGGGGTGATCAGAACCCGGATTATTGATCAATGGGGCGTGGCACGCATTTCTTTGGAGATCCCATTGACCCAGCTGAAGTTTGGCAGGGCTGCGGAGCCTGGCGAAATCGAAGGCTCCTGGGAGTCGGTCTTCGGACCTTTGACGATCGTGAAGGAAGGCGATGCGTGGATTGGGACCTACCCCAGTGGCAGGTGTGAGCTTCGTAAAGTCGACGATGGTTTTGAAGGTCGTTGGACCGAGCCAAACAAAGTTGGGAATTGTCGTTTTAAGGTGACCTGGTGCGGGCGTTTTCTTCAAGGGGCGTATGGCCGGGGGGAGGGTCCGATGAGTTTGTCCTGGCCGGGTTGGAAAGCGGATGCAGAGGGCGTTTCTTTCGGCGAGTGACGGGGGAAATGGTTTGAGGCGGGAGCCGGGTCAGGAAAAGGCGGGCCTTGAATTTGTTACTTCAAGGAAATGGTGAGGGAGTTCAGTGCGACATTGAGAGCGAAATCCTGATCGTAGTCGCCTACGATGCCGCCGGTGTCTTGACCGATTTCGAGGGAGTCGAGGGGGTGGCTGGTGATCAAGGGTGAGCCCTTCTTGACGCCGATGCGTTTTTTGTCGGCGTGGAGAATGAGGGCTTTCCTGGTGACGCGGGCCTGAAAATTCCCTTTGGCATCGGTGGGGATGGCGGCACTGACGGTGAAGGGTTCTCCGCTGTTGCGAACGGTGAAGTGGAGCTGTCCTTCTTTGATGAAGAAGGTCCAACCGAAGGAGGAGCCGCCCTGGGCTGCGATCACTCCTTGGGCGGGGAGCTTTTCGAGTTGGGCGGTGACGGTGAAGGCGCGGTTGGCGATGTCGGGCGAGGTTTCCCGGGTGAAGGTGTCGCCTGTCTTGAGGTCGAATTCCTTTTTGGGTGAGGCTTTGGTGGTCTTCTTTTTGTTCCAGGATCCGAAAGGGACAACTCCGCGTTCCTTGGCCCAGGTTTCGTATTGGGCGGTCATGGCTTGAACGCGGTCGGGGTGCTTCGCGGCGAGGTTGTTCATCTCGGTGCGGTCGGCGGGGATGTTGTAGAGTTCCCAAGGGCTGTTGACGCCTTTGGAAACGATTTTCCATTCGCCATCGCGGACCGCGCGGTTGCCTTCGTGTTCGAAGTAGATGGCCTTGCCGCGCTGGAGGGATTCTCCTTTGAAGGCGGGCGTGAGGGAGATGCCCTCGACGGGAATCTTGTCAGCGGGGTAGGAGGCTTTCCCGAGATCGAGGCAGGTCGCCATGAGGTCGATGAGGTGGGTCGGGTCTTTCGCCCAGGTATTCTTTTGCGCGATTCCTTGGGGCCAATGGGCGATGAGGGGAGTGGAGATGCCTCCTTCGTGGACCCAATGCTTATACTCGCGGAAGGGCGTGTTGGAAACGTTGGCCCATTTTTCGCCGTAGCCGATTTGTGTTTCAGGAGGTCCCGGCATGACGCCGTCGCCCCGGCGGAGCGGGTAGCCGTCGCGGGACTGGGAAGGGACCATGTTGGTTTGCAGTTCGTCCTTGCCCATGGGCTTGAGGGGGGGGGGGGGGGGGCTTTCGAGCGGGCCGACGAGCTTGCCACGACCGAAGTCTTCGGCGCAGCCGCCGTTGTCCTGGAAGAAGAGGATGAGGGTGTTGTCGAGTTGGTTGTTTCGTTTGAGCGACTCGACGATGCGGCCAATCCCTTGGTCCATGTTATCGACCATGGCGGCGTAGACTTCCATGCAGGCGGATTCCCATTCCTTCTTTTCGACCTTGGACCAGTCGCCGATGGGGCCCGGGATTTTCCAGTTGGGGTCGATGAGGCCGAGAGACTTCATTTTGTTGAGACGGGCTTCGTAAACGGGTGCGTAGCCGCCGTCATACTTGCCTTCGTATTTGGCGATGTCCTCGGGGAGGGCGTGCATGGGCCAGTGGGCGGCGGTGTAGGCGACGTAGTGGAAGAAGGGTTTCTTGGGATGTTCTTTGAAGTGGCTGTCGAGGTATTGGACGGTGTTGTCGGAGATGGCATCGGTGTAATACCAGGTGCCATCGGGTTGGTAGCCGGGGTCGTTTTCGGGAGTGATCTGGGTGTTGTCGCGGGTGAGCGAGTTGGGATCAAAGAAGGAGCCTGCTCCGTGGATGGTGCCGAAGAATTTGTCGAAGCCGCGTTGGCGGGGCCAGTTGTCCTTGGCGTCGTCCGCCCTGACCTTGGGGGTGACGTGCCATTTGCCGGACATGTAGGTGCGGTAGCCGGCGGGCTTGAGGGCTTCGGCGATGGTGAGGCATTCCTGGTTGAGGAAGCCTTGATATTGGGGGAGGCCGTAGTCGCTCGTCATGTGGCCGATCCCGGCCTGGTGGGGGTAGAGACCGGTGAGAAGGGAGGCTCGGGTCGGGCAGCAACGGGCGGTGTTGTAGAATTGGGTGAAGCGCAGGCCGTTGGAGGCGAGGGCATCGAGGTTGGGGGTCTTGATCTCGCCGCCATAGCAGCCGATGTCGGAGTAGCCCATGTCATCGGACATGATGAGGATGATATTCGGTCTGTCGGCGGCAAATCCTAGATTCGAAAGTAGAAATGCAAAACAAATGAGTAAGCCCGGGGGCTTGGGGCGGAGGAGGCGGGGCATCATGATAGAGGGTTACGTTTGATGAGAAGGGCATTTCTCATGGGATCGGACAATAACGAATGCGGGAGCAAAGGGACTATTTCGGTGCGATTGGGATTTTTCCAGGGATTGACTTCCGGGAAGGTGGTTGCCATCCGACATATGCTCAATGGTGAATTTGAGGTCGGGTTCCTCCGGCGTCGAGGTGAAGGTGAACGGCCGTTCTTTGGAGCGGTAGCCCGTCCCGGCAGAGGGTGAGGTTGGTCGCTTGGCCGGGAGTGAAGGAGAAGCCTTCGGGCTTTGAGGTGGAGATGTCAGGAGGGCGGAGAGGATGATTTCTGCGGCGAGGGAGCGGAACGTGGCACCTTTTTTTGGCCGTCGAAGAAAAATCTGCAAGTGGAATTGAAGGGGCAAGGATGAGGCGGCTTGTCATTTCCAGTTAGAGGGAAGATGCTTGGGCTATGAATGAGAAGGTCACATGGGGATTTTTGGGAGCCGCCGGAATTGCAGAGAAGAATTGGGCATCGGTGAGGCGGTCGGGAAATGGAGTGCTGAAGTCGGTGGGGAGTCGCGACCTTGCCAAGGCGCAGGCCTTTATCGCGAGCTGCCAAGCGTCGGTTCCCTTCGAGGACGCGCCGTTGGCGGTGGGCGGTTATGAGGAGATTCTTTCCGATCCTGAGATCGATGCCGTTTATATTCCGCTGCCGACCGGCATCCGGAAGGAGTGGGTGATCCGTGCAGCCGAGGCGGGGAAGCACGTTTTGTGCGAAAAGCCCTGTGCGCCGTCTCTGGAGGATCTTGAAGAAATGATCGCAGCCTGCGAGGCCAAGGGCGTGCTGTTTATGGATGGGGTGATGTTCATGCACAATGAGCGCCTTGCAAGAATCCTGGAGATCCTCGAGAAAGGCGATGAGCTGGGAAAATTGCGGAGAATTGAAAGCTGCTTTTCCTTTCTTGGGGACGAGGAATTCGAGGGCAATATTCGCCTTGATTCCCGACTCGAGCCAGCCGGATGCCTCGGTGATCTCGGCTGGTATTGCCTGCGGATGACGCTTTGTTGTTTCCAGAATACGCTGCCTAAAAAGGTCCGCGGGTTCATGCTTGCGGAGAGGGATGGGGTCCCGGTGGAATTCCGGGGAGATCTCTTTTTCAGTGACGATCGGAGCGCGTCCTTCCATTGCTCGTTTACGAGTGCGCTTGAGCAGACTTGCCGAATTTCCGGAACCAAGGGTGCGCTGAGTCTGGATGATTTCGTTCAGCCCATCGAAGGTCCGGAAACAAGCTTCCGCCTGACCCGGCTGGGTTCGCGAAATGAAGGGTGCAACTACTCGACCACGGCCGCACGCCGCAAGGTGTCGATCCCCGGAAAGGCCACCAATGATGAGGGTTCGCAAGAAACGCTGCTTTTTCGAAAATTCGGCGAACTGGTCCTCAGCGGCAAGCCTGACTCTTCTTGGTCAGCGCTCAGCATGCTCACGCAGAGGGTGATGGATGCGGTGTTGAAGTCGGCCCGTGCGGGGGGCGAGCCAGTCTCTTTGGAGTGATCGGTTTTGATTGGAGCAGGAGGGGTGGGAAAGTTGGCGAAGTGAGGCGAGGTTTTCGCCGTGACCGGGGTCTTGGAATTCGGCGCGGAGGCTTGCAAAGCTGGAAGGCTGGTCCCCCGGGCTTCCTATTCCCACGGGCTTCCTATTGGGAGAGAGGGGGAATTTGATTTTATTTGTTGAAGGTGAGGTTGCGGAATTCGGTGGCGGCGGCCGAGACGGCGCGTTCGATGGGGAGGCGCTCGGTGGAAGAGCCGGTCCAGAAGCCATGACCGCTGGTGTGGTCGAGGATGTATTGGGCGTCGGCGGGGGTTTCCATGGCGGCGCCGTGGGCGACGAGGAGGGTGTCGGGGCTAAGCTCGCGGCATTTTTGATAAACCTTCTCGGTCTGGGCGGCGGTTTCCTCGATGGTCATGCCGTTGTCGTAGCCCTTGATGCCGCCTTTGGTGGTGCCGGCGTGGTAGCAGAAGATGTGGGGTTTGGCCTGGGCGCAGATGTCGTAGGAATCTTCTTCGGTGAAGGCGAGTCCGACGGAGACCATGTTCATTTCCTCTTTGGCGAGGATGAGCATGTCGATCTCGTTCTGGAGGGTGATGCCGGCGGAGGTCATGACTTTGAAGATTTCGGAGTCGTGGTCGATGTAGGAGATGGAAGGTCCGATGTTCGAGACGGATTGGACGCCCATGTCTTTGCATTGCTGAAGGACCATGCGCATGTCCTTGAGAGGATCGTTGGCGTTGAGGCAGGCGCAGACGAAGGCTTTGCCATCGAGGGCGGGCATGATGTCTTCGCGGGTGTAGTCAAGGGTTTGTTTGTTGGAGTCGAGGATGGGCCACATCATGGCCATGGTGCCCATGCCGTTGGAGCGGAGGCGGGCTCCGGAGAAGGTGTTGATGCAGTCGGTACCCTCGCGCTCAAGGAGCTTGGCGACGAGGCCTGATCCCGCCGAGGAGATCATGATGGGGATGCGGGCGTCGACCTTGGCTTTGAGGTTGGCGAGGATTTGCGCGGTGGTGAGGCGTTTCGTGATCATGGGTTTAAGAAGTGGTTGAGGTGTTGATTGAGAGATTTTTGGTAAGCTTCCGGTTCGTGGTAGCGGGCGGGAAGGGGGATAAGTTGAGCGTTTGGGAGGGCGCTGGCAATCGCGGAGGCGACAGATTCGGGGTGGAGGTCATCGCGCGGACTCGACAAGACGAGGGCGGGGGCGGTGATTTTTTTCAGGTCGTCGAGTGAGGGGAAGGGTTGTGAATTCCACATGCGGGCGAGGACGGCATTGTCGGGACGCTGGTAGACGGCGGTGATGGAGTTGGCAACGGGGAGATTGGAGGCGAGGAGGGCTTGGAATTCGGGGAGGGCTTCGAATTCCGCCCGGGGCTTTTCACCGGCGTCGGCGACGAGTTTGAGGTGGGCGGGTTGTGGCGAATCGAGCCAGGAGGGGCGGAGGAGGATGAGTTTTTTGAAGCGGCCGGGGTAGCGGAGGGCGATATTAAGGGTGATGCCGGAGCCCATGGAGAGGCCGCCGAGGTGGCATTTTTCGATTCCGAGATGGTCTATCAGAGCGATGACGTGGTCGGCGAAGGAGTCGAACGAATAGGAGTCGGGATCGAAGGAGGTGGAGTCACCGTGGCCGGGCAGGTCTGGGGCGATGAGGTGGAAGCCGGGAAGGTCGTTGAGTCCCGAGGTCGTTTGAGATTTGGCAGCCCCGAGACCATGGAGGAAGATGAGAGGTTCGCCGTCAGGGGGACCGAGGGTGTCGAAGGAAAGGAGCATGGTGCAACAGAGGTGGGGATTTTAATCAATCAGCGGGTCATGCGGGCGGAGGAGGGGGGGATTTCGCTTTGCAGACGCCCTGAAGCATGGCGAGACCTTTACGAACATGGGCGAAGGGGACAAGATCAATGATGGGAGATTGGTCTGGAAACCTGGCGAATGGGAAGGTTGGGGGACGGGTCTCGTTGGAAATCGTTTTGGTTCAGGATTGACCTGAAGGCTGATTCGCTTTGATCTGCCGCCTTTGGAACTTATGAAAACTCAGATTATCACAGCATTGTTGGCGAGCGGACTGGTGGCATCCGGACACGAGGGGCATGAACATCCCCCGGCTGGAAAAGTGGCGACGAGTGTCCAGAAGACGGGGAACGGGCAGTTTGTTTTCGAGACCGTTCCCGGATTTGGGGCCATGCCTGACGGGGTCAACGTGGGGCCGACGCATGGCGGAGTGGCCGTCGATGGCGCGGGTGATATTTACGTAAGCACCGAAGCGGATCACGGCGTGGTCAAGTTTTCGGCAGATGGTTCCTTTAAAGCGGGTTTCGGGCCAACGACGAAGGCGCTGCACTCACTGGCAATCGTCAAGGAAGGCGAGAAGGAGGTCCTGGTCGGTGCTGCGGTTTCGGCACAGAAGGTATTGAAGTTGTCGCTCGACGGTCAGATTTTGATGGAGATCCCCAATGACGTGACGGGCGAAATCGAGGGGGGCTTCAACGGGGTGACCGGAGTGGCGGTGGGTCCCGAGGGCAATTTTTATGTGGTCTGTGGTTACGGATCGAACCTGGTTCATAAGTTCGATGCGAAGGGCAAGCTTCTCAAGACGGCCGGTGGTCGTGGCACAGAGGACGGCAAATTCATGACCTGTCATGGCATCGCGCTCGATACCCGGAGCGGAGAGCCTTTGCTTTTAGTTTGCGACCGGGAGAACCGTCGCCTGGTGCACCTGGATCTGGATCTCAATTTTAAAGGGGTGCATTCGGAGTATCTTCGTCGCCCGTGTGCAGCTTCGATTTTGGGAGACCATGTGGCAGTGGCCGAGTTGGAAGGCCGGGTGACGATCGTGGGTAAGAACGGCGAACATCTCGCCTTCCTGGGTGATCAGCCTGATCGTAAGTTGTGGGCGAAGAAGCCGGTCCCCGAGAACGAACTCTATGATGGTCTTTTCACGGCCCCCCACGGTTTAAGTTGGGATGCTGACGGCAATATCATCGTGCAGGACTGGAACGTCACGGGACGGGTGACCAAGTTGAAGCGTCGATAGATTTGCTCCTCAAATTTTTAAAACCGCGATCTTTCCGAGGGAGAGATTGCGGTTTTCTTTTTTAGTCGGGACGGGGAATATTCGCCATGGAAGCGAATGTTGCGGGCGGTGTCTTTGGGAGTGAGGCGGTCTTTATTGCCGGGGGCGAAGGCCACGATGGGGGGATTGGAGCCGAAGACGTTGAAAAAGGAGTAGGGCGCTGCGTTGAGATTGTTGTCCGAATCCCGGGTCGTGACCCAGGCGATGGGGCGGGGGGAGGCGAGGATGCGGGAGCGTTCCGCAGGCGGGAGTGAGAGGAGGTCAAAGGTCATGGGAGTCGGAAGGTGAAGGTAGGGTCCCGGAGTCCCGGGAGAGGGCGGGTTCACGTGACGGGAGTGGCGACCAGGGCGAGGTATTCTTCGATCGCCCGTGACGGGTCATCGTGTCGCATGAGGGTTTCGCCGATGAGGATGGCGCTGGCTCCGGCATCGAGGGCGCGCTGGGCGTCGGCAGTATTTTTGAGGCCGGATTCGGAGACGAGGAGGACTTCGTCGGGGACCTCCTCGGCCAATCGTTCGGTGGTGAGGAGGTCGGTGGTGAAGGTTTTCAGGTTCCGATTGTTCACGCCAATGAGATCGGCACCGAGTTCGAGAGCCCGTTCCATTTCAGGCAGGTCGTGGACTTCGACGAGGATGTCGAGTTGCACGTCGCGGGCGGCATCGTAGAGGCGGCGAAGTTGGTCGTGGTTGAGGGCCGCGACGATGAGGAGGATGGCATCGGCGCCGGAAACACTGGCCTCGTAGATCTGGCATTCGTGGACGGTGAAGTCCTTGCGAAGGAGCGGGATGGGTGAGATTTTGGAAATTTCGATGAGGTGGGAGAGATGTCCTTGAAAGTATTTTTCATCGGTCAGGATGGACATGCAGGAAGCGCCGCCGTCGATGTATCGACTGGCTTGGCGGACGGGATCGAAGTTGGGATCGATGATGCCGGCGGAGGGGGAGGCTTTTTTGACTTCGGCAATCACGCCGAGCTGGTGGGGGCCGCGGTCGAGGGCTGTTCTGAATCCTCCGAATTCATTGCGCATTAGCGCGGAAGCTCTCAATTTTTTGGTGAGAGGAATGAGGGGTTCGATCTCCTGCTTCTTGTAGGCGATGATTTCATCCAGCTTGTTCATAGGCGACGGCCTTCCAATACGACATCACCTTCAAAAGGAAAGCGATGAATTCCACTCTTGTCCTCGGGCATTCGCGGTATGAAGCTGTCTGTCTTATGAAAGTGCTTTTCGCTCTTCTCGTTCTTTTGCCCGTGATGGCCGTGGGGCAGTTGGAGAGATCCAGTACCCAGCTTGATCGCTTGGTGGTGTATGGGGCCGACTCGAAGCTTCGCGGAGTCATCGTGCAAGATGCGGAAGCGATGGTTCGTTCGCTTGACAAGCTGGCGGGGGAACTCACCGGGCCTCCCTTTCCGGTCACCTTGGAGCTTCAACCTGCGGCAAAGGGCAAACCCTCGGCGATCGTGAAGAAAAACTTTTTTAAGGTTGAGGATGTCAAGACGAGGTTTTTGCTCGAGGTGAAGATGCGTCTCGGCCAGGGGAATTCCTTTGATCAGCAGGCGCTGGACCGGGTCTTGCTTGAGATGTTTTTGATTGAGCGCTCACTCCGGGCGCTTCCGGCGGATGAGACTGCGGCCCGTGTCGAGATCCGTCCGTGGCTTTTGGATGGGATCGGTGAAGCGCTCCTCTGGAAAAAGGGGAAGGGGGATCGCCGGATTTATGCTTCGCTCGTTGAAAGCGGGGGCTGGATGGCGGTTGAAAAACTGGTGGAGGAGGAAAGAACTTCGCAGATGGATGTTTTGAGTCGTGAGCTTTTTCGGGCCTCATCGGGAGCCCTGGTGATGGCCTTGCTGGCGCAGCCCCAGGGGAAGGATTCCATGGAGCGGTATCTCTCCAAGGTTGCGACCTTTGAGGGGGAGCACCTGACCTTGTTGCGAACCCATTTCCCCCAGGTGAACTTGGGCCGCGAAGGACTGGAGCGTTGGTGGATGCTGCAAGTGGCGGCGATGTCGGAAGCTCCCTTGACCGAGGCGATGACCATTCCGGAGACCGAGATCGCGCTGGAGAAGGCCTTGAAGCTTTATTTTAAATCGGCAACCGGCCGGTCCGTCGAGAAGCAACTCGATGCCTGGGAGGAAATTCTCAAACTAGAGAGCGAGGAAGAGCGGGTGGCCGTTGTCCGGCCTGCCGCCGATCTCTTGACCTATCTCAGTTACCGTTGTTTCCCGACTTACCGTCCGGTCCTTGTGGGGTATCTCCGGGCCTTGGGTGAGATTGCCAAAGGGGAGCCTGAGAACATTGATGAAATCTTTGAAAACCTGCGGGTTTATCGCGAGGCCGAGAGCCAGCGCTTCGAACGGGTCATCGATTTGCTCGACTACTACCACATTTCTACCGAACAGAATGAGTCGGGTGAGTTCGAAGACTACCTCCGCTTCAAGCGCAACGTTCAGAGTAGTTCCGAGAAGAAGAAGGACCCTTTCAATCGTTATCTCGACGACGTTCAGCGCATTTACGACCGACCGGTCCGTCGCTAGTGTGCTTGGCTGAAAAACAGGGCTCCGGGCGAATGGAGTCTGGCTCCGCTTTCCCGGTTTCCAAAAAAGAGCAAAAAAACCTTGATCTTGAGACACAGTCTCAATAGGGGAGCGGTGACATGAAAGCTCAACCCGCTCTCCTCGGGGCCCTCATGGCCCTTGCCTCCGCTCCTGCCCACGGGGTAACGCTCGAAGAACTCGCCGCCCGTCTCGACCAGCTTGAGAAGAAGGTGAGCAAGTATGAGGCCAAATACGGCCCGCTTGAAAATGCCGTGCCTGCTCCGGCACCGTCCGACACGATTGCCATGCCCACTCCGGTCTCCCGTCCCGCGACGGGAATCGCGACTGCTGCCGACATCGATGCCGCCTTCATGGATGAGGCGAATTCGGGCGGGGCGGGGAACTGGACTGAGAACACCACTCTCGGTGCCTACGGTGAACTTCACCTGAATCAAGGCGACAAGGAGCAAATCGATTTCCACCGCTTTGTCGTTTTCATGAACCATCGCTTCAGTGACCGGATCAAGCTCTTCACCGAGGTCGAGTTGGAGCACTCACTTGCGGGAGATGGGAAGCCGGGCGAGGTTGAGTTGGAGCAAGCTTACATCGAGTTTGCGCTCGACCAAGGCTGGGTGGTTCGTGCCGGTCAGTATCTCCTTCCAATTGGAATTCTCAACGAAGTTCACGAGCCGGATACTTTTTACGGAGTTGAGCGAAACGGAATTGAATCAAATATCATTCCGACCACTTGGTGGGAGGGTGGAGCGATGGTGTCCCGGGATTTCCCGAATGGCTTTGGTTTTGATTTCGGGGTTCACTCCGGTCTGGCCGTTTCCACCGATCTCACTTCCTCGGATGCCTTCCGCGTTCGCAGTGGCCGTCAGAAAGTGGCCGAGGCCAGCGCTTCCGACTACGCGGCCAGTCTTCGTGCCCGCTATAATGGTGTCGAAGGTCTTTCGCTCACCGCCTTTGCGAATTACCAGAACGACATCGCGCCGGAGAGTCCCGAGGACAACTCGGCCCTTCTGGTGGGTGGTTCTGCCGTCTATCAAAACGGAGGCTTCGGCCTGCGTGCCCTGGTCGCGAATTGGAACATCTCCGGTGATTCCTTTGAGGCCAATGATGCCGACAATCAGTGGGGCTACTACCTCGAGCCTTCCTACCATTGGAAATTTGGTGAGCAAAAAGTGGGAATTTTCGGCCGTTACGGTTATTATGAATACGCACGGGGCGCTGGAAATACCCGCGGTGGCGAGTTCGACGAGTTAACGGTCGGGGTCAATTACTGGCCCGTGAACAACGTCGTCCTCAAGGCCGACTACACCCAGATTGAAAGTGACGATGCTCCTAACAATGAAACCTACAATCTTGGTCTTGGCTATAGCTTCTAAATTTCTCCGGCTCTTTTTCATGACGGCATTCCTCATTTGCGGGGGGAGTGCCCTTGGCGCGCCCGGGGTTTATCAAAAACCTTCGGACTTTGTGAAAAGCAGTCTCGGTCAAATTCCGGCTACCCGGGCCATCACGCTCACGGGTGCCCAGCAGACCCGGGTACGGGCGATTTTGGGGAAGAACTACAAGTCCAAGGCGATCCGCTATTGGAGTGCCGGCGGGAAGACTGCGTATATCCTCGAGGAGATCGGGAAGACGGAATACATCACCACCGGGATCGTCGTCAAAGGCGGGAAGATTGATGCGGTGAAGGTTCTCATTTACCGCGAAACCCACGGTGGGGAAGTGGCGCGGGATTCCTTCACCCGGCAGCTCCGGGGAGTCTCGCTCAAGGTAGATTCGCAACTGAGCAAGATTCCGAAGAATATCGCCGGAGCGACGCTTTCGGTGCGGGCATTGACCAAGCTGGCGAGGCTGGCACTGTATCTTGAGACCTTGAAATGAACCCCGAAGCCCCCCGCAGACGCCGTCATCGCTCCCGCCAATGGCATCGCTGGATCGGTTTGGCGGCCGCCTTGCCGCTGCTTTGGCTCGCGATTTCCGGAATTCTTCTCAATCACGCCGCCACCTTTGGCCTCAATGACCGCATGGTCACCAGTGGGTGGATTCTCCGTCACTACAACCAGATTCCCGGAGGAGATCCCATCGGGCTTGTGGTTGGCGATCGGGTGGTTGCGGGCTGGGATGGTCTTGTTTTTCTTGACTCGAAGCAGCTGCCCCTCCGGGGGGAGCTTCGGGGAGCGGCGGCATTAAAAGGGCAGCTCGTGGTGGCCACGGATGAGGAAATGGGCATTTTTGACGGTTCCGACGAACTCGTTCTTCAGCTTGATGAGCTGAGCCTGCCCGGGGTGCCGGTGGAAGGGATTTCGGTGCAGGAAGGCCGTCTTTTGGTCTCTAGCAAGGTCCAATGGTATCGCCTGAGCGAGGACTTTTTTACCTTTGAAGAGTTCCCGGGGATTGTCTCATCCATGCCACCGGATCTGTTGGAGGCAAATCTCCGCAAAGAACTCGCGGAAGCCATTCAGACCCGTCGCGCGATGCCCCTTTCGCGCGTCATTCTTGATGCCCATTCCGGGAGTCTATTTGGATGGCCCGGCTGGGTGATCAGCGATCTCTCGGCCCTCGGCTTGGTGGTTCTGACAGCCTTAGGTCTGAGGCTTTTTCCCAGGCGCCGGTCATGAAACGTCGTCGTATCCTCTGTCTTGCTCCGGCGGCCTTGGTGTCTTGCCGAAAGCAGGATGAGGTGACGGTGTGGAAGGGGATCCACATGGGGATCGAAGCCACCGTGAGCTATCGGGGAAAGGGGGATCTCGATCCCGCCTTGGAAAAAGTCCGCGAAGCCGAAGCCGCTCTCACTCTCTGGAATCAACGCTCGCCCCTTTCGCAACTCAATCGCACCGGGTCTCTTGCGAATCCTCCGCGCCATCTGCTGAACTGTCTCGCGAAAGCGCGTGAACTCGTTGAAGCCAGCGGGGGCCTTTTCGATCCCACGATCCATTCCTATCTCGAGTGGTCCAGGGCGGAGTATCAAGCAGGCCGGGTCCCCGACGAAGCGGTCGCGAAAGCGAAGAGGGGGTTGGTTGATTTTGGCCGATTAAAAATCACGCCCGACCTCATCACCCTGCCAAAGGGCATGACTCTCAGTTTAAATGCGATCGCGCAGGGATACCTGACAGATGTTTTTGCGGAGGCTTTCGAGTGTTCGTCGGCTCTCGTGAATTTTGGCGAATATCGCGTGATCGGCGGGGCTTCGTGGCCCGTGGAGATTGCGGGCCGGACCCACCCGCTCACCCGGGCTCTTGCGGTGTCCAGCGGAAGCGGGGAGCGATTGTCCGCGACCTCTTCCGCCAATCATCTCATCGATCCCACCACTGGTAAAAGTCCACCGCCGAAAAAGGTCTTCGCGGTAGAAGCCGACGAGGCCTGGCTTGCTGATGGGTTGGCGACCCTGGTCGCCATCGGAGGAGAGATTCCAGATCGCTATGCCGGGGTTGCGAAGTTGCTCGTAACCTAGCTTCCTGCTGGCCGAACTTTCGGGTCCACCTCAGACTCCGTTGTTGAACTCGATGCGTAACTGGCGATCAGACAGTTGCTCCAGCGTGATTTCGACGAAGATCGCGTCGGCAACCTCCCAAATTTTGGATGGATGATGTTCGTCCTTCCGTTCAGAATGGAATTATTTGGGCGGAAATCCCAGGTTTTGCCAGGGGTTGCAGCGGCTGCGCTGACAAATCATGACGAAAAGTGTGTTTTTTACCTGTTCTCTCCAGCACATCCTTAATCTCCCAAATGATAGCGGCACCTCCGTAGAGCTGATCCGCCATCAGGAGAGACTTTTCGGGAAGAGTGGTCGTTGAAAAGAGTTTTCGATAGAGCGTTTGTTCACCTTCCTGTTGCCATCCCATGCTTGCGCCCAGTGGCTGGTGATGGCCGAGTTCCAGAAGGACGACTGCCCGGAGTTGGGCGAAGACGGTCTCGCCGTCCCCTTTCGAACAAGGCGAACAAGGGTTTTTCAAGGCCCTTTCTTTCATCGCTTCGGTATTTCTCAGGTTGAAGCGGACTCCATCGACCGCTGTCAGGCGGTAGCCATAGCCATGATAGACAGCAAAGGGTGTTGGGTCCGCAGGGCATGGTGCGGCTAGAGGGATCCATTCATCGGGCCTCCATCGCGAGCGGTCGAGAGTCGTTCGATTTGTCATACAAATCTACCAGGATTACGGCCAGGAGCCGTTTTTCGTTGTCACTGCTCATTTGGATCCTAGAATGAGGGGCGCTTCATTTCCAGAGGGCGCTGTCATTGACGGCGTCCTTTTTGCGTTTTATGGAGCATTCCCAATTCATCTCATGACTGTTCACACCATCATCACACCCTTGATTGGAATTCTCGGTTTGGGAATTGCCTTTGCTTTTTTCTCAAATATTGCCCGGCGGTCGGGAGGAGAGGGGAAGGTTGCCGAGATTGCCGAGAAGATTCACAAGGGAGCGATGATTTTTATGCGGCGGGAGTTCATCCTGATTTCGATCTTCTCGGTCGTGATTGGAGCGGCCATTTTTCTCTTCCAGCCTGAGTATGGTCACGAACAAGCCGCCGCCTTTTTCCTGGGAGCGCTCGCGTCGTCATTCGCCGGTTTTGTGGGAATGTTTACCGCGACCAAGGCCAATGTGCGCACCACTCTGGCCGCCAAAAATGAAGGTCAGGCGCAGGCCCTTTCCATTGCCTTCTTTGGGGGAAGCGTGATGGGGTTGACGGTGGCCTCGATGGGGTTGATCGGGCTCGGTGGGCTCTTTTGGTATTTTTCGGGCACCAATGAGCATGTCGCTGAAATCATGGAAGGCTTCGCGATGGGGGCTTCCCTGGTCGCTCTTTTTTATCGGGTCGGGGGTGGTATTTTCACCAAGGCGGCCGATGTGGGCGCTGATTTGGTGGGCAAGCTCGAGGCCGGGATTCCGGAAGATGATCCCCGGAATCCGGGTGTGATCGCCGACAACGTCGGTGACAACGTGGGGGATGTCGCGGGAATGGGATCGGATATTTTTGAATCCTATTGTGGTGCACAGATCGCCACCATCGCGATCGCCGGCGCCATCGGGGCGCGGCTGGGGTCGGCCGAAACAGCCGAGGCCGCAGGCGCCTTTCTTTCGAAGGTGGGGACCACGGACGTCGGGCTGCTGATGCAGATTCCCTTGATTCTCACGACGGTGGGCTTGCTCTGCTCGATCCTGGGAATTCTCCTGGTGAAGGCAATGTCCGCCCGCGAGCCGGCCGGAGCCTTGCGGTTCGGAACGATCGGCTCGGCGGCTCTTTTTATTCTGGCGTCATTTGCGACCGCCAAGCTTCTGGGGTTGAGCAATGCCATTCCGCTTTGTGTTCTCAGCGGAGCGGTTGGCGGAATCGTCATTGGCTTGATCACCGAGCATTACACCGCCGGTGGTCCCGTAAGAATGATCGCGCAGCAGGGTGAGATGGGGGTGGCGACGCTGACGATTGCCGGATTGTCGATTGGCTTGAGATCGGTGGCGGTGCCCCTGCTGACGATCGCGGCGACAGTCTATATTTCCTACGAATTTGCAGAGCTTTACGGCGTTGGGATTGCGGCTGTCGGGATGCTGGGCACGGTGGGAATTACGATGGCGATTGATGCCTACGGACCGGTGGCAGACAATGCCGGGGGGATCGCACAGATGGCCGACATGGGTGAAGAAACGCGCAAAATCACCGATGGTCTTGATGCGGTGGGGAATACCACGGCGGCGATTGGCAAAGGATTCGCGATTGGAGCGGCAGGCCTGGCAGCTTTGGCCTTGATCACCGCCTTTATTCAGAAAACGGGAGTCTCGCTCAATCTGAGTGACTCCGAGGTCTTGCGGACCTTTGTTGTGGGCCTCTTTATTGGAGGGGTCATTCCCTTCTTGAATGGAGCGATTACGATGGAAGCGGTGGGGAAGGCCGCCTTCGACATGATCGTCGAGATTCGCCGTCAGTTTAAAGAAATCCCCGGGCTTCTCGATGGCACCGGCGAGCCTGATACCGATCGTTGTATCGATATCGCCACGAATGCCGCGACCAAGCGGATGATTCTTCCGGCGCTCCTTGCGGTGGGCACTCCCCTGGCGGTGGGCTTTGGTTTCGGGGCCAACGGAGCGGTGGCTTTGGCGGGAACGCTTTGCGGGGCACTTTTGGTCTGCATTCTTCTTGCCTTGATGATGTCGAATGCCGGTGGTGCCTGGGACAACGCAAAAAAGTATGTTGAAGAAGGCCATCACGGAGGAAAGGGTTCGCCGACCCACATGGCCTGCGTGGTTGGAGATACGGTGGGTGATCCCCTCAAGGACACTTCCGGACCCTCGATGAATATTCTCATCAACGTCATGGCGATCGTGAGCCTCGTGATTGCGCCTTTGATTGCGTAATCTGCGGAGTGTTGGTGCGGCGCGATGCTTTGAGGAGTTGGAGCAGGCCGCCAATCTGGAGTCGGAGATTGAAGAATTGGAGGAACCTTTGGATGGGCTTAGGTGAAGAAGGTCCACCAATCCGACGAACTCACGGTGGACCCACCGAAAATACGGGGATATCGGGGATACCTCTCTGAACTATGCCTGGCATATTCTCCTATTCTTTCTCCTCTGATCTCTTCCACGGCGGCCCCAGGCGGGCCATCCCCAAAGCAAATTCCCAGCAGTAAATGAATTTCGATTCCGCAAAGGCAGTTTTTGTTTCAGCGCCTCCTGATAATACGGGCCGTGATGGTGTTGGCCTTCTTGCACCGGGCGTGGCGTTGGTCATTGCGATCAGCTTCCTATGGCTTCACCTTTATTATAGCGTCACTCCGGTGTGGGTCCATAGTGACTACTACGAGTATGCTTGGTTTGTCCCGCCGATCGCCGCATTCTTTTTTTTTAGGCGCTGGCGGGAGCGGCCCCGGGATCAATCTTTGGCGTTTGGTGGTTTTGGGCTCGTGGTTGCGGCGGGAATTCTTTTTCCCGCGCTGCTCTTGATTAGGGCCTTCGAGGGCTTTGATCCTACCTGGCGCCCTCCGATGCTCTTGCATGCCGGAATTGTGGTGCTGCTGAGTCACTGGCTGGTCTGGAGGTACTTTGGCAGGCGCGCGAGTCTGGGCATGATCCCAGTGACGGTTTTCGCGCTCTCCGCCATTCCTTATCCCTTCCAGTTGGAGAGGGCCGTTATCCAAGTATTGACTGAGTGGGTGGTGCAAGCCGCAGGAGGTTTGTTTCATCTGGCGGGGCGCCCGGTGCTGATATCCGGTGGCATCCTGGAGTTCGACGGCACGCGGGTGGAAGTCACGGAAGGATGCAGCGGGATCCAGTCTCTGCAGAGTCTGGTGATGGCAGCCTCAGACATCCTGACCTACCCATCGACCCAGTGGGTTCGCGGGGATGGCCGTGGAAATGTAATGACCCCATCCTCGCCTTCCCATCCGGCACCAGTCATTCTGATCGCATGCCGCAAATCCAGCTTCCCGTGTTCCCCGCCAGCTGCACCGCCATTACCGACGAACTCGCCTTCGAGCCCCGCCTCCACCGCTTCACCCTCGTCTTCGACCGCGAAGGCTACTCGCCCGCCCTCTTCGCCCGCCTCAAAACCCAACGCATCGCCATCCTCACCTATCACAAACACCCCGGCGAAGATTGGCAAGAAACCGAATTCACCCCGCACCAAGTCACCCTCCAAAACGGCGACACCGTCACCCTTCCCCTCGCCGAACGCGGCACTCAACTCGGCAACGGCCTCTGGGTCCGCGAGATCCGCCGCCTCGACGAAAAAGGCCACCAGACCTCCATCCTCAGCACCGATTTCAGAGCAGCTGACTTCGACGGAAGTGGTTATGATACCTTCTTGTAGATGAGGCGCAGTTTTGTGCCGGGGTAAATTGTTTGGGTTTCGGTCAGTTCTGCGCAGAGGTGTTCCAGTGCGGTGTTGTCGCGGGGAGTGCTCAGGCTGTGGATTTCCACGGTGAGGGTGCCTGCTTCGGGGTCGGGGCGCAGGTTGGCTTCGGTCGCCATGATCTGCTGCGCCAGGCCCTGGGCTTCATCCTGGTGATGGGCGTGCATGGTCTCTGCCAGGATCTGCGCTAGGGCCGCCCTTGCGCGAGCGGAGCGGAGCGAGCTTCCGCTTTTGAGTGCTCCGAGAATCGGAGCTTTGAACCGGAACCCAAGCCGTGCGCCCTGCCGTCCGATTGAAAGCGGCGATCCTCGCCGCAGTCAAAAGTTCTGCCAATCCTTCGCTCTACCGAGTGCTATTGATCCTAGTCTCAGAGCAGCTGACTTCGACGGTCGGCAGGCCCGGGGCGGACTCCACGGCGAGCGGAGGGCTCTCATTTTGATCATCGTTTTGCGCGGTCTTTTTTTTAGTGAGTCGTCCGTCGGCGATGGCCTTGCGCACCGTATCGTAACCGATATCGTTGGTGATGGGATTGACGCCATCATGGAAGATGGGGAGTTGGAGCTGTGGCATGACGCCGGAGAGTTTACCGCTCGAAAGCGGACGCGACAAGCAAGCACCGCA